>Ga0187843_10002270_pt1 | contig 11733 bp, 12 predicted proteins | sample SpaLakP09_SKY_43_FD_134516 | JGI IMG/M metagenome (GOLD analysis project Ga0187843, IMG submission 134516) | Oligotrophic lake water microbial communities from Sparkling Lake, Wisconsin, USA - SP09_SKY_43 | ecosystem: Environmental > Aquatic > Freshwater > Lake | place: USA: Sparkling Lake... | reverse complement strand
GAAGTTAAGTACTCCCCATGGATAAGGCCACTTTGTGGCCTTATGACATTGGAGCGACTTTAGCTTCTCGTTCTAGCCATCAGAGCCAAGTACTTAAATTAAGTACTTGGCGGTATTGTTTTATCGATTTGATCTTGATCTATTTGATCCTGATCTATTTGATGCTGATGCATTTGATCTTGATCCTGATTGATTTGATTCGTATTCATTTACATTAAAGGGTCCGCGACTTCTTTTTCTTGTACGACCTCTTAAGCTTAATGACATTACATTATTTAATTTTTCAATAAGATCATCTTTTTTATTGTGTGCATTATTTGATAAATTTTGTCTGTCTTTTTCAACTCTAAAAAAATATTCAAACTCATAAATTTCTTTTAAGAGTTTATTAGTTTCAAAATAAGATTTTTCTAAGGTTTTACGTATTTTCTTTTTTTCAGAATTTGTAATTTCTGACATTTCTATTATAGAGATGTCAGAAAAAAATACGAGGAGTGGGGGTCGAACCCACGCGGATTTCTCCAGACGCTATCATACAAGACTTGTTTTCATCTTAAGGCGTCCACCTTAACCACTCGGTCATCCTCGTTAGGGTGGATGACACCTCGTTAGCGCTTTAGCGCTAACTCGGTCATCCTCGTGGCCTTTTTGGAAAAGGCCCCAAAAACTCGATATTATGGGGCTTTTCTCTTTTTGTGTTTTTACTTTTGTTGAGCTTTTCCTAAGGAAATCGGGTTTTGCGCCCTTTTTCCAAAAGCTCTTTACGCCTTGGCAACCGCCGGCACCGCCTTGACATAGTGGTGGTTGAGGTACTTCTGAAGGTTGAAGTACGTAAGCTCAACATTGTCAGGGACCGCAAGAAGCTTCTTAAGCGCACCATCAGGCTTGATCGCGTGCTTCTCCTTGAGGTTCTTCTCCTTCACGTAGACATTGACAGCCTTCGTGACCTCTGAGCGGGACATGAGCGTGCCAGCAGACTTGCCAAGGAACTTGCAAAGCTCATCCGTGATCTGGACGGGGCGCTCAAAGATTGAGGGGACACGGGGCTTGACCTCGCCACCCTCCTCAACCTTAACGCGACGCTTGCGCTTGCGCGCATCCTTGATCTCACGGTGGACGCGACGATCGAGGCGCTTGACCTGGCCGAGAAGGGACGTCGCCGTCTCACGAAGCGTCGTAAGAGATGACGTAAGAACCTTAAGATCCTCCTCAAGCGTCGTAAGAGGCGTCGCGGGCGCCGCGGCGACAACCTGCTCGACAGGCGTCGCAGAGACAACAACGGGCGCCGCGACAGCCGTCGCAGGCGCGGCGGCCTTAACAGCCTTCACGGCCTTCGCAGGCTTAGCGGCAGCGGCAACAACGGGCGTCGCCTCAACCGTTACAGCGACTGAATCCTTCTTGGCAACCTTCTTAGCAGGGGAAGACTTGGCGGCGGCGGCGTTCATTATACCGGAAGCAGAGGAAGGATTAGCAGACATTTTACGCGTTATAATATCATTGTATGACGATTATCTGTCAATTTTTATCCGGGGACACGCTGAAAAATATTTTATTTCTTATATAAACTTTTATTTTTTGAAAAAAATCGGGCGTCGTCATTAAATATGATAGAACTTACTAAAAGCTAAAAATCGCTTCAGACTCAATGACATACCTTTTCCGGCTTCTAAAGTAGAATGGAGGATTCTGCGCCCCCCTCTCCTGGATTGCTTGTACGTAAATGTGCCAATATCAAAAGTCGTAAAGTTCCTGATATTCAATGTAAACTAAATGCTACACAAGGAGATTATTGCACGAGACATTGGAAACACCCATATAAGTTCGTACAAAAAACCAATTGTGTATACATTACTACTCCAAATCGTAAGGAACTTAAGGCAATTTGCATGATCCAGAGGGCATGGCGCAGAATTTCTCCATTCTTATTTATTAAAGCTCATGGTATAGGATTTTATCAAAAAAACAATAGTATAAACGGGACAGAAGTACTAAGTCTCGAACCAGTCGATCAAATACCAAATATCTATTATTTTAGCTATGTTGATTCTAAAAAAAATCTTTGGTCCTTTGATATTCGTTCCTTAGGGCAGATCATTTCATTTGGTGATATAAAACAAAATCCATACACGAGAGATTCTTTTGCACCTTCTGTACTAAATCGTATTAGAAACAGACTTACATGGCTAAGAAAACGAAAATATTCTGTAGTATATCCTATTGGAGTTGATTTGACCCAGGATCAATTATGGTCTCAAAAGGTTCTCGATTTTTTCATGAAAATTGAATCATTTGGTTATTATGTATCATGTGAATGGTTTACGAATATGACAATTGAAGATCATAAACGGTTTTATAAAACACTTTATGAACTTTGGAACTATCGTCTTGGACTAACAACTCAAGATAAACTTAGAATTGCACCTGGATCTAAACCACTTTTTAAATACATGCCCGATGATTTTAATAAACATAGAACTCATACCGTACAATGGTGGGAAAGACTTAATCTTTCTCTTATTGAAGCCCTACTCACACGCTCACCCGATAAAGAACAACAAAAGCTGGGAGCCATGTACTGTGTTATGGGACTAGTTGCAACTGTACCAGTTGCAGCAGAAAGTTTCCCATGGATGGCTGAAATTGTTTAAATTGTTAACCAGACGGATATATATTCGTATTGAAATTGCAATATTTTCCATTAAAACGAATTGGTGGAAAGTACTGCACGAATCCGGGAACTCTACAGGGAGCTGTGTATGGTCCCGTATATACACCTGCTATAAAGGCACCTGATAGGTCCTGCTGTGAAAAAGGAACATTTCTACGATCAAAGAGGGGTGGAGTAATAGTATTAATTTGCGTTGCTGATGAACTTAAAGTGTCGCCCTGAACCGCACAGAACTGTGCCCGCTCTAGAACGGAACTATTATCCATGTTTGTTCCTTTTCCTGTAAATACAACATCACAGCATTCCTTGTTACCAGCCACAATCTGAGGTCTTTCCGTACCAGAGGCCTGTGCCTTGCGTATAGCAACTAATTCGCTTGAATCTCGCACTTTTGAACGAGAAATAATTTTCGGTTGCTCTTGTAAAAGATATTTTAAACGTTCGCTTTGTAACATTGCCATTGTTCCTATTACTTAAAAAGGAAAATCAAGTAACATACTCGAGTGGGGGGCGTCCGAAAATAAAATTTGACGCCCCCTCCTCCATGATTATTTAGTAGAACCGAAATGTCTTCTTCTATCGTGCCCCCTGCGTCTTTTAGCACGTCTAAGGTCACCTTCAGCCAGCTTAAGCTTCTTGAGTCTGGCGGTAAGCAGGCATATGTTAACTATGACGGGCGTCCTCTTGTTATGCAAGTTGGCTCACTGGAGACGTCGTTTGGCCTGTCTGTCTATGACAAGGCCACGCCTCCCAAGTACACTGTAGATCTGAAGCTTCAGGGCTACGATGACGCCGTCAATAATCCCAAGGTTGCATCTATCTACGCTGCCATGAATGCACTGGACGAGCATCTGATTCAGCAGGCAGTTAAGAACAGTCGCCAGTGGTTCAAGGCCGATCTGAATCTTGATATGGCTCGTATGCTGTATACGCCTACTGTTCGGTTTGCGAAGGATGCCGATGGCAATGTCAAGCCGTACCCACCTACGCTGAAGATCCAGCTTCGCCAGCGTGATGGCAAGTTTGAGACGGCAGTCTATGATGATAAGAAGCGTCCGCTTACTGATATTCCTCTTGAGGATATCCTCGTTAAGAAGGCCTTCCTTACAGTGCTGATCCAGTGTACGGGTGTCTGGATCGCGGGTGGCAAGTTCGGTCTGAGCTGGAAGGCCATTCAGATCCGTGCAGACAAGGTTCCTGACAGCATCCGTGGCTTTGCCTTCCTTGATGAGGGTGAGGTCGAGGAGGAGGAGGCTCCTCCTACGAAGCCGGTTCCGCTTGTACGCTCCGCCCCTCCTCCCGCGAAGCCTGCTACAAACCAGTTTGATCTTCTTAACGACGATGATGAGGTAGATGATGAGGAGGCTCTTGCACCGGCTAGTAAGGCTCCTCCTCCTCAGGAGGATGAAATGGAGGATGTTGCTCCTGCACCGGTTCCTGTCAAGAAGACTGTTACGAAGAAGGTTATTGTTAAGAATGCGGCGACGGCGGGTGCCAAGAAGGTCTAAAGTATCATACAAATCTTCAGATAGAGAATCATAAATGATAAATATTTCACATACATGTTTAAATGAAATACCAATAATGAATCATTTAAACACAAATATTTTTAATTTATCCCATAATAATATTCGCATGTTGTGGATTGAGGATCTACCAGGCGGTATCGAAGAGATTGATCTAAACTCAAATAGTATTAATACAGATGGTCTATTGAATGTATGGCCGGATACTCTGTTACGAATCAATCTGGCATTTAATCCCTTTTTTTCATTAGAGCAGGTGTCTAGTTGGCCGAGTAGACTCGTATCATTAAATCTTTCAAATACGAATATTTCAGGTATATTACAGTGTTGGAATTTGCCGGAAACACTTCAAAGTCTTAATATATCCAATACGAATATTACAAGTATTAATAGATTTCCATCAGGGTTAAAAGAATTAATTGCGTGCAGAACAAGAATTCGAATTCTGCCAGAAATTTGTAATCATGATATTGAAACAATTATAGTTTCAAATTCTTCATTATCAAATTGGGGGCTTCCGTTTTATTGGGGGAAATCTTTAAAACATCTTGATCTGAATTCCAATTTAATTTCTTTTTTTCCGGAAAATTTTCCAGGAACTTTAGAATTCATAAATTTGTCCCAGAACAGAATTCAACACCTTCCAAAAAATTCTAAATTCACGGGCGCCTTGAAAATGATGCATTTAAATTCAAATCGAATTCTAGAAATTCCCAATTGGATTCTTGAAATGAAAAATCTGAAATTCTCAATTCAAAATAATTGTCTTTTAAAACAACCAATGACAATAAACTGTATAACAGACTCGTATCAATGGATTGGTACAAAATATCTCGTATCAGCAAAGATAATAGGACACTCTTGGCGCGTCCGCAAAACAAGGGAATTCTTACGCACACTCTTTCGAACTCTTAAGATAAAGGATGAATTACTATCAGTTGCAATGCATCCAAAACGATCAAGACAGATTGGAACATTGAGTAGCGAATGGAATCAGGTACCCGTGCTACATCCGCATGAGCCACCTACAGTTCTACCGCCAAAAATGTATCCTCCATTTGCAGAATTAGCGCAATAGCATGCACCCTGTCTAGCCTCTGCGTAAACAGCGGACATCTGTGAGGTCGGCTGTTCACGGAGTACGACGTTTGAGGTTGTTTGCACTGTCCGAAGAACATTTGAATATGAATATAACGTTAAAGCACGACGAGCACGTGTTAGTTCTGATGAATCACGATTTGCTACTGGCATTTCTATTGAACTGCAAGATAAAATAATTAACGCAGAGTTGGAAAATAGAATTTATTTGGAAAGGTGGGACACGCAGTACTTGCCTTAGGTATATTCGCATTCCTGTCGATTAATGGTACAACAGGACACACCGGAGGCAATAATCTAGGAGCATACTGTGCGAATCGTGTTAATGGGTCAAACGGGTTCGTTGAATTATTGAGTGTTGCTGAGATTATATCTCCAATTCGTGATGATTCGGCAGGAACAGTTGTGCCTTGAATTATAACCATTTTTTTCAGATTATACCTTAGAATATCACTTTGAAGAGGTATTGAATCTAGAATGTTTCCAGAGGCGTCTAAACATTCAGGACTACATGGAGTGCTAATAGCTTTAGCAGTTTTAATTGCATTTTGTATAGATTCTTGGCGCATTTTTGAAAGTAATTGTGATATACGATTACTTTCACTCATGATTTTAATACTCTAATTACTTGGCGGTCAAAGTAATTCCACATTTTCTCTAGCCTTCTTAAGACGTTTTGTCTTATCGCGTAAAAGTGTTGCATAACTCTTTTGGTAGCCACGACAACTGAGAGGAAATGATGGAACATGTGGATCCTTGTACCTACGATTCATTTCTGCCAATTTAATAAATTGAGCGATTTTGTAATGTATACCGGGTATCAGTTCCTGTAGGCGTTTTGTGAAAATTGCAAATGATAGATAAAGAGTAATAAGAGAGTCGAGACTTGCAATTGCTATACTTCTTCCATCATTTAGAGGGAAATTGAGATATGCATGGCATGCAGATTCTTTAATTATAAAGGCTACTGGAATTGAATTGTAGCGAATTTCCACGTGTTCTGGAACAAATTCACCGCGAGAATTATGGAGATATAATTTACATTTTTTAGAACCTCCTAGAAGATTCTGAAGATTTTTGGCATCCAATTTCACGTCCGCACAGATAAATCCAATTATATCAGACTGATCGTGTAATTTAAAATTCGGTGTGGAACTTTTAATTACACGGCTGTAATATTTGTCTAAATCTCCCGTTATAATTACTCTCTGATTTTCAATACAGAAATCATATATTCCGTTCCAAATCTCTTTTTGAATTTTAGAAGATCTTTTAATTTTGTGTGTAAGATTATTTCTTATTTTAGGAGGAAATACACTATTGATGAGTTGTAAACGCTCATACACCTTTTCCCAGCGAGACACCATACCTTTTGGACGACTCAATTCAAGATACATCATCATTCGTAATATATCGGGATCAGTGTAATACATTCCCTCTTTTTTTATAGCACGCTGTAGAAATATTTCATAGATATTTTTTGATATATGAGTAATATCTGCAATAGGTATAAAATTCACAAGTATTTTACTCGTACCTTCGTGAATTCCTAGGCGATGATAAACATCCTTAAATCCACCTTTTTGAAGGTTCTTTACTAGATCATGGATGTCTTCAGTAATATTAGGTGTAAAAAAATCATAGTCTGGGAGATCTACCTCGGGGTTGTAGAACTTTTTGCTTTCAGGTAGAATTGCATTCATTGCTGTTCCACCGTAACATACGCGTTTCTTCTTTATAATAAATTGTTTAACCATATCAAGGGCTCGATTTAATTCAGGATTGTGCGCTGCCTCGTATTTATTGCGTTCATCTGCGACCCTTATAATAGACTCTAGCCGATCATTTACACGCTTTTCAGATGGACTAATTTCTTCAGTAAATGTATTATTTATATCTTCTTCCATAAAGGAATCCTCTAGATTATACTATTATTTTTAATAACGTCTAACGTGTTGTGCCAAAAATACTGAATTTAAGATTCATTTGGTCGAATAGGTACCTTGTACGATCTAAGCATCATTGGTTTTAGCATATAATATGGTAGGGATGAAGACCAGAGTCCTATAATCTTATTAATAGGTTCAGGATCTGTGCCTATAAGATTAATTGGTATGGCGTTTACACCTGTTGAACTAAGTAGCTCTTTAATTTCACTATAGCTGGGATTTTCCATTTGTAGAGGCATTGCAATAACAAATCTGCTTTTCCCTTTCATAGCAAAAGTAACCTTATCAACATCGGACATTTCCTGGAGTCTTTTATATGATACTATAACAGCATTTGGTTGATTATTTGTGGCAATCTGTGTTATTCCGAGATTATCTGAAGGATCATCTAAATACACACGCATGTTTATGAATGAATCTAGATCTGATACGGAACTTACTGCACCCCCTGTAACCTCTGGATTTCTAAATATTGTTGTATCTGCATTCGATAAAAGTATAATTGATTTAGATATTGATGGTAAAGCTAGTTGAAGAAGTGCTGGTTCTGACTGTTGCCGACGATAATTACTAGAACCATTGCTTAAAATGTATGAATGTATTGGTTTAAGAGCTTCTGAAACCCGTTTTAAGAAGCTAAAATAGTCAGTTGGCTTCTTAATAGGATCAGGTGTTCTTACAAAGTGTAAGTAAACTATAACAGAGTTTTGTGATACACCAAGATCCGGATTAAATAGATAATTTGCTAACTGCTGAGCTATATCAGTAATAGATGCACCATTACTACTCAATAATTTACCTGATGAAGATCTATAAAGGAGTGTAGGAACCCCTACATCATCAAACAAATTAGAATCCTTTTCTCTTTCTAAATAGTCGATCTGTAATGTGAAAAAAGTTACTCCAGAACGAACCGCAGTTTGAATTCCTGTTATAGGATCAAAAATTCCATCCTGTTCGTTTGGTCCAATGAAACCTGTTTGTTTTACGGAAAGTGCTTGAATGTTTACGAGTGTATAAGATGAATCAGGAATAGAAGTAGCATTTTGAAAACCAGCCCTCGGCGACGAACCAATTTGTTGTTGGGTTGCTGTAGCAGGTTTGTTAGGTGTAGGAGAAAAATAAAATATAACAGCAAAAATTATTATTAATAGTATGATACAAACGATAATAAATGATATTTTAGAAAAGTCTGACTTTAATTTTCCTGTTGCACCTTTTTGAAGTATGTCTCCGCCCTTTAATGTAGCTTTATATGTATTCATAACAATAAACCCTATAACCATAGGAATAGCTATTAATAAAATTGGCATTTGAATTAATGTAGGTGGTTCAAAATTCCACCGCTGGCGATTACTTTGATACCATGATATGAAACTCTCTGGAAGAAAATATGTTCGAAATGACTGTGCCTCTCCTTCATGTCGCGCTATTAGTTCGAGTCGACGCGCCTCCGCCGCCACCCTATCGGCTGCACCTTCCACCGCCGATCTTGCACTATCCGCTACACCTCCCACCGCCGATCTTGCACTATCAAAAACAGATCCTCCAACTAATGTAGACGGAACAAGATCACTCATTACTTTCATATTAGATTAAATGTTTGCTAATAAAGTCAGAACACTTGCAAATTTCAATAGTTCCAAGCGCCCTCGCTTTTTTAACTTTTTCAGATTCATGAGTATCAGAACCATCGGGAATTACAAGTATGTTAAGTTTCGAAGAAACTGTTGCTACAATTTGAAAGAGACCCTTCGTGCGCTCTTCAAGATTCTTATCGCGAAATCCTGTGAAACAGACTGTCGATAGTTTTACAGGAGTCTGTGATACGAGTGGATAAGGAATAAAGTGCAACTCTTGCCGACGCCAAGTCTCATAGTCTGGAAATACTTTTTGAAAGGCATCTAATGACTCATTCGTCCAACTCTGCGGTGGAACTTTTATTGTAACCCACTTATTCATATCGGGCTCAGAAAGAATAAGTGCCTTCAACTTTGTCTCTCCTGTACTCCTCGGCATCTTGTTGCTTGCGAGGAGCAGTGTAATTTCAGTGAGCTGAGGATCAAGTAGCTTTGCACGGAAATTACTATAAAGTGATGCACCTGTCTTTGGTCCAAGAACTGTTGCAAGTTCACCTATAGACTTAGACCATAGAATAGCAGGACTATTAATATTAGCATCAACGAGCGTTTTACAATTTGCTGGCCCGAGACCAGGAATATCGAGTGTCTTCGCAAAGAGATGCAGTTGCGATGCCTGTTGATCGGCGGATTCGCCAACAAGTTTAATATGCGTAGCAGTCTCGGCTGGGCCGGTCCATTCCCAGGAATAGTTAGTTGGCATTTTAACTTCTGCCGGAATTATGACCTGATCGAGTGTTGGAATTACATCACCACTACGCCGAATCTTGATTTGTGCTGTTGCACCGATGCCCTTGTCAACAATTGTGCGAGCATTATGGCCGGTACAGAATTCAATAACTGCCCCGCCAATTTGAACGGGTTTGATGCGAATACGGGGGATCAAATAGCCTTGTGCGGACGGGGTCCAGAGAACTTCCTCCACTGTTGTGATAGCCGATTGATCTGAAACCGGCATCTTGAAAGCTACACAGTCCTTTGGAGGCTTAGGAGCTGAGTTCGTAGAAGTAATCTTAACCGGTACACTGTCGATACCTACAACAATACCATCGGTATCATAGGATGAATGTTGACGCCTTTCTGTGAAGAAAGTCTTTAAGACTTCTTCCGTTGGAGCATCTTTAATAATCCACCAGGGGACAAGAAAGCCATTTGTATGTAGCCAAGTAAACTGATCGGATCTTTTCATACCAGATGGACTAATAACTTCGTAGGCGAGAAACTGGACTTGGCGGAGTAGTTTCGTATCAGGAGATGACTTATGAACTAGGCCATTAATAACTGTACGAGCAGGCGTCTTGCCGAGACCTGATGCATTCTTTGGAAGAACAAGTTCACCGCGAATAATCCAAGACTCCTTTGAAGAAACGAGAGATGGGATGTTATTTGCAATATGATTAATTGTCTGACCGATTAGACCATTCCCTCTAAGATACAGCCCCTTTGTAGAAGGACACCATAGTGCAGAAAGTCCGTCGAGTTTTTCAGAAAGAACATACGTCTTAGATAGACGGAGGAAACGAGTAAGGGTACCCTCTCCAGGCTTAATCTTTTCAAGTGAAGGCATTTGAGATGGAAGTGTGACGGCCCCTTCATTAGGAGGAGAACCGACAGTATCTAGAAAGGGGTTGCTTGGATCTTTTACTCGAAGCTCTTCAATCAGTGCGTCAAAACAGTCGTCATCCATTAGAAGGGGTTTGCCGTTATAGTATGCATCAGATGCACTTTGAAGAAGTTCGACAATACTAGATACGGATGCGGATGCGGATGCGGATGCCATTTTTATTTTATAAATCGTGTATAAAGGAATTCAAATTTATTCTTGGCATAAATCCGATTATTAATGTTTTGTGCCAAGAATAAATTTGAATCCATTTGTGTTTTATTATAATATATAAAATGGATGCTCCAGACTCTATAGTTCAAGCGGTTATTGCAAAATTCTTGGCGCGCGCTCAGCTTGGTAAGGCTAAATATGGAGTTACTCTTGATCGCACAGATCTTAAAACTCTTGATTGGATTCAGCATGCGCAAGAGGAACTTATGGATGGTATTCTCTATCTAGAAAAACTAAAGCAGAGTTTTCCTGAAACACCGGCCTAAACACCCTTATACTACACTAATATAGGGTGCGACGCTGACGTACCCCCCGCTTCAATAGTTTAGGGGTAGAATATGGGTTTTCCAAACCTATGACACGGGTTCGAGTCCCGTTTGAAGCATTTACAGATTACACGATGGTTGCTAAATCACAATGTAATCTGGTGGGTCGGCAGCGGCCGAAAAAAAATTGAAGGGGCGCCCGCTCCGTTATGTGTTTTTAGGGAAGCGCGAGATCCCTACATGCCCTTTTAGCTCAGTTGGATAGAGCGTCCGCCTTCTAAGCGGAAGGTCGTGGGTTCAAGTCCCACATGGGGTACACCTGCCTTATAGTATAGTGGTTAGTACATGGGACTTTGAATCCCGTAGCCCGAGTTCGATTCTCGGTGGGGCAAACGGGGTATATTGTTGTTTGCCTCCACGTGGCATACCCTGGGAGAAGAGATAGCGTATACTTCTGCGAAAAACAACATGGTGGGCAAGTAATACAGAATTCGGTCACATTCTGATTTGCCATCGCCTCTTTAGCTCAAATGGTAGAGCATCTGCTTTGTAAGCTGAAGGTACTGGGTTCGATCCCCAGAGGAGGCATATATTTTTTTAGATATTGTATTCTTTAACGTATTAATAATACTTTAAAAAATATATTGTAAAATAAGTACCCCTGTTAGCCTTTATTATATTTAGACCATATAACATATGCTAGAAATAGTCCGAAGAAATTTTTAGCAAATATATCCAATATATTGTAT
>Ga0187843_10002269_pt1 | contig 11757 bp, 10 predicted proteins | sample SpaLakP09_SKY_43_FD_134516 | JGI IMG/M metagenome (GOLD analysis project Ga0187843, IMG submission 134516) | Oligotrophic lake water microbial communities from Sparkling Lake, Wisconsin, USA - SP09_SKY_43 | ecosystem: Environmental > Aquatic > Freshwater > Lake | place: USA: Sparkling Lake... | reverse complement strand
TACGTGATCACCCGGCAAGTAAGACTTCAGGGGGTAACGGTCGGCCACCGCGACGGATTCGAATCGATGGTCCAAGCCATTAACCTTCATCAGATCAGCCCTGTCATTGACCGGGTCTTTGCGTTCGAGGAACTCAAGGAAGCCTTTGATTACCTCAAAAGCGGCGCCCAGTTCGGGAAGATCTGTATCCAACACTGATCGAAATTCTTCGTATGGCGTGACCACTGATGCTGTTTCCGCTCAAACCCGTTGCTCCAGACCCCCAAAAGGTGGCGATCCAGATCTGCGAGACGGGTGAACAACTTACCTTTGCCCAACTTGATCAAGGCGCAAATCGGGTCGCCAGGGTCTTGAGGTCGCTGGGTATTCAGCGGGGCGAACATGTCGCGCTGTTGTTGCCCAATGGGCTTGATTTCCTAAAGACCTGCTTTGGTCTGGATCGGGCTGGGGTTTATTACACGACGATCAATACGCGGCTAACGCTCGACGAGATCGTTCATATTCTTCAGGACTGTGATGCCCGCCTGTTTCTAATGGACTCCCGACTCGATGTCGTGAAAGACGGGTTACAGCAAAGACCTTCTGATCAGGTCTTGAAATTTTGTGTTGGGGAACCGTTCTCAGGTTTCGGAGACTGGGAGGCTGCTCTTACAGGTGCTTCAGATGCCCCAATCGAGGATCCCTCGCAGGGCCTCGACATGTTGTATTCCTCGGGCACGACCGGTCGGCCGAAGGGGGTGAAATGGCCTTTGATTCATCGACCGGCAGGCGAAAGAACCATGTTGGTTGAGCTCTTGCAACCCTTGTTTTCGTACGATGAACACACGCGGTATCTCTCACCGGCCCCTCTCTATCATGCAGCCCCGCTCAGGCACTGTATGACGGTCGTCAAGCTCGGCGGCACGATTTATGTCATGCAGCACTTCGATGCGGAACGTTCCCTAGCCTGGATCGACATGTTCAAAATCACCCATGCTCAGTGGGTGCCCACGATGTTTGTGCGTCTCCTGAAATTGCCAGAGGACAAGCGCCTTCAATTTGATTTGTCGTCAATGAGTATGGCGTTACATGCTGCAGCACCTTGCCCGGTGGAAGTGAAACACCGGATGCTCGCGTGGTGGGGAAATATCATTCATGAGTACTATGCTGGAACCGAAAACAATGGGTTCTGTGCCATCACACCCGATGAATGGTTGAGGCATCCCGGATCGGTCGGTCGGGCACAGCAAGGGCGTCTGCACATTTGTGATGAACAGGGCGATGAGTTGCCCCCTGGGGCTACCGGATTGGTCTACTTCTCCGACGGGCCTGAATTTGCCTATCATAAAGATCCTGAGAAAACTGCACAAAGTCGAAACACACTGGGTTGGTCAACCCTGGGAGATATCGGATATCTCGATCCTGAGGGCTATCTGTATCTGGTGGATCGCAAGGCGTTCATGATCATTTCTGGCGGGATCAATATTTATCCCCAGGAAATTGAAAACGTACTGATCGATCATCCCCAGGTGCTTGACGTCGCGGTGGTCGGGGTTCCCGATGAGGACCTTGGTGAGTCGGTCAAAGCGGTCGTGCAGTTGGTCGATCCACTCGAAGCGAACGCTGCATTGTCCGAAGAGCTCATCGCCTTTTGTCGACAACGGCTGGCGTCCTTTAAGTGTCCCAAAAGTATCGACTTTGATCCTGCGTTACCTCGGCATCCGACCGGGAAGCTTTACAAGCAGCGTGTTCGCGATCGGTATCGCTAACGTTTATGTAAAGCGCACTCAAGCGCTGCCGACTCCGACTGTTATTTCGAGGCATGACCCGGCGGACCGCCTCAAACGGGCAATAACCCGCCCTCGGACGCCCTCAACTCCTCGGTCAACCAATCGACCAGTCGCTGAGTATCTGGTCGCCGGGCTAGATGCGGCGCAGTCCAGATGCACAAACGGTTTGCGCCGGGTACAAAACCGAGGGGGGCCACCAGAGCGCCGCTATTCAGGTCATCTCGAACAAGCATTCGCGGAACATTGGCCACTCCCAGACCACATTTCGCGGCCTGAATCAGCAAGTAAAAATGTCCAAAAACCTCGTCAATGCGAAACGAATGGTGGCTCGCGCCCGAACTGTTGGCCCAGTCGGCCCATGCGCTGGTTCGGGTGCGCGAAACCATGAGTCTGGCAGCCGACAAGTCGTCGATCGTTCGGATCTTCAGAGTTTGCAAGTAGCTGGCTGAGCATACTGGTCCAACCCACTCGGTGGATGCGTCCTTGCGGATCGCATCCTTTGGTGCCTCGATTGAAGATAAACGCAAGGCAACCCCCACATGGTCACGCGTGAAGTCAACTGGGCCATAGCCCATATTGAATCTCAGCTCGATGCCTGGATGAGCATCGTGAAATCGGGTGAGCCTTGGAAGCAACCAGAACATCATGATTGATTCTGAACATGACAACGTCAGTGGTCCGGGCTTGATCTGCTCAATTGTTGTTTGAATCAACCCGAAAGCTCGCGTCAATCCATCGGCTAGACGCTCCCCTTCCGCCGTAGTGTTCGTGCCGTGGGCATTACGACTCAGCAAAGTCACGCCCAGGCCGTCCTCCAGCATGCGGATGTGCCGACTCACGGCGCCATGGGTGACGGACAGTTCATCAGCCGCACCGGTAAAGCTTTTTAAACGCGCGGTGGATTCGAATGCTCGAAGGGCATTCAACGAGAGTCGTGGGGCCTGCATGGTCAACTTCCAAAAAATCGGGGTTTCCCTGACTTATTGTGATTTTTTCTAACAATCAAATGAAATTTTATCGTTTGATTTGATGATAAATAATTTTTACGATGAAAGAAACCCAGAGATTTACTCATAAAAGATGCCAGCCAGCCGCCCCCGCGCCGAATGCACAGCGCGCTACTTTGTCGAGAGTTCGGTGCCGTCTGACCAAGTGGCGGAAGTGATCTCTGGGGAGCAGTCGAGCGGCACGTTTCTCTCTTTGCCGGGCGAAACCGAACAGCTCAAAGATCTTTCTCGTGCTCGAGTGACGCAGATCCAGGCCTTGACACCTGCGCTAACACCCACACTCGCGAGTGCATTCGTCGATCGGAATGGGGCAGCCGGCCCGTTTTATCGGGCACACATCGACATTGCGTTTCCGATTGAGAACATCGGTATCAACTTGCCTTCTTTGCTGGCCTCAGTGGCCGGTAACTTGTTTGAACTGGGAGAAGTCACCGGTTTGCGTTTGCTGGACATCGAGTTGCCCGAAGCCTATGCCCGACAGTTTCCTGGTCCGGCCTTTGGCATTGAGGGCACAAGGCAGTCGGCGGGCGTCCATGACCGTCCGATCATCGGGACCATCATTAAGCCCAGTATCGGTCTGACGGCTCAACAAACGGCTGATCTAGTCGATGCTCTGTGCTCGGCCGAAATTGATTTCATCAAAGACGATGAGTTAATCGCCGATCCGCCTTATGAATCTTTCATGGCGCGCCTGAATCATGTCATGCCTGTCTTGCATCGCCACGCTGATCGCTTGGGCAGGATGCCGATGTACGCCTTCAACATCAGCGGCGCCATTGACGATGTACTTCGACGACACGATGCCGTAGTCCAAGCCGGTGGCACCTGCGTCATGGTCAGTGTCAACTGGATGGGTTTTGCAGGGGTGGAACATCTGCGCAAACACAGCAGCCTGCCGATCCACGGTCACCGCAATGGTTGGGGCGCCCTCACCCGCCACCCTGGCCTTGGTTTCTCGTTTGAGGTCTACCAAAAACTGTGGCGACTGGCCGGCGTCGACCATCTTCATGTCAATGGTCCGAGAAGCAAATTTTGGGAGGCAGATGACTCAGTGATCCGATCGGCTCAAGCCTGTCTGATGCCGTTTGCAGGCGTCTCAACCGTGATGCCCGTATTTTCCTCGGGGCAATGGGCAGGTTTAGCGCCACAGATCCACCAACAAGTGAAGTCTGTGGATTTAATGCATTTGGCCGGTGGCGGCATTATCGGCCACCCTGATGGCACAGCCGCGGGCGTGCAAAGTATGCGCCAGGGTTGGGAAGCGGCGATCCAGGGCATTGATCTCAGCACCTACGCGCAAAGCCATCGCGAGCTCCGGCGGGCCATAGCCCATTTTCAGGGGTCGAAGTCATGAGCGAACAGAGGTCTGCTTTGCGGCTGGCCTTCTACGGGGATGATTTCACTGGGAGCACAGATGCGCTTGAGGTGCTCACGTTTGCGGGTTACCGATGTGCCTTGTTCTTAGAGCCCCCCAGTATCGAAATGCTGGAAAGTCTTGGGCCGTTTGATGCGATCGGAATCGCCGGCAACAGCCGCGCCATGACGCCGCAAGACATGTTGTCTGCGCTCCCACCGATCTTGGGGGCACTGGCCAAGCTGCCTGTGCCGATCGTCCATTACAAGGTTTGCTCCACGTTCGATAGCGGCGCTGAGGTGGGCAGTATCGGCTACGTCATGGATTTGTGCCGCGCGTCATTTGGCGATGGGTTAATTCCTGTAGTCGCCGCCACGCCGGCGCTGGGACGGTACTGCGTGTTTGGTCATTTGTTTGCGCGATCTGGTACCGATGGGCAGGTTTACAGATTAGACCGGCACCCGATCATGACGAATCACCCAGTCACGCCGATGACTGAGTCGGATCTCAAAGTGCATCTTGGAGCGCAGACCAATCAACGAATTGCAGGCATCCCCTGGCTCCATCTCGAATTGAGCAGAGAGACTCAAGACCACGAAGTGGAGCAGATCGAGGCTTCAGGCGCAGACGCGTTATTGTTCGATGGCACCACCGCACACCACCTGACCGAAGTTGGCCGCCAAGTCGAGCGCCTCGCGCACAAGCGGAGCAACGGGAACCAGGGTAGCAAGGGGGGCAAGCCTCTGTTTGCGGTGGGGTCCTCTGGCCTCGAATATGCACTCACTCAATGGTGGCGCACGCGGGGCGACCAACAAGCAATCGACGCACCGCAGCAGTGGGCACCCATCGAACCAGTCGCGCAGGTTCTCGCGGTATCAGCCAGCGCCTCGGCTTTGTCTGCACTGCAAATTGACGCAGCCATTGAGGCGGACTTTGTGGAACTGGCCATCAGTGCAAAGGACCTTATTGCCGGGAAGGACACGACGGGCGCTTATCAAGAACTCAGGCAATCCGCCCTGGCCCACTTGCGTGCCGGCAAAAGCGTCATCCTGCACACAGCGCGGGGCAATCAGGACGAACGCATCTCGGACCTGGTCAGAGCCTGTCAGGGGGACGGGCTCTCCTTTGGGCAAGCGAGGCTCCAGGCTGGCTGGCAACTTGGTCGATGCCTAGGGCGCCTAACCGAAGATCTGATTAGAGAACACCCCGTCCCAAGGCTACTGCTTTCTGGGGGCGACACCTCGAGCTCGATCATGCAGCAATTGGGCCCCCAAGCCCTAGAGGTGGTGGCGCGTATTTCGCCGGGTGTACCGCTGTGCAAGTTACGAGCAGAGCAACCCCATTTGCGTTCAATGCAGGTCGCACTCAAAGGCGGCCAGATGGGCCTTCGTGATTTTTTTGTGACTGCAAAGCAGGGCCATGCCTGATTCACTTTCAACCGAAACCAAGGAGACACCAGAATGAAAACGATCAACCGCCGCCAAACGATGCTTGGCATGGCTGCCGCGGCATTACCGGGCTTCGGCTTGCCGCGCATTGGACATGCCGCACCCTTGGTCTACCGGTTCGGCACCAACGTTCCGGCCACTCACCCGTTAAACGTGAGGGCGGTAGAGGCCAGCGAACGAATTTCAGCTGAGACCAACGGCCAGGTGCAAATCAATATCTTCCCCAACAACCAACTCGGTAGCGATGCCGACATGCTGAGCCAGCTCCGGGCTGGCGGACTGGATTTCTTTACGGTATCCGGGGTGAATGTGCTGTCGCAACTGGTGCCAGTAGCCTCTCTTTGGGGGGTGGGGTTCGCATGGTCCAGCGATGATGCCGTGCACAAGGCCCTCGATGGTGATTTAGGCGTTTATCTGCGCGCGCAGTTCCCCAAGGTCGGCCTGATGGCGATGAATACGATCTGGAGTTCTGGCTTTCGTCATGTGACCAACAACGTTCGACCGATTAATACGCCGCAGGATTTAAAGGGCCTGAAGATGCGCGTCCCGGTGAGTGCGCTATGGACTTCGCTGTTCAAAAACCTGGGGGCATCACCGGTGTCGCTGAACTTTGCGGAGGTCTATTCGGCCTTGCAAACCAATGTCGTGGACGGGCAAGAAAATCCCTTTGCGATCATTTCGGTAGCCAAGTTGTACGAGGTGCAAAAGTACTGTTCGCTGACCAACCACATGTGGGACGGCTGGTGGTGCATGACGAACCAAAAAGTGTGGGACAAGATCCCCGCGAATGTCCGACCCATCATCGAAAAGCACCTCAACCGTTCGGCCATGGACATGCGGGCCGATGGCTTGCGCCTGAATTCATCGCTACGTGCTGAACTGGCAGGTAAGGGCCTCGTGATTAACGAGCCAAAGCTGGACGCGTTTCGCGATACGCTGATCAAGTCAGGGTTCTACGAAGAGTGGCGCAAGCGTTTTGGCGAGGAAGCCTGGGCCATGCTGGAGAAGCACACAGGCAAGCTTGGGTGACTTCGATGTCCCAATCACCCCCCCCTCCGAGAGTGGCCCTGGTGACGGGCGGAGCCAAAGGCATCGGCGAAGAAGTTTGCCGACGGGTTGCGGCTCGCGGACTGAAGGTTTGGATTGCGGATCTGGACATGGTCAATGCCCGTACCCTGGCGGCTGAACTTCAAAGTCAAGGCGCCAGCGCCGAAGCCATTGAACTGGACGTCAGCCGACTCGAATCGGTCACTGCAGTCTTCGCGCGGGTTGAAGCCGTCGACGGTCGCTGCGATGTGCTTGTGAATTGCGCAGGCATCGCCAAAGTTTTCCCGTTCCTTGACTATCCGCTGGACAACTTTGTAGCGACCATGGCCGTCAATGTGACCGGTACCTTGCTTTGCGCCCAGCATGCAGCGCGGCTGATGGTTCGGCATCAATGGGGACGGATTGTGAATGTGGCGTCGGTCGCGGGTTTGCGTGCGGTGGGTTCAGGTCGTACCGCCTACGGGACCTCTAAAGGCGCAGTCGTGGCATTGACCCGGCAGATGGCGGTCGAATTAGCCGAACATGGCGTAACGGCCAACGCGGTATGCCCGGGTCCGGTCGATACCCCGATGACCCGCGAACTGCACACCGAACAATTTAAACGGGAGTATTCCGAAGCCATCCCAATGGGTCGATACGGCACCACCGCCGAAATTGCCGCTGCGGTGATGTATTTCGTTAACGAAGAGGCTACCTACACCACAGGCATTGCCATGCCGGTGGATGGAGGCTTTCTCGCATCGGGTGCCCGTGGTCTATGAGCATCGGACAACTTCAAGATCAAGTGGCCATCGTTACAGGCGGCGCCTCGCCTCGCGGCATCGGTTTTGCAATTGCGAGCCGTTTTGCCCAAGAGGGTGCGACGGTGGTGATTCTTGATTTGGACTCAGGGGCTGCGCAGCGCGCTGCCAACCTGATCGGGCAACAGCACTTGGGCCTTGCCTGTGATGTGCGCGATGAGAGCCAGGCAAACCAGACCGTACGCCAGGTCCTTGACCATTTCGGGCAGGCTGATGTCCTCGTGAACAACGCCGGCGTCAGCCAATCACAGCGACTGCTGTCGAGCACTCAAGAAGATTACGACCTCGTGATGGATGTCAGTGTTCGGGGCAGTTTCAACATGAGTCGCGCGGTGGTCCCGCACATGCAGAGCCGACGAAGAGGCGCCATCGTATGCATGGGTTCGGTAGCAGCGCAACGCGGAGGAGGCATTCTGGGGGGGCCTCATTACTCGGCCGCCAAAGGTGCACTGCAATCTTTAGCGAAGGCCATGGCGCGCGAACTGGCACCAGATCGCATTCGCGTGAACGCCATCGCCCCCGGCATGGTGGACACGGACCTGTTGCTTGGGAAGATTGACGACGAAGGCAAGCAGCGCGTGGCACAAACCATCCCCCTCGGGCGTCTTGCCCAAGCCTCGGATATCGCCAATGCCTGCCTATTTTTGGCCTCCGATCAGTCGGCTTACATCACCGGTCTGGTGTTGGACGTCAGCGGCGGCCTGCACATCCACTGACAGGAGAAAGACTCTGTGACCCCGTCCGTGGAAACTGAACAATCGCAGGTGCAGCCGATCACAGACCTGGAACAAGCGGTTCGACGACAGCTTTCGGCCTTAATGATGCCGCTTGAAGTACTGTCAGCCTTACTGATGATCGTCATCATCGGCTTGTTACTCACGGCAGTTCTCACGCGCTATGTCTTTTCGCAGCCCCTGGTCTGGGTTGATGAAATCGTCTCGCTGTCGTTCATTTGGGTCACCATGATTGGCGCTGCTCTGGCGATGCATCGCAATGAGCATCTTCGATTGACGATCGTGGTCGAGAGGTTGCCCAAGGCCTGGCGTCCCTACGTTCAGGGCTTTGCACTGGCGTCGGTGGGTGCTTTCTTGATCGCTTTGATCCCCTATGCGCTGGAATACACGCAGGAGGAATGGGTGATCCGCACACCGGCTCTGGATATGCCCAATGCATTCCGAGTGGCCGCCATTCCATTTGGACTAACTGCCATGCTGGCCGTGGTCTTAACCTATGCCTCGAAGACGATCCCGATGCGCCCGTTGCTCACCGCTGCCGCTCTGGTCGGCGCGCTGAGCGCCCTGGGTTTTGGGCTGAGCGATGTCCTGCCCGAGCTCGGCAGCTGGAATATGCTGATCTTCTTGGTCGGCATTGTTTCTGTGGGCTTAGTTGCAGGCGTGCCGATTGCGTTTTGTTTTGGTCTTGGCGCGTTGAGTTATCTCGCTTTTACGACCCATGTGCCACTGCTCATCGTAGTGGGCCGGATGGACGAAGGGATGTCGAGCATCATCCTGGTGTCGGTTCCGATCTTCGTACTGCTGGGATGCGTTCTCGACGCTACGGGCATGGGCAAGGCCATTGTGGATTTCTTGGGCACCCTGATCGGACACCTAAAAGCTGGCATGTCCTACGTGCTATTGGGTTCGCTGTTCATCGTGTCGGGCATATCGGGCTCCAAGGTTTCCGACATGGCGACGGTCGCGCCGGCGCTCTTTCCGGAAATGAAGCGGCGCGGTAACAAGCCCAAAGAAATGGTCGCTTTGCTCGCCACCGGCGCAGCGATGGCAGACACTGTTCCGCCGAGCATCGTGCTCATCGTTTTGGGGTCGGTCGCTGGCGTATCGATCGCGGGCCTCTTCCAAAGCGGATTCGTGGTGGCGGGCGTGCTCTTATTATCTCTGCTGGTACTGGCTCGCTGGAAAGCGAGGCATGAGCAGACCGAGGGCGCCAAGCGTGCCCCTGTCAAGGTCATGTGGCGCTTCCTTGTCTTGGCGGCACCCGCTTTAGTGCTGCCCTTTCTGATTCGAAGTGCTGTGGGTGGAGGGGTCGCCACCGCGACCGAGGTATCCACAATCGCCGTACTTTACGCCCTAGTGATCGGGCAAGTGATGTACGGCGGCATCGGGCTGCAAAAGTTCTACGACATGCTGACCGAGACTGCTGCTCTGTCGGGCGCCATTTTGCTCATCCTTGGCGCAGCATCCGCCATGGCCTGGGCGATTACGCAGAGCGGGGTTGTTCAAAAATTGTCGCTGTTCTTGACTACCCTGCCCGGCGGACAGGCGGCATTTTTAGCGGTCACGGTACTGGTATTCCTGATTCTCGGATGTCTACTAGAGGGCTTGCCTGCCGTACTCTTACTAGCCCCGATCATGTTTCCGATTGCCAAAAAGCTGGGGATTAACGATATCCATTACTCCATGGTAATCGTTTGTGCAATGAACATTGGACTCATGATGCCGCCCATCGGTGTCGGTTTTTATGTGGCGTGTCGTATTGGCGATGCCAAGCCTGATGAGGTGATGGTGGCCATCTGGCCCTACCTGGTCGCTTTACTTCTGGGGGTGGTTCTGATCGCAGCATTCCCAATCATCTCGACGATCGCAATCTAGGCGTTTTGATCATCGACCGTCGCCAGATCGCCGAAGAACGCCATCCTTTCCTGGTTGAAACTCTTTAAACCCACCCCTGACGCCATTCCTCCTGATTGCGCAGGTCACGCCAATCGATGCGACGGACCTCTTTGGAATAGACGGCTTCGATTTCAATCCACTGAACCATCTCTCCGGGAAGTTCCGGCTGGATGACTTTCGAAACCAGGAAATGCTTGTCTTTTCGAATGGGCTTTACCGCAGTCCATTTGGACAACCATAATTTTTTGGGACTGATACGGTTCATAACAGCGAAGATACTCGATCCAGACTTCGAAGAACCACTCGCCTTTTCAGAGACCACTGCGCCCTCTAATGGCCAACCCCAATAGTTTTGGAAGTCAGGTACTGACAAACTTGAGTTGAATCTCAATTCGGTTGCCATGGAAGCGCTCAACATGAAAAATCTGAAGGCTTGGCTGTTCGCCTCTCTCTGTTGCCTGGCAGCGCCGATGGCGGTGATGGCTCAAACGCAAGCCAACTGGCCAAGCAAGCCGATCCGGTTGATTTCACCGTTTCCAGCCGGAGGCACGACAGATCAACTGGCAAGAATGGTCGCACCCGCACTTTCTCAGGCGCTGGGTACAAATGTCATTGTCGAGAATCGTGCCGGTGGGAATGGTTCGATCGGGACTGGGATCGCAGCGAAGTCGCCACCCGATGGCTATACGTTTGTTTTCGTGTTTGATACCCATGGGACTAACCCGAGCCTGATCCCAAATATGTCTTTCGACACTCGCACTGAACTCACCCCGGTGATGCTCATTGCGACCGGAGCGATGGTGATCACAGCGCATAAGTCGCAACCCGTCCGAACCTTTGAGGAGATGATGAAAACTGCGAATGCAGGCGCGGGTGGCGTTCCCTATGGGACGATTGCCAGCGGCAGTCTGGCTCATCTTGCGATGACCAGTCTTGCAGCACAGTTGAAATTTCGAGCCACGCATGTGCCCTACAAAGGCGGTGGGCCGCTTGCGATAGACGCAGTCGCTGGACATGTTCCGTATGCCGTCGCAACAACAGCATTGCTTTCGCAACACATACGCTCGGGGGCCCTCGTCCCGCTGGCGGTGACATCGAGCACTCGGGATCCCGTCTTGCCGAACGTTCCGACTCTGGCGGAGTTGAATTTGCCCGGGTTTGAGGCTGCGGCCTGGTGGGGTGTATTTGCGCCGGCAAAAACCCCCCCAGAAATTATTGGCCGTGTCTACAAAGAACTGTCGATCATCTTCAATGACCCCCAGAACAAGGAAAAGCTAGCGGCTCAGGGGATGAACCTGAAGTTGGCTCCGCCGGAGCAATTAGGGAAATTTCTTGACGATCAGATCGTTCAGTGGAGTAAGGTCATTAAAGAACACAATATTCGGGCCGGGGACTAAGAAAGGCCTGTGCGCACAGGAAGGCCCCTATCTACCCTTAAACGCCGGTTCGGCTTAGTAACCGCGCCCGAGGTCGATCGGATCTTCGGGTATGCCGCCGGTTTCCCAGGAACTCAGGCTACGCAAGAACTTGCCGAACAACGCCTTTCTAACCTGAGGGCTGATCCCGCAAGTGTGCGAAGTCAGGAGCACTTTGGGATGAACGTAGAGTGGATGGTTCTCCTGCAGGGGTTCCGGTTCGGTCACGTCAAGGCTCGCCCAACCCAGACGTCCCTCATCAAGCGCCATCAGGAGTGCCTGCTGAT
>Ga0187843_10002267_pt1 | contig 11759 bp, 7 predicted proteins | sample SpaLakP09_SKY_43_FD_134516 | JGI IMG/M metagenome (GOLD analysis project Ga0187843, IMG submission 134516) | Oligotrophic lake water microbial communities from Sparkling Lake, Wisconsin, USA - SP09_SKY_43 | ecosystem: Environmental > Aquatic > Freshwater > Lake | place: USA: Sparkling Lake... | reverse complement strand
GTGTACATGACAGATAAATTGGCGAAAGCACCAGCATCGCCTTGCAGGGCTGCTTTTTCAAGCAAGCTTAAAGCCTGGGGAAAATCCTGTTTCACTTTTTTCCCTGTCATGTACAAATATCCCAGATAAGACTGAGCCTGGAGCCATCCTTTACTGGCAGCTGCCGATAATAATGTAAGGGCTTTTTCTTCTGATTTTTCTACTCCGTTGCCGGAAAAATATAAGCGGCCCAAGCGATACTCACCACAAGCATCATTTTGCGCTACTGATTTTTGGTACCACGAAACTGCCTCAGTCATATCGGCTTTTACTAACTCACCAGATTCATAACCAGTACCGACATAACATTGCGCGATACCCAGTCCCTGCTGTGCAGCTTTCAGATACCATGGGAAAGCTTCATCTGGAAGAGCAGGACCACCTACTCCGACTCTTAATGCCTCTGCAAGATTATATTGCGCTCTTGCGTGACCTTGCTTTGCAGCCTTAGCGAACCATTCACGCGCTTTGCTCATATCTTTTGAAACCCCTTTCCCACTCAAATAGAGAGTCCCAAGGTTATATTGAGCAATCACTTCACCTTTATTTGCCGAACTAAGCCATTCGGTATATGCCCAGGCATAATTCCCGCGAGCGTAAGCACTAACGCCTTTGTCAAGGTCGGCGTAACCTGGCGTGCTTACAAGGTAAAGTGGAATTAACAAGGCGCAGCATTTGTTGAATATCTTTTTCATCATTGGATAGGTATGCATCTTTTGCAAATAAAGAATATTTTAATCAGTTCGACAAAAAAGCCCAAAAGCATTTTCACTTTTGGGCCTTCAATTTCCATCCACTACATCATCAAACCGTCTGCGGCCTGTTCTTATGAAAGGTCACGGTACTGTACTGCACCGATGATGGTGGTGGTGCCTGCAGGATGTGTTTTTTCATCGCGCCTATGATGTGCATTTCACATGGTTTGCAGTCAAACTTGAGCGTGTATTTTTCTTCGCCTGTGACCAGGGTCATGGGTTCGGCCTTGACCTGGCCTTGTACGCCTTGCTCGCCTTTGGCCTGTTTGGGGCAGAGGTTGAAGGAGAAGCGCAGGCAGTGCTTGGTGATCATCAGCGATACTTCGCCCGGCTCTTCATGCGACTCGTAGGCGGCGGCTATCAGTTGTACGGCATGTTTTTCATAGAAGCTGCGGGCCTTGTGGTTGTACACGTTGGCGAGGTAGCTCAGGGTTGTTTCTGGATAGGCGACTGGCGGCTCTATTGCTGGCGTGCGCTCAGGGCGCTGCCATGCGGACAGACGTGCTGCTTCGTGTGCAGTGACCGCATCACGGCGCAGGGCGTTGATAACGGAGGATGGTACGAACCAGGGCTGTTGCAAATCGAGGTTGACCTGGGCAGCTTCAAACATGGTGTTGCCTAGCTTGGCGAGGTTGTCGCGCAGGCCTGCTTCTGCCTTGTCGCGGTTTTGCGCGGGTTCCAGTGCCAACTGTGTGCTGACTTCAGAAGTCACGCCATCTTCATCAGTGATTTTCAGCAGCAAGCCATCTGCCAGTTCTGTCAAAGTCATATAGACAGGAATGCGGCGTTCTGCAGATTTTTTGGTCAGCGCATGTTCCCAGCGGTGGTCGCGGTTGTGGTTGATCAGGGTGCCGACTTTCAGACCTGTCAGCTCGGCCACTTTTTCATTCGGGAAGACGCGCCAGATTTCACCGTTCTCTGAAGCACCTACGCGTTCTACCGTGTTGGCTTGTATGCCTGCGACTTCGCGCTTGACCATGTAGTTGAGGCCATCACCATTGGACATGGGTTCATTGGCTTCTATCTCAAAAAAGTTGGCAGCCAAACGAGTGACGTAACCCAGATGCAAACCTACATATTTGGGGGAATCGAATGCGCCTATGTCTTCGAGGCGGCCATTGGCAAAATAATCGGTATGGCCACGGTGAAAGTTCTTGTCCACATTGGGGCTGAATGACACCTGGCTATGGCCGCTGGAAGCGCGGCTGAATTCTGGCCTGCGTTCAAGGATTTCATCAAGCAGCAAACGGTAATGGGCTGTGATGTTCTTGACATAGCCCATGTCCTTGTAGCGACCTTCTATCTTCAATGACTGTACGCCAGCATCGAGCAGGGCTTCAAGATTGCGGCTCTGGTCATTGTCTTTCATCGACAGCAGATGCTTTTCATAAGCGACTACCCTGCCCTCGCCATCGCTCAGCGTATAAGGCAGGCGGCAGGCTTGCGAGCAATCGCCACGGTTGGCGCTGCGGCCATTGTCGGCATGCGAGATATAGCATTGGCCAGAAAAAGCCACGCATAATGCGCCGTGAACGAAATATTCGAGTGGGGTGGCCACTTGTGCCTTGATGGCCTGTATCTGTTTGATGGTCAGTTCACGCGCCAGTACCAATTGCGAGAAGCCGACGTCGCCAAGGAACTTGGCTTTTTCCACACCACGGATATCGCACTGTGTGCTGGCATGCAGTTGGATAGGCGGGATATCCAGTTCCAAAATACCCATGTCTTGCACGATCAGGGCATCGACACCTGCGTCGTACAACTGACGAATCTGCTTGCGCGCCGGTTCCAGTTCTGAATCATGCAGGATGGTATTCATGGTCACGAAGATGCGCGCATGATAGCGGTGGGCAAATTCCACCAGGCTGGCGATCTCGCTGATCTCATTACTGGCATTGTGACGCGCACCGAACGATGGGCCACCGATGTAGACGGCATCTGCACCATGCAAGATCGCTTCGCGGCCTATCTCTACAGTTTTGGCGGGCGATAACAGTTCGGTCTGGTTGACAAGCAAGCTCATGGTGATGGCCGGTGACAGGGAAAGGGCGAAATTATAAAGGAAATCAAGGGCTTATGTCGTATTTGCTGCTGTGACCGGGCATAAATTGCATGTTAGTTCAGCAATATTTAAGCTCATCAAGCTGGTTTCTTGAGTTTCAATTAACTTTAGCAGGCAATTTTTACCATTTGCAGTGTAGGTCAAAGCCTGAAGATAAAAAGGAAATAAGCAGAAGATATACAGTACAAACAAATTTTCATTGCGTAAAAAGAACGCTTTCCTGTTTCCACTACTTGCCTGCTCTACAATGCAGATTATTATTTTCCCGTCTGCCATTACAGCTTCATATCGTTGCCCCAACCTATGCGCCTCACTCCTGCCAGCCTGTTTTTTGTTATACCCCTGCTCCCTGCATTTGTTTTCGCCCAAACCAGCCTGCCACCAGCAGTCGAGGCCGCGTTCAACAAGGCCAATGTACCGGTCCAGGCGCTGAGCGCCATCGTCATACCCGCCACTGGTGGCGCGGCAGTCCTGACGCAAGCGGCTGACAGACCCATGAACCCGGCCTCTGCCATGAAGCTGGTGACGACCCTGGTTGGACTGGAAGAGTTGGGGCCCAACTTTCGCTGGAAGACGCAGATACTGGCTGATAAGGCAGCGAAGAAAATCAATGACAGCCTGACTGGCACTCTGTACTTACGGGGTGGTGGCGACCCTAACCTGACGATAGAAAAACTGGGCAGCATGTTGCGCATTTTGCGTAACCAGGGTTTGCGTCGCCTGCGTGGCGATCTCATACTTGATCGCAGTTATTTCCAGCCTGAGCGACCTGACATAGGCGCGCAGCAATTCGATGAATATCCGGACGCTTATTACAATGTGATACCGGATGCACTACTGGTGAACAGCAACCTGAGCAGCATTTCCCTGGAATCGACAGGGGATAAAATCGAGGCGCGCCTGAACACGCCGCTGGATAAAGTCAAAATCACCAATCACCTGCATTTCAATGAACTGCCCTGCTCAGCCTGGGAGACGGAATGGCTGCCGCCTGTGATTGAAACCATGCGCAGTGTGGCCGATGATCCTAAGATAAGTAATCCGAATACACCATCCAGTAAAAGATCGGAACGCCAGACCACGCGCGGCGGGCTGGAAATCACTCTGAATGGCGGTTTCCCCAAGCGCTGCAAGATCACCAATAGCATCAATATCCTGGACCGCAACCAGTATCTGGCGCATTTGATACGCGCCCTGTGGCAAGAGATGGGTGGCACCTGGCAGGGTGAGGTACGTGATGGCAAGACACCGGCGTCAGCCACGGTATTGACTGAGCGGGTGTCCGAACCCTTGGCAGACATCCTGCGCCCCATCAACAAGCAATCTGACAATGTCATGGCACGCATGCTCTACCTGACCCTGGGTGCAGAGTCGGTCAACAAACAAGGCATGAGCAACTTGCAGGCAGCAGATGCGCGCATCCGGCAATGGATGTTCAGGCAGGGCATCAACGATGCCGGGCTGGCGCTGGAAAACGGTTCTGGCCTGTCGCGCATGGAGCGCATCAGCCCGCAGCAAATGGCTGGCTTATTACAAGCCGGTGCGCGCAGTAACTGGTATGCAGAATTTGCCAGCAGCCTGCCGGTTGCCGCTATGGATGGCACCATGCGACGCCGTCTGAAGGGAGGGCCGGCAGAACTGCGGGCGCGCATCAAGACTGGCACACTGAAAGATGTGGTGGCCATTGCCGGTTATGTCAGAGATATCAATGAGCAGCAATGGGTGGTGGTGGCCATGATCAATCATGAAGAGGCTGTCAAGGCCAAGGCAGCGCTGGATGAGTTGATCAACTGGGTGGCCGCTGGCAAACCTTGAGCGGGGCCCGCTTACTTCGCCTTCACTGGTTTGTCATTGACAAGCACATATTTTTGCTTCTCGGCATCAAAGACCAGTTTCTTTTTACCTTTTTGGGCAGTCACGACAAACTCGTAACTGGTCGTGCGTTCACCATTGCCATCCGTCATGTGGCTGACGACACGGTAGCCGTAGGTTTTACCAGCAAATTCGACCAGTAATTGCCCCGGTGCCGTGGTGCCGGGAGCCAACTCCCAACTGGCCAGGTAATCATAGCAGTTTGGTGGCTCCTGTTCATTTTCGTGCAAGCGCAAACGTGGATGTTTGCCTTTACCTGGATGCATCATGCTTTCACATTCCGGCCCACTTTCATAGTGCCTGACCAGTTCCAGATCTTTGTCAAACAGGGGATGGATACTATCCGCCTGAACACGCAACAGGCGCAGCCAGACATTGACTTCATTTTTTTCTACATGACTGTGCTCCAGGGCAAGGGCAAAATCACCGGGGAATAGTTCCACCATGCTGGCCTTGCTGATACGACCATTGGCTGCCAGCCATTCAACGACGTCCTGACGCTTGACCAGCGACCAGGCTTCGCCACGGCGCTTGAACCAGTAAGCCGCGATCAGATTGGGCAAACCAGATTCCAGCGGCTCGCCCTTGACCAACAAGACTGCTGTATCTGCATCGATTTTTTGCACATGCAGGGCATGCATGCGCAGCGCCAGTGCGGCTACCGGTTTGACAGAAACTGGTAATTCCGCTTTTAGCTGCGGGGTTTTGACGATGGCCTTGTCTGCGCTTACGTCCCAACCCTTGAACACCAGACGCATGAGGTCACGTTGCTCCAGCGTTTGCACCGATTCATTACGGGTGCATGCAGCCAGCAGGCAAAGCAAGGCCAAGGAAAAAATAGTGAGACGCAGGAAACGCTGTTGTAATTGCACGAGAAAAAATATTCTTTTAGGAGGCACGCAGATTCTAACTGATCACTGGCACTGAGCCGATATCAGAAGCGCAAACTCCCCTATTCACCATTTTTGAATCGCCTGACAGCCTCATCCCGCTTGGCGATCAGTTTGTCACCCTTGGCTTGCATGCCCAGGGCAAAGTATGACTGGGCCAAGGCTTCCAGGGTATAAAGATCCCACTCATTGCCGTTGGCCATGCTTTTTTCCAGCAAGGCGATGGCTTGTTTGTGGCTATTCTTTTTAGCGTACATCAGGGCCAGTTCATTGACGAGCAATTGATAGGGCTGACTGTTCAAGCCTTTTTCAAACCAGACACGTGCGCCTTCCGGGTCTTCCTTGAAGATAGCACTACCACGGTAATAGCATAAACGTGATTTCAACTGCTCAACCAGCACCTGGTCACCAGTGACTTTGTTCATATTTTCTATGAAGGACTCCATATCGGCGAATGAACCGCCCCATTGCGGCAGCAGTTTGCTCAGGTAGGCATAGGCTGGTGTGTACAGGCTGGGGTCTAGTCGCAATGCGGTTTTGAGCAAACTGACATCATCGCCTCGGATGCTGAGTGCCTTGTTATTGCCGATCAGTTCACCTGCACACATGGCACAAGCTCTGATTTTTTCATTTGCCTTATTCAAGTCCACTCTTGCCATGGCAGACAATTTATGGAACTCGGCAAATTGTGCCTTGCTCGTTTCCGCCGCCAGTTTTCCACCACGGGCTTCCCAGGCCTGTTCTTGCAAGAACATACCGCGCGCCAGATGGGCATAGCCAAGCTGGCTGGATTTTACCCAGCTATCAAACTGTTTTTTGAAATCTTTGTCGAGGCGCGACAAGGTAGCAAAGCGCGTGTGCAGGGTGTTGGATTTCAACCTGCCTGCTTGGTTTTGTGCAAAGCCACTCTCCAGCGCCACATCCAGTTTCTTGAATTCACCGCGCCACAACATGGCCACCAGGATGTTTTGCTCATGCTCTTCATCGGCATAATTGCTCCCCAACTTGGGCATCTCAGGATTTTCTGTCGATGTTTTTTGCCACACGGCCTGATGCAATTCAGTATTGCCAGCATCGCGATAAGACTGATGCCAGATCTCTTCATAGCCTTCTTGCGCCATGCTGGTTTTGCGGGCGTTATACCAGACTGCCGTCATGCCCCAATAGGAATAAAACCGCTCCATGTCTGCCGGGAATGGGCGGAAATACGCCTTGTAAGTCAGCATGTCCTTGCTATTTTTTTGCCCCCAATACCTTGTAAGCCATGTAGCGGCTCTCCACCATCTTTTGCACAAACCTGGTCAGCTCGGGATCGGATAACCAGGCGCTTTCCTTTACTTTTTCTTTGGCAGCCACTTGCTGTACAGGCTGCGTTTGCGCATATACCTCAACAGCGATGAAGGTGGATGCCAATACCAGGGCAAGGCTGAATTTTCTGGACATTGACATCAGGGCTCCAGAGGAAGATTGCAAAGTGTGTGAGGACATGGGGAGTAAATTTTCCATAGCGTGCAGCATCATATCTGTGATTCTGGCAAAGTCCAAGCATACAAAAGCATGTGGACACCCTATGCATTTACGGAAATAAAATAGTCATTTCTCTTCAAAAATAATTTGCAAATAATTAATCTTTGCACTATGCTCATTTCTACAACCTGCACAAGTGGTTGAGCACAATGGCGCAAGCCAGGTAATATCGGGAGAGACTGTCCATTAAAGCAAGGGCAGCGCCGAAGGAGCAACCACCCCGGAAACTCTCAGGCAAACGGACCGTTATTACTTTCAAACTCTGAAGAGCTGCCGGACTACGTCGCCCGGCACACCGAAGGAGCAAGCATTGCACCGCTACCCGTGGTTGCAGGCGAAATCTCTCAGGTCCAGGACAGAGGGGGTATCCGTTGCGTATTTTGCGCGCAGATATCCCTTTGACGTCTGGAGTCCATCTACCATGAAATCCAAGATAGTTAACGGTGACATTGCCACCGCGACGGCTGACGCATGCGCGCGGCAAAAATCTCCAAACCTTGGCGACAAAAACAACTGCGCAATTCATCCCCATCATTTGAAAGATGGAGGCGTACGACAGCCACGCCTACACTTCCTTCATTGACGCTATTGCGTCATACAGCCCAGCGCCTATAGCTCATTTGTACAGCGCTTCAAGCTGATTCCTTATTCCCGCGTGTGCGGGTAATGATGTCCGGCATGTGAACCATGCCATGTTTCAAGCCGCCCAGCCCGCTTGGACAGGTGGGCTATTGTCTCAATCCAAACCAGGAGCAAACCATCATGCATTTGCACTCTGTTTCCAGATTCAAAAAATCTACTCTGGCCGCTTTGATATTCAGCATCAGTTGCGCATTGGCCAGCCCGGCACTAATGGCACAAAACCAGGCCAGCGACATGGCAGGCACGACCGATCAGGCACGCCTGGTCAACGCCGCTGCGCAACGCGATTTTGCTGAGTTTGTACAATTCAATATACAGCGACGGGGCGGTACTTTGCCCTCAGAATTTCCGCTGGATGTGAATGATGTGCATGACCTCAAGGATGCCAGGATAGACTATGGCTTTCAGGTCTATAGCGTGCCGCCGCAAGATGTCATGAATGGTCGCGGTGATTTACGCAGCATGGCCAGGGCCACTGGCGAATGGCGCTTTGTTATCAGCTTGAACAATAACCCGATAGGCCTGGCAACACTGAGGCAAAACAATGGCCGCTGGGGCATCACTTCTTATGGCGGTGCCGTGCTAGCGAAGGATGTGGATGCAGCGATCGCCATGCATGGCAATAGCACCCGTTCCAATCTGCGCTTCATTCGCGTCTATCAGGCCATGTCGGATTTTCTGGAGGTAGTTTCGCCCATCGACGCCCGCGCCCGCTTTGCCCCCTTGCATGCAGCACGTCAAAGCCTGCTGTTGCAACAGCGTAGCGAAAAAACAGGAATATCACCTGCCAGCACCGGTTTGCTGGAACAAAGCGACATCCTCGACCCATTGCGCGTCAGTGTCAAACGCAATATCGAGAACTTCCGCTGAACCTAAAGCCAACATCGCATACCACCAATAGTTACGGAGATATCATGCAAAAAAATCTGTTAAAACTGATCCTTGCTCTAGGCATCATGTTGAGCTTCCCAAGTGCCTTTGCCCAATGGCGCGCTTTGAATGTGCCGCTGGTAACGCAAGAACACAGCCAGTGGTGCTGGGCCGGCAGCGCGAAGGCCGTGCTGAATTTTTATAACAAGACACCCAGCCAGTGCCAGATCGTGAATTGGGCGTACGGCCTGAACTACGCTTGCGGCAATACCAACTTTAACTGGAACAGCAATGCCAACCAGCCCAATGCCATGTATGGCAGCAACGGCAGTGTACAAAACATCCTGGCAAATTGGGGCGTGCCAAACACGGCCTATAGTTATGCTTCTTCATGGAACACCGTGGTCAGCGACATCAATGCCAACCGCCCATTTGTGATTCGCTATGGCTGGAGCAATGGTGGCGGGCATATCATGGTGGGCACTGGTTATGAAGTGTATAACGGCACCAGCTACATCTACATCATGAACCCCTGGCCAGGCGAAGGCAAAACCTACAGGACCTACGGCTCTGCCGTGTCTGACTATGATCATCAGTGGACGCATACGCAGCGTATGAATGTCAGTGGCTGAGATTTGACATAGTTGGGCAATAATTTGGCTGGAGGTGATGCGAACATCTCTTCCAGCCATTGATACGATATGGATGGAGCTTGAAGCAGCAACATATACTGAAGCATAATGAGATTATCGAATATCCATGGTTGCCATCAGCCAAGGCCCCATATAAAGCAATTTTTAACGTCAAAAAATCAACATGAACATCAAAGCTTTGGTAGAGCTTGCAACTATACAAGAGAATAATCCGACAGTGGCAGAGGTACTTTCATACTGCGATACAGTGCAAGTCAGCCATGAAGCGTTTTTCAATCAATTTTCGTTGGAAGTAGCCCGAGGTTTTCATGAGCAGCGCTTCACTTATGATGACTGGGATGCAGTGATGAATCATCTGTTTCAAATCATGACAACTGCACCTTTTTTCGGTGTAGAAATAAATACTCCAGAACCTGCATTCTCTATTTTTATCGCTTTTGACTCAGGTGAATATCACCATCCAGATGATCTTCCACATGAAATTCCAGTAGAAAAATATACCCGGCCACGTCTCGCAGAAATACTGAAAACACATACTTATTAGCTTGTAAAAGGCGACTTAAACAGCGACTTCCTTTAAAATGCACGCATGAGTACCTCCTTTTCCTGCCGCCCCCACTGCGCCGCCTGTTGCATCGCGCCGTCCATCAGCAGCCCCATTCCGGGCATGCCGAATGGCAAACCCGCAGGCGTGCCATGCATACAGCTTGATGAGAATTTAGCTTGTAAAATTTTCAATCACTCTGAACGACCCGCAGTTTGCGCTGGCTTGCAGGCATCGTTTGACATGTGCGGGGAGAGTAAGGAGAAGGCCATGTTTTATTTGACACAGCTTGAAGTAGCGACCGCGCCGACTTGCCTCAGCAGTTCATGAGCAAATTCACAATTTCATGTCTTACTTGTCAACAATATAAGCGGGCCTGACATAACCAATCATGAATAATATTCATACAAACTTCATACATTCAGGTAATGACTTCCAAGTATAATTGCCGCACGGGAATTTCATTTCCATTCTTCACCGTGCAGGTTCTCCAAAAAGCTCCGGGCCTGCATTTTCAATTTGTCTTACGACAACAAAAAGAAATCTATGTTCTCTCTACTTAAACACCTTTCGGTGGGTAAACGCTTAGGCTTGGGCTTTGCACTCATACTTGCGTTATTTTTCATTACCACCCTCATTGCTATTTTTAAACTCAATACTGTCGCCGCTGCCGCTGACGATTTATTGAAAGACCCGCTCGCCACTGAACGTATGGTCAGCGACTGGTATCGCAATATCCATACCGGCGTGCGCCGCACGACTGCCATTGCCAAAAGCACCGATCCTTCACTCGCGAGTTTTTTTGCAGCAGACCAGGAAGAGTCAACCAGAACCTCCGGCATTTTGCAAAAAGAGATTGCGGAGCATATGAAGAGCCCGGAAGAAGTCGCTCTTTTCAAGGAAATTGGCGAACAGCGCCAGGTTTATATCAGCGCCCGCAATAAAGTCGTTGATCTTAAAAAGAACGGCCAGGTAGATGAAGCCAACACCGCACTGGATAAGGAGTTCATTCCCGCATCAGTGCTGTATGTCAAAAAGATAGAAGAAATGCTGCGCTTGCAGCGCAAGCAAATTGATGAGACTTCTGCCGGAATCCAGCAAACCTATCATTCCAGCCGCCTGTTGTTGATCACCCTGTCCTTGCTTGCTGCCCTGCTTTCAGCAATTTGCGCCTGGTTGATGACCATATCGATTACCCGGCCACTCTCCAGAGCGACTGCTGTTGCCGAAAAAATGGCGCAGGGTGACTTGAGTGAGACTATTGATGTCTTGCGCAATGATGAAATCGGCAAGATGATGCATGCCATCAATGGCATCAACACTGGGCTGAGCAGCGTCATTGGTGATGTGCGTCATGGCACTGAAACCATCAATGTAGCAGCAGCTGAAATTGCCTCTGGCAATGCGGACCTGTCATCACGCACAGAATCACAAGCCAGCTCTTTGCAGGAAACCGCATCGTCGATGGAAGAGCTGACATCCACGGTTAAACAGAATGCCGACAATGCGCGCCATGCGAATCAACTGGTGATTTCTGCATCCGGTGTTGCGGTCAAGGGTGGTGAAGTGGTTGGACAAGTGGTAGAAACCATGGGTTCGATCAAGGAAAGCTCACGCAAGATTGTTGATATTATCTCGGTCATTGATGGCATCGCATTTCAGACCAATATCCTGGCCTTGAATGCCGCTGTTGAAGCTGCCCGTGCAGGGGAACAGGGCCGGGGCTTTGCGGTAGTAGCCACCGAAGTGCGCAACCTGGCGCAACGCAGTGCCTCTGCTGCCAAGGAAATCAAACACCTCATCGATGACTCGGTAGGCAAGGTAGACCATGGTAGCAAGCTGGTCGATACTGCTGGCCAGACCATGACGGATATTGTCTCCAGCGTCCAGCATGTGGCTGACATC
>Ga0187843_10002266_pt1 | contig 11767 bp, 12 predicted proteins | sample SpaLakP09_SKY_43_FD_134516 | JGI IMG/M metagenome (GOLD analysis project Ga0187843, IMG submission 134516) | Oligotrophic lake water microbial communities from Sparkling Lake, Wisconsin, USA - SP09_SKY_43 | ecosystem: Environmental > Aquatic > Freshwater > Lake | place: USA: Sparkling Lake... | reverse complement strand
GCGAACTCGGCGCGCCGTCGGCCGGCATCGACCTCTCCAAGGTCTGTCGCCTGCACAAGGGCGACGGCGTCGCCGATCCGGCGCCGTGACCGCCTCGCTGCACCGGCTCGGTGCCGGCTCACCGGCGGCGGCCTACTACACGCAGGACAGCCAGCGTGAAGCCAGACCCGATAAGAGGGACAACTACTACCTCTCGGACGGCGGCGGGGTGTGGTGGAGCAGCGGCGGCACGATCGTGCGCCACGGTGCGGCGATCGACGCCGCCTCGTTCCGCGAGCTGTGTGCGGGGCTCCACCCAGGCACGGGTAAGCCGTTGGTCCGCGGTGCGGGCCCGGGGCACTGGGCCGGTGTCGACTGTACGATGACCCCCGGGAAGAGCGTGTCGGTGCTTTGGATGGCCGGCACGCCTGAGCAGCGCGCGGCGATCGAGGCCGCCCATCGCGCTGCCGTCGAGCGGGCGCTGAGTTTTGTCACCGCGGAGGGACTCGTCACCGTCCGGACCGGCGCCGGCGGCACCGAGCAGCATCGCCCGCGCGACCTGATCGTCGGTCGGTTCGATCACTATACAACCAGAGAGGGTGATCCGAATATTCACACGCACTGCGTGTTGATCAACGTCGCCGGTGCGCCCGAGAATGCCGGCGCCGGTCGGTACAAGTCGCGGACGCACCTGACCATCGAGCCTGAGCGGCTGTACGCCGCCCAGCTCGGAGTGGGAGCGGCATACAGGGCGGCCCTGGCCGAGGGGCTGCGCGAGCAGTTCGGTCTGCAGTATCGCGAGGCCGGACGCGGGCAGTGGGAGGTCGCCGGCGTGCCGGAGGCGCTGCTCGCGGCCTTCTCCAAGCGCTCGGAGCAGATCCTGGCTTACGCGGGCGCCGGGGCCAGCAGCGCCCAGCGCGAGATCGCCGCCCTGGCGACTCGCCGGGGAAAGGAGGAATTGCCGACCGGGCCGGAGCTGGAGGCGCGCTGGCGCAAGGAGCTCGCCGCGTGCGCGATCGATCCGTGGCTAGCCGCGCGTCACCCCGAGCGCGACCCCGCCTTCGTGATGGCCGCCGAGCGCGATCGGGAGCGAGAGGCCCCGTTCGACCCGCCCGAGATCCCCGGTGACGGCCCGGTGGCGCGCGCCGCCTCGGCCCTATTCCGGCACGAGAGCGTCGTGGCGCGCAAGGACCTGCTCCAGCGTGCCCTGGAGGTCGCGGGTGTCGCCGGTATCGGGGTCGACGCCGTGGAGGCGGAGCTCGCCCAGCTCGAGCGGGATGGCGCGCTGCTGCTGCTTGCCGACGCCGAGCTGGTACCGGGCGCTAGTGCGTGCTGGACCAGCCCGGGCATCGCCGCGTGCGAGGCCGCGATGCTGCGCGCGGCCGATCGGCCCCTGGAACGGACCTGGATCACGCCCGAGGCGGTCGAGGCTGCGCTGGCGGACGCCCCTCATCTCAGCCCCGAGCAGGGCGAGGCCGTGCGTCACGCCGCTGGTCGGGACGGGGTGGCGCTGCTGCAGGCCGGGGCAGGGACCGGCAAGACTACGACGGCGGCTGCCCTGGTAGCCGCCGCCCGCGGCTCCGGCCTGCGGGTGATCGGCCTCGCGCCGTCGTGGGTGGCCGCCGACGAGCTCGGGCGCTCGACCGGAATCCCGGCGCAGGCGATCGCGCGCTGGCGCCAGGACCAGACGCAGGCTGCAGGTCCGGATGCCATCCATCACCCCGACCGATCGGCCGTGCTCGACGCCGATACCCTGGTGATGGTCGACGAGGCCGGGATGGTCGCGACCCGCGACATGGAAGCCGTGCTGAGCGCGGCCCGGTCAGCCGGGGCGAAGGTGGTTCTGATCGGTGATCGGCGGCAGCTCGCCTCGGTCGGGGGCGCGAGCGCCCTGCGTGCGGTCGCCGACGTGGTCGGGCGCTCGGCGGTGCTCGAACAGGTCCGCCGACAGACGGTGGAGTGGCAGCGCGCCGCCTCGGTGCTGATGGCGCGCGGTGAGGTCGAGGCGGCCCTGCGCGCCTACGCGGCCCGGGACCGGATCGAGCTGATCGCCGGCGCCGAGGCCGCGCAGGTGCGCGCGCTCGCGGTCTGGAGCGAGCAGCGCGCGGCCCACGGCGAGGATGTGCTGATCGTGACCCGGCGTAACGCCGACGCCGCGGCCTTGAACGTCCAGGCGCGGGCTGTGCTGCGGGGGGAGGGGCGCCTCGGCCCCGACCTGATCACCCTGCCGGCGCACGACCGAGACGACAGGCCGGTGGCGCTCGCGCTCGCGGTCGGCGACGCCCTCCGCTTCGGCGAGAGCCTGCCGCATCTCGGGTTGCGCAATGGCAATCGCGCCCGGGTCGAGGCGATCACGGTCGAGCCGGAGGGAGGAGCACGCCTGCGCCTGGCGCTGGAGGATGGTCGCGCGTTGGAGGTGGCGTGGTCGGATCTGGCGCAACAGCCGCGGTTCGGCCGGAAGCGGTCGCAGCCCAGGATCGTGCATGCCTATGCGGGCACGGCCTACGCGGCGCAGGGCCGGACCTCCTCCGCGGCGGTGATGTATGTCGGGGCGGCCACGGACGCGCGGGAGATTTATGTCGGTCTGACCCGGCACCGACACGAGGCCAGGGTAGTGGTCGAGCGCGATCGGCTCGATGCCCTGTGCCGGCAACGGCAAGAAGATGCGCGGATGCCGGCGACCGACGCGATGGTGCTGGAACGCCTGTTCCGAGAGGCGCGGACCTACAGTGAGAAGGTCAACGTGGTCGATCACGCCGCCGACCGGGTCGCGTTCGTGCGGGATGGATCGCTGGGAACGCGTGAGCCCGTCGACCAAGGGATCGATGTGCGGCGCGTGATGCGTGCAACACGGCTTCTGCGTGAGGCCGCAGCGTGGCTCGGCGTCGAGCAACTCATCGTGCCGATGTGGCGGCTGGTGGATGCCTACGGGCGTCGTTTGACGCAAGCACCGGCCCGGGTGACCCGTGCTCTGGTCGGCGAGCTTGCTAGCCGCCTCGGTCGCCCCGATCCGCTGCCCCAGCTTGAGCGGGGTCGCCACATCGAACGGTGAGGGTGATCCTGGATCACGAGCAATCATCCCTGGGCCCAGGCCCGCATGCCCCCAAATGGGCGCGATGGCTCTCAAGGCAGGATCAGCCGCGCGGTCTTGTTGACGTCATCGCGGATGAGGCCCGTTCCTGTCTATCGGAGGCGGGCATTCTGCGTTTTCTGGACCTTATGCGATCATTCAATGACCTGGGCGACAGGTTATATTTGCATTTCGATTTGCATCGCATTTGCATTAGTGCAAATGCTTCGATGCATCTCTAGAGATGTCTGGAGATATATTATCATCAACCGTTGTCTTCAAGGGCCGATCTCGTTATCTGCCGATCGATCTCCGACGAACGCCGGGCCAACCCGATGCCGCCCCCCAACCCGAACGAGTGGCAACAGCTCCGCGCCGCGGTCCACCGCGAAGCCCAGGCGGTGATCCGCGTGCCCGACCTACGTCTCACCGAGATCGACGCCACGGCTCTGCGGGTCGCTGGTGATTGGCGTCTGCAGGTTCGCGCCGTCGACTGGAACTGGCGCGGCCTTACACGTCGTCCGGAGCATCAGATCAACACCGCGATCTGGCACAGAGACCGCCTGTGCGGGCTAATGTGCGGCTCGGCCGGCGCGGCCGCTGTCGTGCTACGCTATCTTGAAGGCGCGCCGGATCCTACCCACCCTCTGAAGGGGCGTGTGGCTGACATCGGCGTGGCAACGGCCGAGGTTTACGCGCGTGCCCTAGGTGCACCGACTGTGCTGCTGAACGACCCGATCTCCGCCCTCGTCGATCGCCTCGGTGCGGGGCCAGGGTACGCCTGGATGACAGAGGCACCGTTCCAAGGGTACTTTGGGCGCAAGGTGATACCATGAGCGCGCAGCGGCCCGGAGCATCCGGGGGAGTCAGGAAGACAGATCGCGGATCTGGCCGTAGCCTGCTGGTACGGTCCGCCGTGACCGGCCGGTTCGTGGCTGTACGGGAGAAGGCTCGCACGGCCGAACCGGTCTCCGATCTTTCGGCTATTCCCAACGGCGGCCTCGCCGCAGCCCTGGAGCGGCTGAACGTGCTGCCGCCGGATGCCTGTGCGTGGGTGCACGAACTAGCGCCGATGTCGGCCGATGTACCCGAGGTCATCGGGCCTCGACTGAAGAATGATCAGAAGCAGGGTAAGCGGTAGATCAACAGAGGTCGTCCCGACACGGGTTAACGTGTACCTAGCGGCCGAAGGCGTCCTCCATTCGCGTCCGCCTGAACGGCCAGAGCAAGCATGCGCTCGACCTCACGCTGGATTGGCCGGTACTCGAACTGCTCGCCAAGTAGGACGCAGACCCCGCGCTCCGGGTCGACCAGCTTGAAGACCTTGTCGAGCGGACCGGCGCTTCTGTGATCGCCGACGCGTGGTCCTGGGAAGAAGAAGCCGGCCGCGTTGACGATCAGATAACGGTCGAGATCCTCATCGAAGTGTTCGAACGCGTTGCGCAACCGCCGCCATTTGAGCGGTGACGCGTCAGTAAGGGCGAAGGCCTCACGCAGCTTCTCTCCACGCGCCGCCGCGAGCAAACTGTCCTTCTTCACCGGCCAGAAGAAGCGCGACAGGGCCCCGGCGTGGGTTAGGGCTTCTTGCACGGTGGCGAAAATCAGCGCGTCGGACATACCGCGTGTGACAGCAGCGTCGAACCGCTCGAAGGCACTGAAGGATCGCTCGGCCGCGTATATGATCGACTGGATGTAGAAAATCTCAAGCGGCGGCTGGATGCCGCCGCACAGATCGATGATCGCTGCCTCAGCTGCCTGCAGCTCACCGGCGTCCATTCTCATGTCATGCCTACTCCGACATCATAGGCGCGGCGGTATCGAGACAAACTAAATGCGACTACGCTTTCCTTCACCGATCCCCCGCGTATAAATCCGAAACAACCGTTTCGGATTTATACGTGGCCTCGTTCGTCGCCTATTACCGTGTCTCGACAGCTCGCCAGGGCTATAGCGGCTTAGGCCTCGATGCCCAGCGGTTGGCCGTTGGGCGCTTCACGGCAGGGCGTGGCGAACTGGTCGCGGAGTTCACGGAGATCGAAAGCGGCCGAAAGGCCGATCGACCTCAACTCGTTGCCGCGATCGAGCTGACCCGGAAACATAAGGCGATCCTGGTGATCGCTAAGCTCGATCGCCTAGCGCGCAACGTCGCTTTCGTCTCAAACCTAATGGAGAGCCGCATCGAGTTCATCGCCGCAGACATGCCGGAGGCGCAACGAGTGACGGTTCACATGATGGCAGCCATAGCGGAGCACGAACGTGGCGTGATTTCGAAGCGCACCAAAGAAGCCCTTGAGGCCGCAAAGGCGAGGGGGGTGCGGCTCGGGAACCCCCGGCCCAACTTGGCAAAGGCTACCGGCCGAGCGGCGGAGCGCGCCGCTCGGTTCCGGGCATCCATGATGCCCCTGATCCAATCGCTTAGAGCAAATGGACGCTCGTTGCGCGCAATCGCTGACGATCTGAACAGTAGGCGCATTCCAACGTTGTCCTCCGCCCCACGGTTGCTTGAGACACCCCGTTAGCGGACGGTCTCCGCCTCAGGGGTGAGAACGATGACGACGAATACAGGAGCGGTTGCCGGTGCGGTCGGACCTGGCCGGGGTGGGCGCATGTCCCGGCAGCGCAAGCGGGACGCGGTGTTGCGGCTTCTGCGTGGTGAGGACCTGGAGAGCGTTTCGCGCGGCCTGGGCGTGACGGCGGCGACCTTGTCGGGCTGGCGCGATGCTTTCCTGACGGCGGGCGAGGCCAGCCTGTCCACCCGGCCCCTCGATGCGGACGCGCTGGAGAGCGGGCGTCTCAAGGCCAAGCTCGGCGAGATGCTGCTGGAGCGCGAGCTGCTGGAGGCCAAGGTCGCCGCCCTGGAGGCGCGTGGCTCCGGCCCTTTGGCCCGCAGGCGGTCGCGGCCATGAGCCGGACCGTCTCGCCGGCCAGCGGCAGCGTCTACGGGCTGGCTCGGGTGTGCCGGATCTGGCGCGTGTCGCGCGCCACAGTCCACCGGCATCTCTCACCGCCCCGCTCGAGGCTCGGATCGGAGGCCGCGTCCGATCCCGCGCGGCGGCCCGGCCCGGTCGGGGCGATGCCGGATGCAGCACTGCTCATCCGGATCCGCGCCATCCTGACCGATAGCCCCTTCCACGGCGAAGGCCATCGCAAGGTTTGGGCACGGCTGCGCATGAAGGGCGTGCGCACCTCCAAGCGCCGGGTTCTGCGCCTGATGCGCGCCCACGACCTGTTGGCCCCCACGCGGGTCGGCACACCGCGCGGTCCGCGCAACCACGACGGCACCATCATCCCGGACAGGGTCGACACGATGTGGGGCACCGACCTGACGACCACCTGGACGGCCGAGGGGCAGGTCGCGGTGTTCGTGGCCATCGATCACTGCTCGGCCGAGTGCGTGGGCATCCATGCGGCGCGCCGGGCCACGCGCTTCGAGGCGCTGGAGCCGATCCGCCAAGGGGTGCGGCAGCGCTTCGGCGGCTTCGCGGCCGAGATCGCCTCTGGCCTGAGCGTCCGGCACGATCACGGAAGCCAGTACATGGCGGACGCCTTCCAAGCGGAGCTCGCGTTCCTGGGCATCGCGAGCTCGCCCGCCTTCGTGCGCGCCCCGGAGGGGAATGGCTGCGCCGAGCGCTTCATCCGCACCCTCAAGGAGAACCTGTTGTGGGTCGAGCACTTCGATACGGTCGAGGATCTGCGCCACGCCCTGCTGGCGTTCCGGGATCTCTACAATGAGACGTGGCTGATCGAGCGACACGGGTTCCGGCCACCGGCCGAAATCCGCGCCGCGCAGCTACCACCCGCGGCCATCGCCGCGTAGGCTTCAGATCGGTGTCTCACAATCCGCAGGCGGTGCAGTTGAACGATCGCTCATGGCATGCAGCCACCGTGCGGGGGATCCTTCTGTATCCTGATCGGGACAAGGCGCTCAGAAATTAGAATTGCCGTTTACCGGCGAAGCTGCCGCCTGATAATCAAAGCGGAGGAAACGTGGTTAGCGACGAAAAATTAGGCCGGCTACGCGAGGTAATCACAGAGAACCTACGTGTCCAGCGCGATGGCGAAGCCATTGATTACATAAATGTTGGCACAGCTCTCCAAGATGCGTGCTCGAAACAAAATCACGCCATTTTTGCCCGCAGGGGATGCGGGAAAACCCTGCTACTTCATCACTCGTCAAGAGTTCTAAAAAGCGATATTAGGTCGGTATATCTCAACTGCGAAGATTTTAAGCGGCACTCTTTCCCAAACGTTCTCATTGAGATAGTATCATCGTTATTTAAGGATATTGAAAAACATCTTCCTGGTTGGTTTGGGAAGAAGAAACGCTCTCGCTTGATTATTGGCCAGATCCTGTCCCGTCTAGATGCTCTCCAAAAATCGGCAGATGTACAAGACGAAGAAATCCGCAAGAAAATATCTGCCGAAACTGGAACAACACTGGAAGGATCTGCGGGCGCAGATATAGAAAAACTAAATCTAAAATTTGGGGCTAAAGATGAAACCAAAAACAAGGAAGAAATTGAGCGCTCGTTCAAAATTCACCGCGAGAAACTTCAGGAGCTGGACCGTTGGTTGCCAGAACTGAAAGATCAAATCAGAAATTTTTTCGCTTTGTCGCAATCTACAAGTGCAATAATAATTCACATCGATGATCTATATCATCTCAAAAGAACTGACCAGGCTTTTGTTGTAGATTATATACATAGGTTGTGTAAAGATGTACCTCTTTACTTTAAGATTGCTACACTTAGACACGCGTCTACACTGTATGCAGATCGGGACGGTCAACCCATCGGGGCCCAAGAGCGGCACGACTATCAGCCAATAAACATCGATTATACGTTCAGTGATTTCAAAAAGACTTCAAATCAGAACTGGCAGATACTTGAGCAATTTGGCGTCAAAGCTGGACTTACAAAAGCAGAAGTGCAGTCCCTTTTCAAGGGTGAGGGATTTGAACGCCTTGTGATGGCCGGCGGAGGTGTTCCCAGGGACGTACTGTCTCTATTTCTGCAGGTGCTGTCAGATGTCGATGCTTCTCGCGGCGGACGCATTGGCAAAGATGAAGTTAGAATTTTGTCACGAGCCAATTTCGAGCGAAAAATCGATGAGTTGAAACAGGACTCGAAGGGCGACGAGCAAGACGATTTGCTGAAAGGTATCTATATTATCCGAGAATTTTGCCTTGACCGGAAAACGAACCTGTTCTTAGTTAGAGAGAGAATGCTTCAGCAGAGCGATGAGTGGCGAGCTCTTTTTAACAGGTTGCTCGACTACAGAATTATTCACAACTGCGCGACCGCTTTGACCCATAAGTCTCAGGAGGGAACCTATCAAGCTTTCGCGATAGACATCGGCTGCTATGCGCACCTCAGAAAATTACAAGACCGCTTTACCGAAATTGATGTAAGTTCTCCCAGTGCAAAAGATCAAATGCGATCGGCGCCGTTGTTAGATCAGGCCAAGTTAATGGCGTTATTTGAGAGTGTGCCCAAAAATGTTGAAGCAGCTCTCCTGGAAGCGGAAGAGGCAGTCTAGTTCCCATTTCGAGTTAATCAGTCAGTTGCCATCTAATCCACGTGGATGGCGCGTGTTAAAACGCGCCATCCACGTGTTTTTCAAACGAATAACCTCAGCGTTCTCGCAGCTGTTAAATTTGCTATCAGCGATGAAATATATCCGCACCAGTCAATATCGCAGCCCACGCTAAATCCTCTTCTTGCTCCTCAGGCGTGTTGGATATTAGATGCCATAGGGTACTAAGGCTGTCTTTCTTATTCTGAGTAACAATTTGCCCAACCCATGATGTCATCGCGCTCACCCCGCGCCATTTTACAACAAGCGAAATAATATCATCATCAACAAACCCGACTATGTCACCGATTGCTTCTCTGGCGTCTTTTTTTAGGCTCTTCTTGCTTGTATAAATACCAGTGACATTTGCGCCGTCAATTTTTAGATCCATACTGGATCCCAGTTGATTTTTCCAGACTCCATCGAAGCCGCTCGGAGCTGCTGCTTGTTTCTTCTCGTTTTGGGTAGAAAGAGCCTTCGAGAGTGCCACTTCGTGCTTCATGTGTCTCGCCCTCCCTGATCTGCGAGATCCAGCATGCGATGAATTTACATGGCTTGGAAGCCAGTTATGGCGCCACCGCATCACGCAACGACGCTGGTTTTGAGGGCGCGGGATTGGCCTGCGATCCCGAAACGGCGATTGGCTCCGCTCGTCCCTGATAGCGTCATCATCATGACGCTTATCTCTGGCCTCCGATACCGTTCGCTTATCAGAAGCCAAAGGCGCCATAGTGGGGCCGGTATGGGGTCAAGACCGGAGAGCGTTAGACCCCGTTTCATAACGGGCTAAACAGCTTAGCGGTTGGGTGAGCGGCGAGCATCGCGGGCGTTGGGAGAGTGTCTGACGCTCACCCAGGAACCTTGATGTGGACACCCGCCGCCCGCGCGGAGCTTGCGCGCGAGAGCCTGCCCTATGCAACCTGCCTGAGCGATGCCGAATGGACGGTGCTCGCGCCGCTGCTCCCTGCACCGTCCAGCACCGGCCGCCCATGGCGCTGGCCCGTGCGGGCGATCCTCGGCGGCATCCTATACGTACTGCGCACCGGCTGCGCGTGGCGGCACCTGCCGCTGGACTTCCCGCCTTGGAGCACGGTGCATCGCTGGTTCTTGCGCCTGTCGCAGGCAGGCGTGTTCGAGCGCCTCGCTCACGCCCTCACGATGGCCGACCGGGAGCGGGTCGGACGCGAGGCCAGCCCGACCGGCTGTGTCGTGGATGCGCAAGCCGCGCGCGCGGGTGGCGTGGGGATGGCAGGCGAGCGCGGTTACGATCCAGCCCGGCGGGTCGTCGGGCGCAAACGCCACGCGCTGACCGACACAGACGGCCGCCTGCTCGTGGCTGGGATCTCCACCGCCGACCTTCACGACAGTCACGGCGGCATCGCCCTGTTGCGAGCCTCACGCGGGCTATTCCCGTTCTTGGCCCACTGCTTCGCTGACCGCGCCTACAGAGGTGAGCGCGTCGGCACGGCCACAGCCATCGTGGTCGAGATCGTCGCGGCGGAAGCCGGGCAGAAGGGCTTTGCCGTTCAGCCCAGGCGATGGGTGATCGAGCGGACATTCAGTTGGATCAGCCGCTGCCGCAGGCTCGCACGCGACCACGAAGCGACCCCGTCCTCCGCGCTTGCCTTCTTCGTGCTCGCTGCGGCCATGATCCTCGTCAGGCGGCTCGCCAGAGCCTTATGAAACGGGGTCTTAGCGTGCCTTAAGGCCAGACCGGACGGCTGGCACCGCGACGGATGAAGGTCGGTGGCAAGACGGCGAAAACTGTCCAACACCTTGACTTTCAAGTAAAAATATGATATTTGCGAACCGTTAGGGCACGCGTAGGCCGAAGGCCGGCCCGCAAAGCGGGTACGCGTGCCCTAACGGTGGCAAATGACCTGTATTGTCGCCTGAAAAGCAAGTATATCCGAGCAATACCCTCGGAAATATACTTGGCGTTATTTTTAAACATCCTGGCGGGGTTCATTTGGGATCTCTTAAAGTGGGCCTTTTGGGCCGTGGTGAACATGCTTTTATAGCATAAAACGCCATAAAAATCAAAGTCTTATACCGAATTTTGGCGACAAGTAACACCCGCAACAGACACAGACCCACCACCCCCGGCCGGCGTTCACTGGACGTCGGAAGGATCGGGGGCGGCTATTGACGGGCCCGACCTGGTGCCAGGGCGGAGAGCCGGACAGGCTGCGCGGGAGCGCAGACTAGGACCGGCGGGGTTCAGGATCGAGCGCAGGCAGGACGGCGGAGCCGCCCCGGCCGGGGGCCGGGGTGTGGGGCCGGCAGCCCCGCCAGCCGCCGGCAGGCGGCTATCGCGCGGCGGCTGCCATTCGCCACTGCCTGTAAGAATGAAACACCCGGCGCGACCGCAGTGCTGTCACTGGCAGGCTCACTGACCGTGACAGCACGGGCCGCAGGGCGCTGCCCTAGACCCGTGCGGCACCGCAGGCCACGGCCAGAGTCACCAGCGGGCATCGTGGCGGGGAGAGGTCAGACGCGGCCGGAACGTGCCCGCATAAATGCCTGACGAGTGCCACGCGGGCATTCGTCAGATCTGACAGGCGACACCTCCGGGCCACACCCGCTACCGAGTACTCACCTACGCGAACAGGTCGAGTTGGCCAGGCATGCCAAGGGCCCCTGAGCGCGGCGCCGGGCCGAGACGCTTAGTCCGCGGTATCGGCAGAACTGGCAGGGCGACACCAGGCTTGCCGTAGAGCACAGCCCCGACGATCCGGCATCCGTCGCCACGGTGGAACACGTTCACCGTATGCGGTCCAGCCCGCAGGATCTCCTGCATCAGCCGCTCGTCGAGGCTGAGGCCGGACAAGGTCGCGAGCAGGCAGGTAAGGCCTGCCGCCTCCACGGCAAACGACTGGAACTCCGCGGCTCGCTGCCGCCACACCTGAGAGACGGCGCCGACGCTTGTTTCCGGAAACGGGTTCGGCGCAGGCTGCGTCGCGGTCTGAGCGAGGAAGGCGGCGATCACATGCCGCTCGGCGATATGGTCAGCGGCGAGCAGGGGCCCGGTGAGAGGATGGTCGAAAACGTACGCTAAGCGTCGCGGCCTTGCTGGTGGAGGCGCAGCGGCCTGAACCGTTCGCGGGGCTTGTCGATTTCGGCCCAGAGATAGTCGCCGGTGAG
>Ga0187843_10002264_pt1 | contig 11773 bp, 11 predicted proteins | sample SpaLakP09_SKY_43_FD_134516 | JGI IMG/M metagenome (GOLD analysis project Ga0187843, IMG submission 134516) | Oligotrophic lake water microbial communities from Sparkling Lake, Wisconsin, USA - SP09_SKY_43 | ecosystem: Environmental > Aquatic > Freshwater > Lake | place: USA: Sparkling Lake... | reverse complement strand
GTCCATGCCTTTGGCCTTGGCAGCGGCGGCAGCAGCGTCGATGGCGGCAGGGCTCATGCCGGCCAGTTCTTCGCGCGTGTCGACCAGCAGGCCAGAGGCATTGGTTTCCTTCAGCACGTTCTGGGTGAAGGTGGTTTGCAGCTTGGCGATGGTGCCGTTGATCGCTTTCAGTTTTTCCTTATCGGCGGCCGACAGGTTGGCGCCGGCGCGCACGAAGTCGGTGTGGTAGCGCTCCAGCAGGTGCTCGGATTCAGCGTCCAGCTTCAGCGTGGTGCGCTTGTCGTACAGCGCTTTCACGCGGGCGTACAGCTTGGCGTTGAGATAAATGGCGTCGCCATGCGCGGCCAGCTTCGGCGACATTTCGCTGTCGATCGCATCCAGCTTATCGTTGGTGTTGGCGCCTTGCAGATTGCCGAAGATGGTTTGCACGCGGGTCAGCAGCGCGCCGGATTTTTCCATCGCCACGATGGTGTTGTCGAAGGTCGGCGCGGCCTTTTTGTTGGCGATGGCGTCGACTTCCTTCAGTTGCTGGCGCATGCCTTCGTTGAAGGCCGGGATGAAGTGCTCGTCCTTGATCTTGTCAAACTGCGGGTAGTGGAATGGCAAGGTGCTGGCATTGGCGAGCGGATTGCCGGCCAAGGTTGCCGGAGCGGCCAGTACGGTTTGCGAAAACGCCAGGCCAAGAGCGGCCACGACTACGAGCATGTGAGGACGGGACATATTCTTCTTTCAAAAAACGCCAGAGAAAATGCTGACACAGTAACAATGCAGCACGTTAAGCGTTAGATCATAGCAGCGCGTCATGGCGACCGTCACTGGCAAACCATGCTGCACTGCACATGATCGGAAACAAGCCGTGTTTTCCGAACAAAGCTTTGCTCTATTAGAAATTTATGTCCGAAGTGACGTGACAGCGCAACATGCGGCGTACAAACGCCATCTGCACGCCAACCAGCCTTAATCCTTGAACCGCGCCTCAATCCGGCGGTCTGGAATGAACCACAGCAGCGCCACCACTGCATAGAGACTGAACGAAATCCACACGTGCAGGAAGGCAGACGGGATGGCCAGCAGATACAGCACGCCGGACGCAATGCCCTTGAATTCCTTGCCCACCGCCTGGCCCAGCACGGCATCACGCGGGTTAATCGCGATCAGTGATTTTTCCAGACAGGTGTAAGCCACCGCAGACATGCACAGCATGGCGCCATATAGCGCCACCGGCAGCGGCGCAAACTCGTTCTCGCCCATCCAGCCAGTCGCGAACGGCAGCAGCGACAACCAGAACAGCAAATGCAGATTGGCCCACAGCACACGGCCATTCACCACCGACGACGCGTGCAACATGTGGTGATGGTTATTCCAGAAAATCCCGACATAAACGAAGCTGAGCACATAGCTGCCAAATACCGGCACCAGCTCCGCCAGCGCCGACCAGTCCGCGCCATGCGGCACCTTCAACTCCAGCACCATAATCGTGATAATGATCGCGATTACGCCATCACTGAAAGCTTCCAACCTGCCTTTGCCCATTATTCATCCGTTAGTTATTGAGATTTTTCGGTATGTTACTTCACCAATGCCCGGACTGTGGGGCTGGCATCAAAGCGGCATTCGTTTGCTATCTCGGGAGAAAGGCTGTTGGCAGCGCTGAGCAGCTCCACTGCGTCGTCATCAAAGCAATTTGACCGCAATACCTAGCAGCGCGCCCGCGTTGGCCATACCAAGATCAAGTGTATACACCGTAGCGCCGCGTGCACTGGATATTGCCAAGTGCAACGAGTCACCGGCTCGCAAACTTGATTTCCATCCGTCCAGCAACATGGACGCCCGCACATGGTCGCTATTCATCACAGGAAGACGGCACAAATGCAGAGATATTGATTGCCTGTATTTATCAACAATGCCGGTGGCAGCTATTTGGTCAACTGCCTGGTTCTTATCTTGAGCCCTAAGGCAGATAGAAGCTCTACCTCTGTCCAGGTACTAACAGCCAATGGCGCTCTTGGCTCAGCATAAATGCCTCTGCGGTCGGACTGTTTGTCTCCTGCGTTAAATAGGCAACCAGCACACTGGTATCGATGTAGCGCATTAGTAGCGATCCGTATCCCGCAACCGGCGAATAAGGTCGCCTGCAGACTCGCTTTGCCAAGGTTGTTGTGCACGGAACTCCACCAGACTCGGCAGTTGCTGGTTCAGCGGTCGAGGCACGACCATAAGGGCGACAGGCAGGCCATCCCTCGTAACGGTTATTTCCTCTCCCGCCTCAACCATTTCGATCAGGCTACTTAACTGCGCTTGTGCTTCAGCTAGTGTCACAATTTTCATGATGACCTCCTGCTTGAAGCTTAGCACCGCGCAGTGGGACGGCGATGACATTTCTCGCTATCCGCGGATTTCCGGTTCGGTCAACTGCGCCAGCAGCACCAAGGATTCCTGCCAGCCGAGGTAGCAGGCTTCAACCGGGATCACGGCTGGAATGCCTTCCTGCACCACCTTCATTTCGACGCCGCAGAACACCTCGCGCAGCGTGACGGTGGTTTGCATCTGGCCTGGCAGGTTGGCGTCGTCAAACACGGCCGTGTAGCGCAGCTTTTCGCCCGGCACCAGTTCCAAGTACTCGCCGCCGAACGAGTGACTGCCGCCGGTGGTGAAATTGGTGAACGACATGCGATAGGCGCCGCCCACCTTGGCGTCTAGTTGATGCACCTTGCCGATGAAGCCGTGCGGCGGCAGCCATTTGGCCAGCGCATCCGGGTCGAGGAAGGCGCGGTAGACGCGGTCCGGCGTCGCTTTGAGCACGCGTTGCAGTTGTACGGTATTGGTAGTCATAATCAATCCCCTCAAAAAAAGTCAGTGTATCTGCACGACGGACGAGGATAGCGCAAATCGACATCGCATCAGCTACACTGCGGGCTGGACATAGCCAACAACAGGAAAGATGCATGGAAAACTACGCGGAACTGCTGGAGACGCTGACGCAGCAGGAAAAGGAATTGCAGTTCACGGCGTTCAGCAGCGATACCGCGCTGGCGCTGGGTTTGAAGGTGGTGGAACTGGCCAAGGCGCGTGAAAAGGCCATCACGGTCAACATCACCATCAACGGCAAAGTGCTGTTCCATCACGCGATGCAGGGCGCGTCGGCCGATCAGGCGGACTGGATCCGTCGCAAGAACAATGTGGTGACGCGCTTCGGCCGCTGCTCGTTCTACGTCGGCATCGACCACAAGCACCGTGGCGTGGTGTTTGAAGATATCAAATACCTGCCGCCGGTAGATTACGCGGCCAATGGCGGCGCCTTCCCGATCACCATCAAGGACACCGGCATCATCGGCACCGTCACCGTCTCCGGTCTGCGCCAGGCGGAAGACCACGCGTTGGTGATCGAAGCGCTGCGCGCTGTGCTGGCTTAAGCTACGGACTGTTGTTCATCCCAGGCATCGACTGCTTGCTGCATACGTAGCCAACTATCCGCTGTGGTTTTCAAGAAGACCGCGAGGCTGTGTGCGGTCTCTGCCGAGATCGCATGCTTTTCAAGAAGGAGATCAGATAACTCCACCTCGCTCAGACCAAGGTGTTTCGCAAAATCTGCTTGCGTAATGTCCAACGCGGGCAAAACATCTTCTCGCAGCAAAGCACCCGGATGTGTGGGGCGACGACGAGGATCTCGTAGGGAATTCATCAGTGATAATCCTCCAGATTCACGGCAATTGCATCGCGGTTATCGAAGCTAAACGTAATACGCCAGTTGGCAGATACATGTACGCTGAAAAACCCCAAGCGAGAGCCTTTCAAGGCGTGGAATTTGAATCCCGGTAAATCCATCTCTTCAGGAAGCTGGCTGCTATCCAGACGATCTAGGATACGCTCAATTCTTGGCGCTAGCGCAGCAGGTATCCCTCGGTGATCTCCGTTCGTGTAGAACCTTTGCAATCCTTTATGCTTGAATGAGGCGATCACGGTACCACCCGGGTAGACTAAATTGTAGTCTCACAGATGGAACTCGCAAGCTCTTGAGACACATCAATAGTGTGGCGGGCGTTCGTGGGGGAGTTGGCCGCCGCTGCTCTGGGAGACGTTGCGCACGTGCTGCACCAGCGACGCGCACAGTTGTTCCAGCTTGTCGATCTGCTTCTGCTGTTCGTGGATGCGATCGTTGAGCGAGTCCACCATGTCTTCGGCGTAGGCCAGTTTGATTTCGATGTTGATGAAGCGGTCTTCGGTGTTCATGGTTGTTCCTTGTCGGGTTTGGGCGTGGACAGCAGTTCTTTCATGCGCGCCAGGCGTTCTTTCGGCGTCAGCACTTCGGATTCCTGCGGCACGGCGGTGCCCTCATCCAACTTCATTTCCTTGATAAAGCGCGATGGGTCGCAGTGCACCTGCTCGCCCGCGCGCTTGCGTTTCTTGCACCACGTGATTCTCAGCGTGCGCTGCGCGCGCGTGATGCCGACGTACATCAGGCGCCGTTCTTCCTGCACCCGCGCAGCGATCGATTCGGCCGGCGCATCGGGGTCGCCCTTGTGCGGCAGGATGCCCTCTTCCACGCCGACCAGGAATACGTGCGGATACTCCAGCCCTTTCGATGCATGCAGCGTCGACATGCGCACCGCATCTGGATCCTCGTCCTGGCCTTCCAGCATCGACATCAGCGCCACCATCTGCGTCAGTTCCAGCACGTTCTTTTCTTCGCCGTCGCGATCCTTGCCGCCACGGCCGCGATCCTTCAGCCAGTTGACGAATTCCAGCACGTTCTGCCACTTGCTCTGGGCCGCGCGCTCGTCAAACATATCGTATAAATAGTTTTCATAATTAATCGCTTCCAGCAGATCATCCAGCACCTGCGCGGCGTTGTCGCCGCTGCCCGACGGGCCGGGACGGCTGGCGCGCGATTCCAGGTTGTTGATGAAGTTGCAGAAGTCGCGCAGCGGATTCAGTTGACGGTCATTCAGCAAGCCTTCGATGCCGCCCTTGAACACCGCCTCGAACAGCGAACATTGCCACTGGCCCGAGAAGGTGCCCAGCGTTTCCATGGTCGACTGGCCGACGCCACGGCGCGGCGTGGTCACCGCGCGGATGAAGGCGGGATCGTCGTCGGTATTCGCCAGCAGTCGCAGATAGCTGATGATGTCCTTGATTTCCGCCTTGTCGAAGAACGACTGGCCGCCGGAAATCGTGTACGGAATGCGCTCCTTGCGCAAGGCCTGCTCGATGATCCGTGCCTGGTGGTTGCCGCGATACAGAATCGCGTAGTCGGTCCACTTGTTCTTGCGCTCGAAGTGGTCGGCCGAAATCATGATCGCCACCTGATCGGCTTCCGCATCGTCGCTCGGCATCGACATCACCTGGATCGGCTCGCCCAGCCCGTGCTCGGACCACAGCGATTTCTCAAACAGCTTGGGATTGTTGCCGATCACCGCGTTGGCGGCCTGCAGGATGCGCGTGGTGGAGCGGTAATTCTGCTCCAGCTTGATCACTTCCAGATCAGGGAAATCAGTCTGCAGCGTCTTCAGGTTTTCCACCGAGGCGCCGCGCCAGGCGTAGATGGCCTGGTCGTCGTCACCCACGGCGGTGAACATCGGCTTCTTGCCGACGCCGGTCACCATCAGCTTGACCAGCTCGTACTGGCAGGTATTGGTGTCCTGGTATTCGTCCATCAGCAGGTAGCGCAAACGGCGTTGCCACTTGTCGCGCACCGGGTCGTTATTGCGGAACAGTTCCACCGGTAAGCGGATCAGGTCGTCGAAATCCACCGCCTGGTAGGCCGACAGCGTCGCCACATAGCTGGCGTAGACGCGCGCCGACTGCGCCTCGTCTTCATCCTTGGCCTGATTCAGCGCGATGATCGGATCGACCAGTCCATTCTTCCACAGCGAAATATCGGTCTGAATGCGGCGCACTACCTGTTTATCGGTGGTAATGGCCAGATCCTGGATCAGCGAGCCACAATCATCCGCATCCATGATCGAGAAGCGGTCCTTGAGGCCGACGCCATTGGCTTCCTGCCGCAGAATCTTGACGCCCAGCGAGTGGAAAGTCGACACCGTCAGCTGCTTGGCCTGCTTGGGCTGCTTCAGCAGCTTGGCGATCCGCTCCTGCATTTCCAGCGCCGCCTTGTTGGTGAAGGTCAGCGCGGCGATGGTGCGCGGGTCGTAGCCACGGTCTTCGATCAGGTGGGCGATTTTCTGCGTGATCACGCGCGTCTTACCCGAGCCGGCGCCCGCCAGCACCAGGCAGGGGCCATCCAGATAGGTTACAGCCTGGCTCTGAGGCAAATTCAGGCCGAAAACGGGGACTTGGGTGGACATTTGACGAGGGCTAGGAAATCGGGAAAGCAACCCCACATTGTATCAGTCCAAGCGGCTGCCACTGATATGCCGCATGTAGCGTGGCTGACAATACGCTAACATGCGGAGATTGGCGCACCGCCTCACCTTACATTGGTTGCAATCATGAAATTTGAACACTTAATCGAAATTAACGACCCGCTGAATCCGCTGATCGATGCGCTGAGCATCAAGCAAGTCTGGGCCGGCCTGGTGCTGCGCGCCGAGTCGCCCAAGCTGTTTGTGCCGCATCTGGACGACGCCATCATCGACGAGCGCAGCGACAGCGGTTTCCGCCGCCGCCTGCGCTACGGCGAGCTGGTGGTGGAAGACCGGGTGGAACTGGAGCCGATGCGCCAGGTGCGCTACCACGTGGCCGCGCAGCAGGACATCGCCGAGTCCAGCCTGACCATGACCATCGAGCAGCCGAACGAGAACTCGCTGTTCGTGCGCTTCCAGTACGAGGATAGCCACGACGAAGCCACCGACCAGGCGAACGCCATGTACGATGAATTCCGCCGCTCGGCCTACGTTGAGTCGGATATCGACACCATCGGCATGCTGCGCGATCTGGCGCAGCAGGGCCGGCTGGACGCGATGCTGAACTAAGATGCTGAACTAAACCAGCGCCGCCCGCCCCCACACCTGCGCCATGCGCAGCGGCGGGGCGTCCAGCGCCAGCACCTGGGCGTTGGTCAACACTTCCCGTATCGTATGCAGTTCGTTGCGCGTGTCGCGCTGGAGAAACACGTCCAGCGGCGCGCCGCGCGGCCCCAGCACCGACTCTACGTGCGGCGTGGTCGATTGCAGACCACGGCGCGACACCACACCAACCTCACCGTTAATCATGCGTACCCAGGTGCCGATCGGATAGATGCCGAGTTCGCGGATCACCAGCGACACCAGGTTGGTGTCCAGCGTGGTGCGCGCTTCCAATAGCATGTCGCGCAGCGCACCGTTGGCTGTCATCACCGGCTTGTAGTGCCGCTCGGAAATGCGGGCGCAGTAGCGATCGGCCAGCGCCACCAGCTTGGACAGCAGCGGAATCTGCGCCCCCACCTTGCCGTGCGGGTAGCCGGTGCCGTCCTCGTTTTCGTGATGGTGCAGTACGCAGTCCAGCCACGCCTCGTCGTTGACGCCAGCGGCGCGCAGCAGTTGCACGCTCAGCGCCGGATGCGCCAGCATGCGGGCGCGGTCTTCCGCGTCCAGCACTGCGCTGCTGTCATGCCAGCGCTGGTGATGCTCCAGCATGCCAGTATTCATGGTCAGCGCGGCCAGCGTTACCGTCATGACGTCGTTGCGCGAGCGCTGACGGGCGCGCGCCAGCAGCACCGCCACCACCGCCGTGTTGACGCTGTGGCGCGCCGCGTACGGCGCTGCCTGCTGGTTGTGCAGAATGCTGGCGGCAGCGATGTCGGCACTCAGATCAACCGCCGCATGCACCAGCAGGGCGATATCGTCCAGCCTGCGGCGAAAATCAGCCGGTGCCATGCCTTGCGACGCCGCCTGCAGCAATGTGTGGAGTTCGAGATAAGCCGCGTTCAGCTTGCGCAGCACGGAAGGCGGCTCTTGCGCCGCTTCCGGTGCTTCGCCGTCTTCAAAGACGCCGCGCTCAATCAGATAATCGATCTGGTTGGCGCTGGCGATCATATGTCCCTTGCGGACCAGCAAAGCACCATTTTCACCGTAGACGTCCCACGGCAGCAGCATGCCCAACTTTAAATCGGCTGCTGTGACTTTGCGTATGTTCATTGCATGATAAAGATACTATCGACGCAGCAGCATACGGCTTTTTACAACCAAGTGTGTAAGATTTTTTGTATCCTTGATTTAACAATAACAATCACGGCGCAGGTGTGCAATCGACGCAAGGACAGTCATGCACCGGCTCGTTTTTCAGGTGATGCGCCAGATCGCGCAGCGCGGTGCGTACGCCTTCTTCCACCACCGGATGGTAAAACGGCATGTCCAACATGGCGTCCACCGTCAGCCCCGCCTGCACCGCCCATGACAGCAAGTGGCCGATGTTTTCCGCGCGCGGGCCGATCATTTCGGCGCCGAGGAAGCGGCCGCTCTGGTATTCCGCATAGACGCGCAGCAAGCCCTTGTTTTGCAGCATCACCCGGCTGCGGCCCTGGTTGTGGAACGACACCTGGCCCACGGCGAAGCGACCGGCATGGGTGACACACAGCTCGCCGTAGCTGCTGCCCATGGTGGCAATCTGCGGCTCGGTGAAGCTGATCGCCAGCGGTGTGCGACGCAGGCCGGGCTGCACGTCCGGGTAGCGCGCGGCGTTGTCGCCGGCGATGCGGCCGTGGTCGGCAGCTTCCGGCAGCTGCGGGCGCTCGTTGTTGGCGTCGCCGGCGATGAAGATGGCGCTGCCTGTTCCATCGTGCCCCTTGCACTGCATCGTCTGCGAGTTATACAGCGGAATACCATGGTGGTCGCGCTGCAAGCCGGTGTTTTCCAGTCCCAGCTGGTGCACATTCGGCCGGCGACCAATGGCGGACAGCAGGTATTCGAAATGTTCGGTCTGCTGATCGCCGTTGGCGTCCTCGCTGGTGATGGACAGACCATCGTCCTGCGGCGCCACCTCGACGATACGGGTCTTGAAGCGCACGTCCAGCTCATCCTGCATGGCGCTGCGGGCCACGTCCAGCACCGCCGGATCGCTCAGTTGGGCGACGCTGGTGCCACGACCGAAGATGGTCACGCGGACGCCGAGGCGGTGCAGCGCCTGCCCCAGCTCCAGCCCGATCACGCCGGTGCCGGCCACCGCCACCGATTGCGGCAAATCATCCCAGTCGAACACCGCATCGCTGTTGATCACACGCGGGCCGGCGGCGCGCCACTCGTCCGGCACAATCGGCGTGGAGCCGGTGGCGATGACGAAACGTTCCGCCTCCACCAGCGTGTGATCGTCAATTTGCAGCTGGGTCGGGCTGAGGAAGCGGGCGTGACCGTGCAGCTTGTCCTCGGTCGGATAGCCATCCACGCTCTCGACCACGAAGCCAACAAAGCGGTCACGCTCGCTGCGCACACGGGCCATCACCGCCTTGCCGTCGATGCGAACCTCGCCCGCGTGGACGCCGAAACCGGCCGCCGTGTGCAGCATGTGCGCCGCGTCGGCCGCCGAAATGAGAAGCTTGCTGGGCATGCAACCGACGCGCGCGCAGGTGGTGCCGTAGACGTTACTTTCGATCAGCAGTGTTTGCTTGCCACCAGTCTTGGCGGCCCGATAGCCGGTCATGCCGGCGGTGCCTGCGCCGATGACGGCGACTTCAGTGCGTAGGGTTTTCATGGCGATAAGTCTACTCCTGATTGCCTATCGTGTTTTACTTCGAGGCAAAACAGTATTAGTATGGCTTATCGTTTTCTAATTTTATAAGCTTGACTTATGGACAATCTGGATTATCGGGCGCTGGCCGTGCTGGATGCTGTGGTCAGCCAGGGCAGCTTTGAAAAGGCCGCTTTGGCACTCGGCATCAGCCAATCGGCCGTGTCCCAGCGCATCAAGGCGCTGGAGGACGCGGCTGGCCGCCTGCTGATCGTACGCGGCCAACCGGCCGTGCCGACCGGGCTGGGCCAGCGGCTGGTGTCCCATCACCGCAACGTCAAGCTGATGGAAGCGTCGCTGGATATCGACCTGGGCAACAAGGTCAGCATGCCGGAAATCGCGCTGGCGGTGGATGCGGCCAGTCTGGCGACATGGTTCCCGCTGAGTTTGCAGCCGCTGCTGTCGCCGCCGCGCTGCCAATTGAATGTGCAGGTGGCGTCGACCGAGCTGGCCCTGCATCTGGTGCGCGAGGGCAGCGTGTTCGGCTGCGTGTCGGCCGATGCGGCGGAAGCGCAGCAGGCCAACGGTCCGCAGGTCACGCCGCTGGGCCGCATGCGCTACGTGTGCGTGGCTAGCAAGGCGTTTGCCAATCACTGGTTTGGCGATGGGTTTATCGCCGATGCGGTGCAGCTGGCGCCGGCGGTGGTGACGGATCGCGACATGATGGGCGGCTTCCTGCAGCAGGTGCTGGACTGGCGCGGCGCATATCCGCATCACACGCTGCCGCTGTCGGCGGCGTCCACTGAGTGCGTGTTCGGCAGCCTGGCGTATGGCTTGCTGCCGTTGCAGCAGGTATCAGCGGCGCTGGCCGACGAGCGGCTGGTCGACCTGGCGCCTGGCCATTTCGTCGATGTGGCGCTGAACTGGCATGCGTGGAATCTGGATACGCCGTTCACCCGGGCGCTGTCCGAACAGATCGTGGCGACAGCGCAGCGCCACCTGCTGGCCTAAATATCCAGCGGATCGACTTCCAGCGACCACTTCACGCGGCTCTTCATGTCGCGCAGCACCTGCATCCACTCTTTGAGGAAGGCTTGCAGCGCCGGGCGTGACGGCGACTCCACCAGCAACTGCGCGCGGTCCACATTGTGCACGCGCGTCATGGTCATCGGAATCGGATCGTTGATGGTGATGCCCGGATGCTCCATGCAATCGCGCGCCATGGTCAGGAACTCAATCGCGATGGCCAGTTCGCGCGCCTCGGCCCGCAGCAGCGCCTGGAACAGATAGGGCGGCAAGTCCGCCTGCTCGCGCTCCTCCAGCAAGGCCGACGCAAAGTGATCGTAATCGTGATGCACCACCGCGCCATACAGCGGATGCTGCGGATAGCGTGTCTGAATCAGCACCTCGCTCGGAATGCCCGCCCGTCCGGCGCGGCCCGACACCTGCATCAACTGCGCAAACAGCCGCTCACTCGCGCGGTAGTCCTGCGAAAACAGCGCCGTATCCGGATTCATGATGCCCACCAGCGTCAGCCTCTTGAAGTCATGGCCCTTGGCGACCATCTGCGTGCCGACCAGAATATCCACCTCGCCCCGGTGCACCGTATCGAAAGCCTCCTGCGCGCTGCCCTTCTTGCGGGTGGAGTCGGCGTCGATGCGCAAAATGCGCGCCTCGGGGAACAGCGCCTGCAAGCCTTCCTCCACGCGCTGCGTGCCGCGCCCCAGCGGCTGCAGGTCGACATTGCCGCAGGTCGGACAATTGCGCGGAATACGCAGCTCCAGGCTGCAATGGTGGCAGCGCAGCCGATGCTCGGGACGATGCAGCACCATGAACGAGGTGCAGCGCGTGCATTCGCTGATCCAGCCGCAGGACTCACAGCAGATCACCGGCGCATAGCCGCGCCGATTGAGGAACAACAGCGACTGCTCGCCGCGTTCCAGCCGCTGCTTGATGGCCGCCACCAGATGCGAGGTCAGGCCGTCTTTCGGCTTGTCGCGTTCCATGTCGACCAGCTTCACGGTGGGCAGCACAGCATTCTGCACCGCGCGCTCGCGCAGCTCCAGCCGGCGATAGCGGCCCGACTGCGCATGGTGCCAGCTCTCCAGCGACGGCGTGGCCGATCCCAGCACGATCGGAATCTGCAGCTGCCAGGCACGCCACACGGCCAGGT
>Ga0187843_10002260_pt1 | contig 11787 bp, 14 predicted proteins | sample SpaLakP09_SKY_43_FD_134516 | JGI IMG/M metagenome (GOLD analysis project Ga0187843, IMG submission 134516) | Oligotrophic lake water microbial communities from Sparkling Lake, Wisconsin, USA - SP09_SKY_43 | ecosystem: Environmental > Aquatic > Freshwater > Lake | place: USA: Sparkling Lake... | reverse complement strand
GGCTGCAGTCTTCTGGGAATCGATTGTAGGGGTTTCAAGCAAAGCTTGCTGAGCCTGCATTCTTGTCAATAATTCAGCCTTATTAGTTGACCCCTCATAAAAAGCTGGGCAGCACTTTACAACGCCTTTGGGGCGAGCTCCAACCCATAAAAACTCATCGTTACCATACTTCACAGCAGCAGAAGTAATCGACAGCTTTTGAGCGCCGCCTTCTGCCACCCATACTCCCAGCCAGCGCTCATTGATAGCTACAGTTTGAGTATTAAGCTCAGCTGGGGCTGCATCACTGCTAGACGCCTCTGCACTAGCGTTTGGATTACTAGCATTCACCTCTACTGGGCTCTGAAGTTCTGGGGCCTTAGGAGCCTCAGCAATCTCAGGACCAACTATATTTTGAGAGAGAGCGTAAAACATACCCCCTAGAACAATTAAATACAGCAAGGAACCCATCATCATGGTGATGGGCAATGAATTTCTAGATTCTTGACCAACTGTGCGTGAAGTATTCTCAGGTGATGGGGTCTGAGCGACCTTTGCTAACTCGGAAGTAGTTTCAGAAAAACTATCCCTCAAGGAATCCAGGGAAGGAGCTTTATGGCTAGGATGTTGAGGTGGACACTCTAGTGAATGCGCATAAGATAAAGCCTCCTCTATACTTGCAAAGACTTTATTACGGCATACCAATTGATTTAAGACTGCATTTCTTTCTACGTTGTACTTATTAACTAAATACAAGCGATATGCGTCGGACTGAAGATCTTTGGGTCCAGATAATCTGGCATCACTTTTCTGGGGCATTGGGAAAAAAATTCCCGCGACTAAAAAAGCAAGGCCTACCAGTAATTTAAATTGCACTGGATTTTGTATTTGACTCTGAAAAAATTGCAGTAAACCATCGCCATCCAATCCAATAACTTGACTTTGGGCTGCAGCGAATAGCAAGGCAAGACCGCACAAAACTGCGAGCACTTTCAATGCAATTTGTAAGTAGCGGGAATAGACTGGATTGTCCGACACTAAAATTCCTTAATAAATATAGATAGAGTGCATATTGAACTTAAGGACTCGGAAAAATAATTCTACAAATGAATCTATTTAGCGACTCGCTGCATGAGCAAACCAATACCATTACACCCAAGCCGAGAGCCCTAAAGATAAACTAGGATATACGTTTAGGAGGGCTTGTATCCCCCGCTTGCTGATGTCCGGACTCCTCCTTTGGACTAGCCGAAGGATCTGGCTCTTTAGCTGCCGCTTTTGGTGTCTCTACAGGCTCATCCAATCTTACAAAAGTATCGGTTGTGCCAAAGTTATCGACCCAGTGGAAGACTTCCATAAACTGTTCTTTAGGCATAAAACGCAACGCAGAGTCATCATAATTTTTATATTCAACATAGCTCACGCCTAACTCATTGGGAGTATAGAGTCGCTTCACGGCAACTCGACGCCCATGCTCATCTTCAAATACATCGTTCCTATAGGGATCCTTCATATCTGTCATGAGTTTAATTGCCGCCCCTTCTCAAGAAAGAGGGCACCAAGCTTCCCTTTTTCGAGCGAAATTCTGTTGAGTCTTCATTTTTTGGCGCCGGTACAGGCAAATTGTTTGCAATGCCCCCATAAAAATTGAGGCCACGTGCTCTTTCACGATAATCATCAAGAACGCTTACTTTTTTCACAATCGCACGATTTAAAGAGCTGCCACTGATTGAAATAGATTTTCTAACGATGTTACGTTCAATTATTTTTTTAGAAATATATTTTCCAAAAGAAGAAAAATTCTCTGCAATCTTTTGATCAGAGCAGACACATAAAAAATCTTCATATACATAACTGTCAATTTCTGGTGTTCGATACACAGGTGGGGTAATGTGGCAATTCATGAGAAAGTCTAAGTTAGTAAAAGTTGCATGGGAAGAGTAGCCCTCTTCCACCTTACTAGGAACTACTAAGATAAATTGTTTATTCACTGCCAGACGAGACATACACTGTTGCGCATATTTCAGAATGAAAATTTCAGTACTTGCCATTTCAAATTTAGAGTTCGAGCTGGGCACTAAAACCATATCAAAATCTAAGATAAATTGTTCAGACATGGCTGGCGTCCAAGTGAGATCACAAATGCAAACCTCAACTCCAGATGAATACTTGCGGACACCCGAACGAGCGCTGAGAAGCGCTGCCCCACTACTTTCATAATTGACATCAAGGCAGTGGACTTGAACACCGATATCTGGCGCTTTTTTAGCCCAACGAGAAGATGATGCCTGTGGATCCATATCTACCAGGGATACTTTGATATTTTCTTGTATCGCAAGATAAGCGGCTAGGTTAACGGCAATCGTGCTCTTACCGACACCACCTTTTTGGTTGGTCACTAGAATTTTGATTGTGCCATTGGTATACATGTTAATTACTCTTTTATGCCAAGAATACTGTGATCCTATTCATCTTCCTGCTCATCTTCGTTGATGATTTTGGAAAGTAGTCCGCTCAAACGTGCACCTTGTTCGATACCAATTTGAGCATAAATAATATCTCCATGGACATCTGCGCCACTATGCAATTCCACTCTTTCGGTTGCAAGCACATTGCCTTCTACACGCCCAGCTACCAATACGCGCACCCCAGAAATATTCCCTTGCACTAAACCTGTTTTACCAAGGGCAATACAAACATCCGCGCCCGCTTTTGTTTTAATATCCCCAACTACCGTACCATCGATCCTCAGGGACTTTGTTGCCAATAAACTACCAAATATTTCTAAATCAGATCCAATAATCGAACCGAAGGTTTCCTTAGATGGATCAAGAAGACGTATTACGGTACTTTGTTTCAAAGCAATGTTAGGCGCTGGTTAGTTTTTATTAAACTTGCCACTAATCTTGCCGCCACGTTGAATGTGAATATATTTGTAATTAATATTTCCAGTCACATGAGCAAGCGGGCCAACATTCAAGTCATCGCAGTTGACGTCTCCCTTTAAATTCCCCTTAATCACGAGGTTTTCAGTGTTTAGCTCACCATCAACTTGGCCAGTAGAATCAATCAAAATAGATTTAGCTGTAACCGTTCCACGCACAGTCCCAGAAATATTGAGCACCCCATCAGAAACGATGGTGCCTTCAAAGGTAAAACCCTCACTCAGAATCGATGGCTTACTGTTGATGGACGAACGAACTGGCGCTTCACTGCGAAAATTTTGCTCAACTGGTTCAGAGTCGACTTCCTCAGACATATCTGATTGAGAAAAGTTATCAGGCTGCTCTTGCATATCTTGCTCTGGGTTATTTTGTGAAGTGGTGTTTTTTGAAAAGATAGACATCGTCGTATATTCTGCCTAAGATAATTAAGAATGGGGATTGAGATTATGCAATTCGCCATGTAAATGGCCACCCTTTTCAATCTCAATTTCGGAGTAATTAATAGAGCCACTAACCTTACCGGTAGAGCGAATAATCAAACTACGGGTTGAAGAAATATACTCATTCACTTCGCCACGAATATCAATTGACTCACCAGACAATTTGCCACGCACGATGCCCGTTGCCTCTATGATGACTTGCTTGGCAGTCAGCTCGCCTTCGACAATGCCTGAAATGGAGGCAATATCGGGAACTTCAAAATTCCCTTTGAGAACTACACCTTCACCTACAAATAGACAACCTTGTTGATTTGCTTCAGCCATGCTAAACACTCCTTGGGCGCAGTACTTCTATTATCGATATTAATCACAGCAATTTTATCAGTTGAAATTCCCTTTTAGGGCTTAAATGCACTATATATGAACAATTTAAATCTTTCACACACCAAAATTTACCCTCTTTTTATGACAAAAAAATGGATCGCTCTTGGACTAACGGCTTTTTTATTAAACCCACTTAACGCGAGCTATGCTGAGTGGGTCTTAATCTCCCAAGATGGGCTTGGAAATAGCTACTATTACGAAAACACCAAAACCGTCATAGACCCTCAAGCTGAAGAGGTGAGCACTTGGCTATTAACCAGCTACTCCCAAGCGCTATCCGGTCCAAATGGAGAGCCCACGCTCTCTGTCATTCAGGATTTATCCTACTCATGCCGAACCGGCTATGAAAGCTATAAGCAGTTTTATATCGGTTATTACGCAGGTTCTGGGGGGTCGGGCACTAGCCTAGGGGCTGAAAACACCCCGAACTCATCCTGGGAGCGCGTCATTCCAGATACGATGAGTGATGTCTTATTTAAGTTTTTTTGTAAACCAAAGCCGCCCGGTAAGGGCTAAAGCAGCAAGTAATCGATTGTTACTGCTTAACTTCGGGGGCAGGGTCTGACTTGTTATCAGCGGCGCCAGTCGGTTTAGCAAAGTAACTCATGGGATAAGTGGCCTCCGCACCAAATGGGCCCCGAATCCAGATTTGATCGTTATATCTCACGTAGCAACTGCGGCTAACGCTGCCCGTAGCACTGACGCTGTAGGAAAAAAACCAATTAGGCTCAATCCTGCCCGTTTCAGAGGTACAAGGCTGGGCGGTAATGTACAGAATGTCGCCATGGGCTGGCATTTGGCCAATGATTGCTCCTTGAGCCATTTGATTGCCCAATAGACAGATGCTAGCTAACAGTATTTTAAAAGTAGGACGTAAGAGATTCATAGGGAGCGAAAAGAGGGTCGCTTTATAGTAAATTCATTGGTATTATAGATCACCTTGCAGCTGAGCTACATAATTTTATTTAAAAAAATCAAACACTTATAGAGTATCAATGCAATTATTCTGGGTTTCGGGATCGACTGGCGCGATCAAACAAATCAATATCACCAAAAAGAGTGTTTTACGCTTAGTGGCTGTTGTCGGTTGCGCGTTTTGCGCCTTTGGGATTTTGATTTTTTACACCGGCATTACCATTGCATTTGAAGTCAACCCTGAGCTGGCTAAAGAGGTTACCGGGGTAGTAACGCCTGAAGAGCGCTCAAGACTAGATGGTATGTATCGTCGGGAACTGGCTTCTTTTCAGGAACGTCTTAAGGAGGCTAGCACGACCTTTAATGAACTCAAAGCCATTAAGGACCGCTACCTTGCCATTTCTACCCCGAGCACCATTAAAGACAAACTCTTAGACCCCGCGCACCTGGGTGGTCCACTAAAACCAGTGAACTTTCAATTAGATCCCACCAAAGCATTGGTCGATAATCTAGAGGATCTTGCTAACAAGTCCAATGAAATTCTTAATATTGCCACTAAGCTAGAGCCTGAATGGCATAAGCAATATAACTGGCTTAGGGCCCTACCCATTGGGCCGCCGATTGATGCTAGGCTAGGCATGACCAGTAACTTTGGCGTCCGCATCGATCCGATTACCCAGCAATTGGCGCAGCATTCTGGCATTGACTTTATTACCCCAACAGGCACCCCAATCGTAGCGTCGGGTGATGGCACGGTGATTAAGTCGGCATTTGATCCAGCGTACGGCAACTTTATTGAAATTGCTCACAACGAAGGCTTTGTCTCTAAGTACGCTCACAACAGTAAACTTTTAGTCAAAATAGGCCAGGTAGTTAAGCGTGGTCAGGTGATTGCACACTCAGGCTCTACCGGCAGATCAACTGGCCCGCACTTACATTATGAGATTCACCAACACAACACCTACCTTAATCCAGCCAAGATTTTGGTCTACGCCCCACCCTCAAAATACTGGTAAGTGCACTTAGGCCACTGAGACCTATGAGAACTGTTAGGCTCATAGCGAATGGTTTCCATTCCCCCGCTACAGGAGTATTTAAAAAGTATCTTCTACCAAGCAGGTTTTCGTTCACTTAGCATATATTAAGCTATGCTCTGACCATGAAACCTTTCATTAAATACCTGATCAGCGCGCTCATATTTTTAAGCCTAGTACTTTCAATTGATCAATTCATTTGTAACAAATGGGTCTACCATGATTACGCTGCCGGCATGGATCGTAAGCTTGCCTGTTTTTGGAAGCCCTAAGCTTTTCCTTGTTAACTGTTTTACTCAAAATATTTGATCTCTCAAATCTTTTTTCCAAAGCGTAGGTAGTACTCATGACCATAAAAAATGCCGCAGACATTTTGGCTCATCTTCATCAAGGGCAAGTTGATCTTGGAGTAAAACGTGTTGAGTCTCATGATGCTCACATTGCTCAAGCTATTTTGGATCGCCTCTTTAGTTTTGAAGACTTAGTATTTTTGACTGACATCGATATGCAAACGCTTCTACTGAAGATTTCCGATAAGACCTTGGTCGTTTGTTTAAAAAATGTTAGTAAACCACTAGGCATCAAAATACTGGGCGCCATGACTAAAGCTAGGGCAAGGAGTATCGGGGAAGATTTACAAAATAGTGAAAAGATGAGAGTCTCAGAAATCGAAGCAGTTCAGTTGGAGGTATTGAAAGTAGCTTATGAGTTACACCAAGCTCAAAACATTACACTGCGTAAATCTGCTGTAGATGAGAAATACATTTAAATAGTGGTGAGCATTGCAAAGCATTACCAAGCATCAACAAGTAATAAGAGGTATGACTAAGTATTGCTATTACTCAATATGACTGACTAAACCCCAATCAGAAATGCCACACCCTAAATAAGTTACTTATGGACGCCTGCCTCTTGCATAGCTAATGCATGCGCTTTGCGCTCAGCGATTTTTTGGGCTGTTTTTTCGATCTCATGATTGTGCAATAAAACTTCATGCAATCTGCGATAGAGGAACTCCAAAGCAATAGCAATAGCAATCAACACAAAAAAGGTGATCCACTTGTCATAAATTAGGCAAAGATCAGCCGCAGTTAAGCCTGCTAGGGCTTTTAGGCGAATAAAAGTGGTTTCAGGAAAATGTACTGACAATACGCTCATGATCAAGGATGCTTATTAATAGATACTTGCAATGTAACAAAAAGATTTGACGAAATAAAGTTGCATTGCACAAAAACGGGGATTATCAAAGCTATCCGCTTTTTTACGCTATTTGCCCTATCTTTTCTGGACCAACTAGGTATTACGGCATAAAAAGCATAAATAGTTAGCGCATAGAGTGCGATTTTGGGCTTTTAAACATAAGATCAAATCTTTTTATGCAGCGTGCCCTTCTAGCATAGTACAGCGGCCGCCCCTGCTAAACAATTTTTACTGATCCCCATCTAACAGTACCGGGTTTTCCTGCAGGTCGATTAACTTAATCAATCCAGGTTGCAATACTTCGCTTAAATCAAAAGGCAAGCGCCTTTGTACGCTGATCTGCTGAGCGCGCTGCGCAATGCTGTTTATTGGCGCTCCCCTTAATTTTGGCAGAGCAATCACAATCTTATTACCTGCCGTAGGGACTCTTAAGGTATACACCTCCTGAAAGACCTCTTGATAGGTTCGCAGCATAGATTTATAGAGCGGATTGAGTTTAGGGGTACTCCACATATTGGCGATGATCGCGCCAGAGGGTTTGAGCACTTTTTTAAGTGAGAGCAAAAACTCTTTGGTTCCCAAATGCTTGGGGATACCTGCTGCCGTATAGGCATCTAAAAAAATCAGATCATACGGCTTTTGGATATTTTCAATAAATGCCCGGCCGTCCTGTACATGAGCATGGAGCAAATCATCTTCAAGAAAATTAAAATACTGCTTAGCCAAAGCAATGATTTGTGGATCAATATCGACCACATCAATTTGTGCATCTGAGTAATATTTACGCAAAAACATCGGGATGTTGCCAGCGCCAACTCCTAGCACCAAGATGCGATCAAGTTGCTCGGTAAAAGCCAGGCCAATCATGGCCGATCTAGCGTAGGGCAGACCCAAGTAATCCAGGTCGCCCATTTTGACCACGCTTTGACGTGGTCCATACTGCCCAAAACGCAGGGTACGAATCCCATCAATATCTTGAGTCACCCTCGTTAGCCCAGACATACTTTGGCCTTCATAGAGCAAGCCTTCTTTAGTCATGATGGGCTTTACACCGTCAGCCGAAATCACGACAGATAAGAGGGTCTTAATTTTGGCGAGCATAGCTATGGATCATTAAGCTAGCGTCTGTATACATGTTGCATATGAAAAATAGGGGAATCTTTTTTTACTATGAATTTAATTTTAATGTAAAAACTGCCGTTTCTTTTTGCTAAATAGCAGTTTTTACATCACTCGATCGGCAGACCCTGGCCAATATGCGGCAGTTTCTTTGGATTACATGGTGATAGGCGTGTGATAGCTGATTTTTTTCGGTAAACTTATCGCATGAGGATAAAAAAATTAGCCATTGCCATTACTTTTCATTATGTTTCGGATCGCATTAAATATCTAGAGAAAATGGCAACTCAGTTTCACTTGCTTGCAAATGAGGTTCTTGTTCATGTTTTCACCAATGAAAATGATGCGGATAAGACTCTAAATATTATGCGTGCCGTAAAGCAAGGTCGTGAATTAGCTGTGGATATTCACAGCCCAACACATCTTGGCCACCCTTACCTTTTAACTTGGAGTCATTTTTATACTTTTAGAGAACTTTTTAATGCTGATGAATCAATTTCACATTTCATGTATTTAGAAGATGATATTTTTATTACCGAAAAAAATATTGGGTATTGGTTGAAGTCTCGAGAGGTGCTCAGGACTAGCATGGTTATTCCATCCTTTTTGCGCTATGAGGAAAAAGAGGGCTCTATAGAGCTCTACGCAACAGATGTTAAAACAAGATCAAGTTTCGATAATCTACCTAAAATTAAAGAATCAGAAATCTATTACTACTTAAATCTACCCCAACCATATCAAGGCATGTATTTACTAGATCGAGAATTGATGTATGAGCACTTAACTGGACCATCCTCAATCCCAGAGAGGACTCCTTGGGGCATTAGGGAGAAAGCGGCAGCAGGTCTGACATTTGTAAATGTACCAAAGGGCTGTAATTCTAGAAATTTTATTGGGTATGATCTTAATAGCAACTGCATTGATCCCAATAGCCTTATTCATCACTTGCCAAATAATTATGTAGACAACCTAGATACACTGGCCGGAAAAATAAAAGTTAATGAACTGATAATTCATGTTGACTAAAATTCGATCTTTGTAGCATCAATACTTGCATCAACTTCTTAAGTTGTTTTAATTTCATTTGGTATCAAGTTATTCATCTAAAAAGCTAGATATTATTTTGCAACCTTTTGACCATTATCTTAAAAGGTTCTATATTTCCGGATAACCTCCTTCGAGTTGATAGGCTATTTTTAGCTAATAGCACTCTAATCTATACAGCATAAACAAGAGATCCTTGTTCACCGCATATAATTTTTTAGGGGGCTCCTTTGGAGCTGTAATGTGAGCTGACCCCAAAAAGTTGGACACACAGTTCAACCCAGAAAGTTTTGTTTTATGAGCAAATATAGTATGCAGTTCAAGTTAAAAGTAGTTCAATGGTAGTTCAAAAGTATTTGAAGCTAGAGAGTCTTAAAAGGCTGGCACAACTTTATTCAATTCAGACCTTAGATATCCGCAATTGGACCCTTGGCCTATCAGCGCATGACCTGCTGCAGCACATTTTTAATATTGCCGCACTAAGCTCTATTACCATCTGGCAACACTTCTAAAATGAAGTAAACATTGAAGCCTTGTAATCCAAACTCAAGCGACGAACGCCCATGTCAAAATAAAGTGAGGTCCTAGTAATGCCAGCTAAATTCTCAATCGAACTGACGTACGGAGAGCTACTAAGCAAAGAACTGAATTTAGAGGTTGAAAGCGCTTACCTAAAAGTTCGAAGCCCCACCTTGATTGATGACATTCCAGAATTAATTGAGTGTTCGATCTCTAGCGAAGATAAGAAATTATCCACAACAGATATGAAATACCTTGTGAAAGTGAGGGGCTAGAAGACTATTTCACGAAAGATGTCCAAAAGGATATTTAGGTATATAGCGCTGCAGCAGTATGTAAGACTAGCGATTGCATAGTTTATAAAGCTGTAGACATTTGATTCATAGGTCGAGAATTCGAAAACTAAATTTCTACTAGATCCATTCCGCTTGTTGTACCAAAAATACAAAAGCTCTTGTATTTTTTAACAGCGTAACCATAAAAGGAAAAATAAATATGCAATTGAAAATGGCTAATTCTTTCTTTACAAAGTATGGATATACACAATTTCTACATCTCATTGAACCACTGTGATCGATTACACCCAGAAGATCAAGACACATAAATTCATTATGTCAGTCGCGAGTTTTGGGATACAAAATCTAATTTATAAATGATGGAGGTAGCGTATGATATATAAATTACGTTATAGATTTTTAGTGAGAAAATAAAAGTGGACAATAAATCAATAAATCCGTTGATTGAATATTTAGAACAAAATCCTAATGGCAGGATTATTCATCGCTGGCGGCATTATTTTGATATATATCACCGGCACTTTTCTCGCTTTAGAGGGGAGACAATAACGGTTATTGAAATTGGGATTTTTAACGGCGGCTCTTTAAAGATGTGGAAAGAGTATTTTGGCTCCAAGGCCACAATTGTTGGGGTCGATATAAATCAAGGCTGTAAAAAATATGAAGAGCCAGGAATCGAGGTGGTAATTGGGGATCAAGCGGACCCAAAATTCTTGCAGGCATTATCTAATCAGTATCCAAAATTTGCCATAGTAATTGATGATGGGGGCCATAGAATGGAGCAACAAGTTACAACTTTGGAAGAATTATATTTGCCGATGCGTGATGATGGTGTTTACCTTTGTGAGGATACCCATACATCTTATATGCCAGCCTTTGGTGGGGGGCATCTAAAGGCAGATACATTTATTGAGTATTCAAAAAAACTAGTTGATCAACTTAACGCATTTCATGTCAATGAAAGTGAATACTTGGCACCAAACTACTTTACACAAGCAACTGATTCGATTCATTTTTACGATGGCGTAGTTGTCATTGAAAAAAAGTCTCGTACGAAACCGGATCAGGTCGTTTACGGCAATCAATCAGACTTTACTTATATCGCACCATCACTTTCTGGCAATAAGCCTTAGCGTAATTATTCAACCCTTGCTGATTAGAAGATTCTTGTATGCTGAATAATAGATAAGTTCAGAATACTCCCCTGAAATAAATTAGATTTTACTTGCATGCAGGCAAAAAAATTCGCCTTAAATTAGTACAGAGTTATAAAGACCTTTGTATTGAGTTTAGATAGACAACAATTGATGAAGATTGGCACCGAAAATTTTTATCAAATGTTCAAAGCATATATCATTTATTGGTAAAGTTTATCAATACTTTACCCATCTATCATTCCTAAACACAAGTTGCTAAACTAAACCAAATGCAGCCAGAAAATCAAATACCTTATTTAATTGATCAGGGCTTAGCATTGCATCAAAAAGGTCGGCTCGAAGAAGCGCAAGGAATTTATCAACTGATACTGGCAATGGAGGCGAATCATTTTGATGCGCTACAGTTATTAGGCACCTTATTGGTACAGACTAAGCAATTTGCACAGGCAGTTCATTTTCTAACTAAAGCATCAGAAATAAAACCTGATTATGCAGAAGCCTACTCTAATCGAGGCCTTGCTTTAAAGGAACTCCAGCGTTTTGAAGAAGCTCTTGCTAGCTATGACAAAGCTATTGAGATCAGTCCTGATTATGCAGAAGCCTACTCGAATCGCGGCAATACTTTGAAGGAACTTCAGCGTTTAGAAGAAGCTATTGTTAGCTATGACAAAGCTATTGAGATTAGACCCAATCTTGCAGAAGCGCACTTCAATCGTGGCAATGCCTTAAAAGATCTTCGCCGTTTAGAAGACGCT
>Ga0187843_10002259_pt1 | contig 11790 bp, 6 predicted proteins | sample SpaLakP09_SKY_43_FD_134516 | JGI IMG/M metagenome (GOLD analysis project Ga0187843, IMG submission 134516) | Oligotrophic lake water microbial communities from Sparkling Lake, Wisconsin, USA - SP09_SKY_43 | ecosystem: Environmental > Aquatic > Freshwater > Lake | place: USA: Sparkling Lake... | reverse complement strand
GGCCACGCGCGTGGCCAGATCCGGCATGGCAGCAGTGATCTTCAGTTTGTCCTGTCCGTTCAGTTTGATCTGGCGGTTCTTCTGTATCAGTTCAATGATGCGCATCGGGTCGATGGGCGGTTTGGCCATGAACTGCAGATTGGCGGCTTCGGTGTGGGCATCGATCTTGATGATGCCCACAGTCTTGGCGGCGATGCGCAGACGGTGGGTTTCGATCAGGGCCTTGACGGCATCGGGCAGTTTGCCGAAGCGGTCGATCAGTTCTTCCTGCATGTCGTCGATTTTGTCTTGGGCATTGCAGTTGGCCATACGCTTGTAGATGGACAGACGTTCGTGCACGTCGCCGCAGAAGTCTGCGGGTAGCAGGGCAGGCACGTGCAGATTGATTTCAGTGGTGGTGGAAAGCGGCGCCGCCAGATCGGGCTCTTTGCCCGCCTTGAGGGAGCGCACGGCTTCGTTGAGCATATCGGAATACAGCTGGAAGCCAATTTCCGTCATTTCGCCGGACTGGTTATCGCCCAGCACTTCCCCTGCGCCACGGATCTCAAGATCGTGCATGGCCAGATAGAAGCCGCTGCCCAGTTCTTCCATCTGCTGGATGGCGTCCAGGCGGCGCTGCGACTGTTTGCTCAGCGCGCCAACGTCGTTCACCAGCAGATAGGCGTATGCCTGATGGTGCGAACGGCCTACGCGGCCACGCAGCTGGTGCAACTGGGCCAGACCGAATTTATCGGCGCGGTGCATGATGATGGTGTTGGCGGTGGGGACGTCGATACCGGTTTCGATAATCGTGGTGCACAGCAGGATGTTGTAGCGCTGCGCCACGAAGTCACGCATGACTTTTTCCAGATCGCGCTCGTGCATCTGGCCGTGCGCCACTGCGATGCGCGCTTCCGGCAGCAGTTCGGTCAGCATGGCCAGCCGGTTCTGGATGGTTTCCACCTCGTTGTGCAGGAAGTACACCTGGCCGCCGCGCTTGAGTTCGCGCAGGCAGGCCTCGCGGATAATCGATTCGCCTTCGCTGCGTACAAAGGTCTTGATGGCGAGGCGTTTCTGCGGCGCGGTAGCGATTACCGAGAAGTCGCGCAGGCCTTCCAGTGCCATGCCCAGCGTACGCGGAATCGGCGTGGCCGTCAGAGTCAGCACATCGACTTCGGCGCGCAGCGACTTGAGGGCTTCCTTCTGGCGCACGCCGAAACGGTGTTCCTCGTCGATGATGACCAGACCGAGACGGGTGAACTTCACGTCGTCCGACAGCAGCTTGTGGGTGCCGATGACGATATCGAGCGTGCCGTCGGCCATGCCCTTGATGGCCTGGCTGATCTCCTTGCCGGTGCGGAAGCGCGACATCTCCGCGATCTTTACGGGCCAGTCGGCAAAACGGTCGGCAAAGGTTTGCGCATGCTGTTCCGCCAGCAGGGTGGTTGGCGCGAGGATGGCGACCTGTTTGCCGCCCATCACGGCGATAAAGGCAGCGCGTAGCGCCACTTCGGTTTTGCCGAAACCCACGTCGCCGCACACCAGCCGGTCCATCGGTTTGCCGGACGTCATATCGCGCAGGACGTTATTGATGGCTTCCTGCTGATCCGGCGTTTCATCAAAGCCGAAGCTCTCGGCAAAGCGCTCGTAATCGTGCGCCGAATATTCGAAGGCGTGGCCCTGACGCAGCGCGCGGCGGGCATAGAGATTCAGCAGTTCGGCTGCCGTATCGCGCACCTGCTCGGCGGCCTTGCGTTTGGCTTTTTCCCATTGGCCTGAGCCCAGCGAGTGCAGCGGTGCGTCGTCCGGCGAAGCGCCTGAATAGCGCGAAATCACATGCAGCTGCGATACCGGCACGTACAGCTTGGTGTCCTTGGCGTATTCCAGATGCAGGAATTCGGTCTCGCCTTCGCCCAGGTCCATGCTGGTCAGGCCCATGTAGCGGCCAATACCGTGATTGATGTGTACCACCGGATCACCGATCTTCAGTTCCGACAGGTCGCGCACCATGGATTCCACCTGCGTGACGGCTTCCTGCTTTTTCTTGCCGACGCGGCGGCCGGACCCAGCATACAGCTCGGTTTCGGTGATGAAGATCAGGTGTTCGTCCGGTCTGGACAGTTCGAAGCCCGCATGCAGCGGCGCCACGCCCAGCATCAGTTTGGCGCTGGAGGTAATAAAGCCTTCGTAGCCTTCGGCGGCGGCCAGTGGCAGATCGTATTCGTTGAAGTACTGCTGCAGCGTCTCGCGCCGGCCGTTCGATTCGGCGCAGATCATTACGCGGCGGCTCGCCTGCAGCAGATAGGCGCGCAGATTGGTCAGCGGATCATCGCTATGGCGGTTGACGGCGATATTCGGCACCGGCGCCGACAGTTCCGATGCGCCCGCATCGGCGTCGCGGCTGATGACGAGTCGGCCATACGGCTTGGCCAGCACGAAGAACTGTTCGTCCGACAGGAACAGTGATTCCGGCGGCAGAATAGGGCGTTCGCGGTCGGCTTTCAGGAAGCGGTAGCGCGAGCTGGTATCGGTCCAGAAGCGCAGGATGGCGGCGTTGATGTCGCCCACCAGTGCCAGCGTGGCGCCTGCAGGCAGGTAATCGAACAGGGTCGCGGTCTGTTCGAAGAACAGCGGCAGATAGTATTCGATACCGGCCGAGGCGATGCCGGAGCTGATGTCCTTGTACACCACCGAGCGCGAAGGATCGCCTTCGAACTGCTCGCGCCAGCGGCTGCGGAAGGTGGTGCGGGCCGCTTCGTCCATGGGGAACTCGCGCCCCGGCAGCAGCCGCACTTCCTGCACCGGATACAGCGAGCGCTGGGTGTCGGCGTCGAAGGTGCGGATGGTTTCTATGGTGTCGCCGAACAGGTCGAGCCGGTAGGGCAGGGCCGAGCCCATGGGGAACAGGTCGATCAGGCCGCCACGCACCGAGTACTCGCCGGGCGACATTACCTGCGTAACGTGGGTGTAGCCGGCCAACGTGAGCTGGGTTTTCAGGCGTGCTTCATCGAGCGATTCGCCCTTCTTGAAGAAGAAAGTGTAGGCAGCGAGGAAGGAAGGCGGCGCCATGCGCACCAGCGCCGTGGTGGCCGGCACCAGCATGACGTCGCACTGGCCGCTGGAGATTTCGTGCAGCGTGGCCAGCCGCTCGGAGACCAGATCCTGATGCGGCGAGAAGGCGTCGTAAGGCAGGGTCTCCCAGTCCGGCAGCAGGTGGCAGCGTAGCTGGCTGCCGCCAAACCATGGAATTTCATCCAGCAGGCGCTGGCCGTCGCTGGCGCTGGCCACGATCACGGCCAGCATCTGGCCCTGGGCTTTGAGTTCGAGCGCGGTTTGCGCTAGTGCGTAGGCGTCCGACGAGCCATGCAGTGCTGGCAGGGCGTAACGGTTGCCGGGTTTGGGGATGGAATTTTTTAAGACCAGAGACACAACGCAGCTTCACTGTTAAGGCGCATCGCCAGAGTGGCGATGCCGCTGCCAGCATTATAGACCAAGCCCCGCCAGCCCGTTATGGTGAGGCTGGGCGGTTGGCTACGCCGAACGGAATGTGCACCATCGGGATGTTGCCGTCAGCCGACTTCAGGTGGCTTAACTGGTCGTCGAAGAAGATGTGTGGCCTAAAGATGTCAAGTACCCGTGCCTTTTCTATCCCGCCAAGGAAGAAAGCCTCATTGGCAGACACGCCCCAGCTCTTGAGCGTGGTCACCACCCGTTCATGCGAAGGCGCGCTGCGTGCCGTGATGATGGCAATACGCAGTATTTTGCGGTAGGAGGGATCGCGCTGCTGGGCTTCTTCTTCCAGCCGCTGCATCATGGACAGCTTCTGGAACAGATCGGCCAGCGGGCCAGGCTGGTGCGGCACCGCTACGCGCTCACGTTCGTGGGCGTGGAACTCGTCCACATTGTTATTGCGCTTGAACACAGTCTCCGACTCGTCATCGGCAATGACACCGTCGAAGTCGAAAGCCACGCGCAATTCGTTGTCGCTATCGTCATCCTCGATACGGGATGGCAGCACTAGGCCGGCAGGCAAGTCGGCCGCCAGCGCCATGCGCACGTCGTTCTCGTGCGCGGTGAGGAATAACGAGGTGTTGAAGGCGGGCAGATAAGTGTAGGGTGACTTGCCCGTCACAAAGCAGGCGCGCGAGATATCCAGCCCATAGTGGGCGATGGAATTCATCACGCGCAAGCCCGTCTCCGGCGAGTTACGCGAAAGCAGCACCACTTCGACCGGTGCTTCACCGGCGAAATGCTGGTTTATGCTGAGGAAGCGGCGGATGAAGGGGAAGGCGACCCCCTTGTCCAGCACCACATCGTGTTGCTGCTCCTGATACTTTCGGTAACTTTCCTCACCTTCTTCGAGAAAAATTTTGTGCGAAGCGCTCAGGTCGAACAACGCACTGGATGCGATGCCGATGACGAGCTTGTTTTCGATGGGATAGGCCATGGCGACGGGGCTGGTTGCAATACCTGCTACTTTACCGCATCGCTAACGCCTGTGCCGGCTTTGTTGACTGGTATGGAACTGGTAGTTAATTAAAATAAATTTTTATTGTCAGGATGGTTATTTGTATTGTTTTTCGGATATACTTCTTTCCATGCAGACTAGTTGCAGCCGTTTTCTTAGTCTTTTCCGATAAACATACCAATTACATACCATGACCACTTCCAATCTGATGAAACATGTTTTGCCACTGGTGTTGAGCATTGCCGCTATCGGTTCGGCCCAGGCGGCTGTTCCAAGTTTTGATCTGGGCGCCGCCAGCAACTACAGTGCCTATATCTATGGCAACGTCATCAAAGTCACCGACATCGAGGGCCGTCTGGCTGTCGGCGGCAGCTTCAATGCCAGCGGTACGTCGATAGGCTATCGCGCGCCTTACGGCAGCACCGCCCCAAGTCTGGTGGTCGGTGGTAATGTCAACCTGCAGGGCGGTGACATCTACGGCCCGACCAAGAGCAACGTCGATACCACGGTAGGCTACGGTCCCATCACCAGCTTCCCGACCAATCCTTATGGCACTGGCGTGTATGGTGGCAGCAATAACTCGTCGTCGTATCACAGCCTGAGCAAGACCGACATCAACAAGGTGACCGATTTCAACGCTACCAAAACCAGCCTGATCGCGCTGTCCAACACACTAGCCAAGCAGGCCAGCAACGGCACCTCGGTGCAGGCAATCAACGGCGGCCTCTCGCTGGTAGGTAACGGCAAGTCGGGCGTGGAAGTATTCAATCTCACTACCAACCAGCTGAAAAACTTGACTCTCAGTAACGTTGCTAAAGATGCTACCGTGCTGATTAACGTAATCGGCGGCGGCACAGTGACCTTCGCCGGCGGCCAAGACGGCCAGTTTGAAGCGCTGCGCAACCACGTGCTGTTTAACCTGAACGGCGCTACCGGGGTACAGATTTCGACCTTTACCTGGGGTTCAATTCTGGCCAATAGCGCGGATCTGACCGGCACCGGCCATTTGGAGGGCAGCATCGTTGCCAATTCGATCAGCACCGCCGTGGAAGTGGGCTGGGAACCATTTAAGGGCTACGTGGCAGCGCCGGTGCCGGAACCTGAAACCTACGCCATGCTGCTGGCCGGTCTGGGTCTGGTGGGGGCGGTGGCACGTCGCCGTCGCCAGAAATAATCCATCTGTTGCGGCCCTTGACCAGGCGCCAGCCTGGATTGCAGGCTGGACGCTGAGTGACTGTTACAAAAATAGCTGCTTCGGCAGCCATTTTTGTTTGTCCAGCACAGTTCTGATTGCCAGTGCCTATTGCCTGAGTTACATTAAAACATCATCAGGACGGGAGCCGGCGTGCTTAGCTTCGACACACTGTTGCTGGTTCAGGTTTGTACCACGGTGCTGACAACGGCACTACTGGTGGCCTCTGCCTGCTACCGCGACAGCCCGCCCGAAATGCGCTGGTGGGCCACCGGCAATCTGGTGATTTCGGCTGGCTTGGCCCTGACCAATCTGCATGGCATACCGCTGCTGCTGTGTGCTTTGCTTGGCTACAGCCTGATTGCGCTGGGGATTGCGCTGGTGTTGCATGGCGTACGTGTGCATTGCGGTGATACGCTGGCGCTGGGCCAGATCCTGCTGATTACCCTGATTGCACTGCTGGTGAGCGGTTATTTCACGCTGGTCGAACCGAGTGTGCGCGGGCGGATCGCTTTCAGCGGCTTCTATTTCGGTGTGCTTAACTGGATGTGCGGCTATGCGGCCGGACGCTATTCGCACGAGCGCGGTGTGCCGATCGCGGTAACGGGCTTTGGCATGCTGGGCACAGCGCTGGTGGTACGAGGGCTGCATTTGCTGATGCAGGAAGGTCCGGCCGATCTATCCAGTTCAACGGTGCTGGGCATCACCATGCTCACCGTGCCGCTGGCGCAGGTGTGTACCACGGTCGGCTTGATTCTCATGGTGATGTGGCGTTATGCGGAGCGTTTGCGCCATTTGTCGAGCATCGATGCGCTGACAGGCGCCATGAACCGGGCTGGGCTGGAAGATCAGGGCGGCCGGCTGGCGCAGCGGCTGCATAGGGCGCGGCGTGATCTGGCCGTGCTGATGATAGACGTGGACCATTTCAAACAGATCAATGACAGCTTCGGCCATGCGGCTGGCGACGAAGTGCTGCGCTGCCTGACCCGGCTGCTCAGGCAGGAACTGCGGCCCATGGATGTGCTGGCGCGCATAGGCGGCGAGGAGTTCGTGCTGGTTCTTGATGGCGTGGACCCGGCGGCAGCGTTGCGGCTAGCCGAACGCCTGCGCGCCCGCATCGCCGACGAATCCGTTTCCTGCGATGGTGCAGCGGTCGGCTACACCGTCAGCATAGGCGTGGTGTCGTCGGCCAAGATGGGCTACGATCTGGCGGCCCTGATCGCCGCCGGGGACCGGGCCATGTACGAAGCCAAACGCAGTGGACGCAATCAGGTCCGCGCCGCCTGAGCGCCGCCATCGGCGCTTGAGTTCCAGCTATTGCTCGTACGCCCCCAGCCGCAGCTGCTCGGCCGCACTAAAGCTGGCATCGCGTAGCTGCTGCACGGCGTCGCCATTGTTGCGGCCCTGATCGATCAGGACACGGCGTTTTGCCTGATAGCTGGCGATGCGGCGCTGCCAGTCGGCTTCCTCCTTGTCGAGTTCTGCCAGCCGGTCTGCGGCAGCTGGCGAGAAGGTGGCTGCGCGCAAGCGGTAGATTTCGTTGTCGTCGGCACCGTGCCCGCGTGCCTGTGCCACCGCCTGTTCCAGTGCCAGCACGCGGGCGGGGGCCGCTCTTTCCTCACGCTGGGCTGGTGTGAGCTTGGCATCGAGTGCCTGCCAGCGTTGCTGGCGCTGGGCTTCGGTGAGTCCGCGCTCGCTGCTGATTTCCATGCGGGCGAGGGCATCTTCGTCATAGGCGTCGCTGGCGCTGAACAGGGCGGCACTTTCGGCCGCGCTGAAATAGGCGCTACGTGCCCGCTGCATGGCCAGCAGACGCTGGCGCGCTGCCTGTACCGGATTGGCGCCGGCTGGCAGACCTGCCTCGACGTCAGCCAGCGCCCGTTTGTAGCCCATGTAGGCGTCCAGCAGGCGCCATGCCTCGGTCACAGCCTTGCCCTGCAGGCGGCGCTCCAGCTCGCGGCGGATTTCGGCGCGGATGGCATCGAGCGGCTTTTCGCCTTGTGCCGCCAGATAGTAGTCGAACAGATAGACCAGTTCGGGCGTGAGCACTAGCTGCTCCGGCCCCTGCTGGCGCAGCTGGCCATCGGGCCGTGTACCCAGCATCGAAGGAACGAAGGCAAGCGGATCAGTCCTGAGGGCCGCAGTCAAAGCTGGTGCCGGTGCAGGCTGGTGCCAGCCGGTGTAAATGGCGATGCCGGCTGCAGCGGCCAGCAACAGCAGGATGGTCGTTTTTGCCTTCGGTGTCATGCGCGCTCCTACAGGCCCAGCCCTTGCAGGCGATTGGCCTGCTGACGGAACAGAGTGAGCGGGCTGGTTTCGAACAGGTTGGTGATGCCGACCAGCTGGTTGACTTCGTCCAAATGGTTGAGTGCATAGTCATCGCGGATCACCCGGCCCAGATGGCTGGAGCAGCTGCTGACCAGTCCATCGTTCTTGGCGCCGTTGAAGGCGATTGCCGTCAGTGCCAGCACAGGATCGCTGACGTCCAGCAGATTGGTGTAAGGCTGGGCGCCGCTCCACGAGAAGTAGTAGACGCCGTTGACCTGCTGTTCCCCTTCACCACAGGCACTGGTAGGCACGCCTTCCGGATGGCGCTGGTTGAACGCCAGCGTGCCTGCAGTGCTGAGCGAGGTGGCAGCGGCTCTGGCATTCTGTGGCAGCGTCGGACTGCCGGACAGGAAGCTGATGAAGCCCGACACGGCATTGGCCAGACTGTAGGTGACATCGGGCACGGCGCCAATCAGCACGTCGGCTACGCGCGAGCCTTTGTTGACACCGCCCACGCTGGTGACCGAGGCCACCAGGTCCGGTCGCACGGAGGCTACATAGCGCGAGGTAGGGCCGCCGTGGCTATGGCCGATCAGGTTGACCTTGCTGGCGCCGGTGGCGGCCAGGATCTGCTTCACCTGCGTCAGCAACTGTTCGCCGCGCACTTCCGTGCTGTTGGCTGCGGAAACTTGAGTGATATACACCTGTGCGCCACCACTGCGCAGGGCCGACGCCACACCATAGAAATAGTCAACCGGACCGATGTTATCGAAGCCGAACAGGCCGTGGACCAGTACGATGGGATATCTGGTCTCGGTGTAGCCGGTGGCGCGGGCAGGAGTGCTGATCAAGGTGCAGGCGAACAGACAGAAAGCCAGTAGCTGGCAGATGCGTTGTCTCATAGTGGTCTCCGTGATTTTTATGGTCCGGCGCGGCGCCGGTGAGGAAAATGTAGCACCGCTCCAATGACCTTGCAGACCGCACACTAGGCCTGAGAAGCCAAACTGCAAGGGGGCTGATAGCGCCAGAGTGGCTGCGCTATAATCAACGCAAAAAAACCACAGTACATCCAGCGAGAGATAGCGAGACAACCTTGCCAGCCCAATTCGACCTGCAACAATTTCAGGCCATGACCCCGCTTGATGGCAGTAATATCTGGGCCTATCTGCTCGACCATAACGCTGAGCGGATCACCGTCAAGCGGCGCAAGCCGGCGCTGGAAAATATCGAAAAAATCTTCCGTGCCACCTTCAAGCTGGCCAATGAGGTGGGCTTTCGCACCATGAATCTGCGCGATCTGTGCCGGGAAACCGGCCTGTCCATGGGCGGGTTGTATGGCTACATCAGCAGCAAGGACCAGCTGGCGGAAATGATAGAGGATGTGGTGCGCCATGCCACCCACGAAGTACCGCGCATGTTCCATGACTTGAGCGATCCGCTGGACCGGCTGGAAGCGCTGGTGCGCGCATCGATCTTCGTTTCGGAGATTCTGCAGCCGTGGTTCTACTTCGTGTTTATGGATTCGCGGGTGTTACAGGAGGCCCAGCGTACCACGGCCAAGGAGTCCGAGCTGTATGTGCAGACCTTGTTCGCCAATATTATCAGCGAACTGGCGAACCGGCCCGAGGGCAGCCCCGAACTGCTGGCGGCGCACATTATGGCGATGTTCCAGGACTGGTATGTAAAGCGCTGGAAGTATCGTGCGGCCGATATCAGCCCGGACCAGTTTGCCGACAGCGCCGTGCGCATGATGCGCGGCTATCTGCGCGGCTAGCCGCAAAGGCCGGCCGCGCAGGCTGGGCTGTACGCCAGCCTAGTTGGTGGCTGGTGTGGCGGGCGGCGTCGGGGCGACATTCTCGCCCCCAGGCGCCACATAATCTTCCATGTCGAGCGAGTGGCGCGCGGCGTCGCCCATGAACTCGTCATACAGCCATTCGCCATCTACCTGCGTCAGTCCGGTCGGCACCGGACGCTCTTGCGCTGGACGGTTCTGCAGTGCCACCTTCATGTAGTCTATCCAGATCGGCAAGGCCACGCTGGAGCCGAACTCCTTGCCGCCCAGCGATTTGGAGTCGTCGTAGCCCATCCACGAAACGGCCACGATACCACCGCCGTAACCGGCAAACCAGCCATCGACAGCGTCGCTGGAAGTACCGGTCTTGCCGGCCAGATCGGGGCGCCCCAGCTTGGCAACTGCCGCGCCGGTACCGGTACGGGTGACCTGACGCAGCATGCTGTCGGCCACAAAGGCATTGCGCGGATCGATCACCCGGGCATCATCCGGCAGCGAGGTGCGCGGCTTGGCTTCCGAGATCACCTTGCCGTCGCCATCAACGATCTTGGCGATGAAATACGGCTCCACCATGTAGCCGCCGTTGGCGAACACGGAATAGGCGCCTACCAGCTGGGCCGGGGTGACGGAACCGGTACCCAGTGCCAGCGTCAGATTTTTGGGATGCTTGGCCAGATCGAAGCCGAACTTGCCCAGATAGTTGTGGGCAAACGGCACCGTAATCGAACGCAGTATGCGCACTGAAGCCACGTTCTTGGATTCGGCCAGCGCAGTACGCATGGTGATGGGACCGTCGAACTTGCCGTCATCGTTTTTCGGGCTCCACGCCTCGTTGCCGGTTTCGGCACCGGTCAGGTCGAGCGGCGAATCGTTGATGATGGTGGAAGGATTGAAGCCTTTTTCCAGCGCCGCCGAATACACAAACGGTTTGATGGAGGAACCTGGCTGGCGCCAGGCCTGCGTTACATGGTTGAACTTCTGCAGGTTGTAATCGAAACCGCCCACCATGGCGTGATAGCCGCCGCTGACGGAATCAATCGAGACAAAGGCAGCCGCCACCTGCGGCACCTGGGTGACGCTCCAGCCGCTCTTTTCCTGCATGATGCGGATGATCGCACCGGGGCGCAGGCGCACGCTGTCCTTGGCTTTGTCGCTCAGGGCGTTGCTGGCCAGGCGCAGGCCTTCGCCGCTGATGGTGATCTCTTCACCGGACGGATTCTGCACCTTGACGGCTTTCGGGCTGGCGTCCAGCACCACGGCAGGAATCAGGCGGTCGCTGCTGGGACGGCGCTGCAGCGCTTCCTCGATGGCGTCGTCGCGTTCTTCTTCGTTGGCCGGCAAGTTGATATAGCCTTCCGGACCACGGTAGCCATGGCGCTGATCGTAATTGAGTACGTTGCGGCGCACCGATTCATAGGCGGCAATCTGGTCGGCCTTGAGGATGGTGGTATAGACGCTGATGCCGCGGGTGTAGGACTCTTCCTTGAACTGGGCGTACACCACCTGACGGGCCAGTTCGGCAACATATTCGGCATGGGTTTCGAACTCCTGGCCACGGTGGCTCACATGCAGCGTGGTGTGCAGGGCTTTCTGGTACTGTTCTTCGGTAATGTAGTTGAGGTCGCGCATGGAACGCAGCACCACCTGCTGGCGCTGTTTGGCGCGTTTCGGGTTGACGGCCGGATTGTGGCGCGCGGGATTTTGCGGCAGACCAGCCAGCATGGCCATTTCGGCAATGTTCAGGTCTTTCAGCGATTTGCCGAAATAGGTCTGGGCGGCGCTGCCGAAGCCGAACGAGCGCTGGCCCAGATAGATCTGGTTCATATACAGTTCCAGAATCTGGTCTTTGCTCAGGGCTGCTTCGATCTTAAAGGCCAGCATGACTTCATTGAGCTTGCGGCCGTAGAATTTTTCCCGCGTGAGGAAGAAGTTACGTGCTACCTGCATGGTGATGGTGGAGCCGCCCTGACGCATGGCGCCGCCCAGATTGGCGCGCGCTGCACCCAGTGCCCGCACCCAGTCGATGCCGTTATGATCGTAGAAGCGCTTGTCTTCGATGGCCAGCACCGACTTCTTCATCATCTCCGGCAT
>Ga0187843_10002257_pt1 | contig 11797 bp, 8 predicted proteins | sample SpaLakP09_SKY_43_FD_134516 | JGI IMG/M metagenome (GOLD analysis project Ga0187843, IMG submission 134516) | Oligotrophic lake water microbial communities from Sparkling Lake, Wisconsin, USA - SP09_SKY_43 | ecosystem: Environmental > Aquatic > Freshwater > Lake | place: USA: Sparkling Lake... | reverse complement strand
TATCCTTCACAATGTATATAAGAAATTTCCTTTATTTTTAAAGACCCTTCTCGTGCTATATATTCGTCACTTCCCTTTCCCAATAAAAACAAATGATTCGACGCGATTTTTTCCGATATATCGCGCACAACCGTTTTACATAGTTCTAGTGTGTTTTCTACATCGTTTGATAAATTATGTAGGTCGCACACCATTTTAGTTCTTTTTTTTAAGTTGACGGCGTGTAAATCGGCAAACCAAATAGCCGTCATAGATAAACAGACGACTTGACTTGTAAATGCCTTGGTGGAGGCAACACCCACTTCTTTTCCAGCGTTACAATATATCCCACAATCGACTTCTCTCGCTATTAACGAATCCACTACATTTATGATGCCGATGGTGGTTATGTTTTTATGTTTGGCAATTTCGATGCAACGATGCAAGTCTTTTGTTTCTCCTGATTGCGATACCAATATAAAGCACGTGTTTCCTATCTTCGGAATATCAAATTCATTGAATTCGGCGCCATCGAACACCTGAACTGTGTTGAAGTTACATAATTGTTTAAAATAATACATCCCATATAAGCCCGCAAAATAGGATGTCCCGCACCCTAAAATAATAACGTTATTTATTTTTTGTAGAACGCCTATATGCTGTTCTAGACCGCCCAATTTTACTTCTGCATTACCTTTAATACGACCGCCTTTGTTTATAGAATTTAGGACCACGTTTGGCTGTTCATTAATTTCTTTTAAGGTCCAATGTTCATAAGGAAAGGGTGTCAATTCTGATTCTATTAGAGTAACATTTTTTTTGGTATAGGAATGGGTCGTTGTAGTTGTTATTCTAGAATTCGTTTTTTCTATTACACATATATCGTCATTATGTAATGTTATATAATTATTAACCATGTTACAAAATCCGCTTTGTTCCGATGTAATGATACATCTGTCTTCGTTTTGTCCAATTAATAAAGGCGAACCATTTCTAACACAAAATAATTTATCTGGTTCGTATACACTTTGTATTAATAAACCATAGGTACCTCTTAATTCCTTTATTGTTTGTTCAATAGCCTCAAAGGTGTTTTTACATTTTTTACTGTCCTTATAATTGTATTCAATTAGATTCACAATGACTTCTGTATCTGTTTGAGAATGAAATATATAACCGTTTTTGATAAGTTGTTGTTTAAGTTCATTGTAATTTTCAATAATTCCATTGTGTACAATAGAGAATTTTTTGTTATTCGATAAATGAGGATGTGCATTGGTATCATTTTTAATACCGTGTGTTGCCCATCGATTGTGGCCCATGATGGAATAGATTGTGTTGTCGTTATCCTTTACGAAATTTAATTTTTCGAGTTTTTCTAATGCATTTTCTTCATTGGTAGAGGCATATTTATAAACATTGATGGCATCATCTTTTAGTATAGATATCCCAGCCGAATCATAACCTCTATTTTGCAATTGAGCCAGTCCATTTATCACCAATTTATATATATTTTCATTTCTATTATTTAAGATGATACCAAATATTCCACACATATACCTAAAGTAAATATTTTTAATTCATATATTTACTTTATTATAACCTTTCTAAAGGTTTGGCTCTTACTTCGTTACAACCTTTCCACTACGTAGTGAAAGGTGGATAGGTTTTTGCTCCACTTATACTTTTAGATATACTTTTAGGAAAAGTATAACAAAAATTTTGTCTCTTACTTCGTTACAACTTTTGCTCCACTTATACTTTTAGGAAAAGTATAACAAAAATTTTGGCTCCGCAACGGCTTAAGCTTCGCGGAAGTCCCTTTGGACCCTTCCACTACGTAGTGAAAGGTGGATGTGGATTTATTCAAACTCGATTTTGTTATTTTCTAAATACTTATATTTGGTTTGTATAAGTTCATTCAATTTATCCACGCGAATCAATTTGTCCTTTTTCAACATTTCCGACGTTTCTCCAATAAAATCTTTGGCATTTTGAATCATAACATGTGCGCATTTGTAAGCGTCGTTCAGCAAATTCACGACTTCATTATCTATCAATTCTTTATATTTTTCACTTAAACTAGGATATATTATGTTGCTACCCATACCATAAAATATGATCATTCTTTCGGCTAATTTCAATGCTTCTTCAAAATCGTTGATTGCGCCAGTGGTTACCGAAACACCGTAAAACACTTCCTCGGCAATTCTGCCAGCCAATAATATCATTAAATGTTCGAATAGGGCTTCACGTACATAAATATTACTGGTTGAGCCTTCAAATACGGTATAGCCTGGACTTTTTGGTGAAGATAAATTGATGACCACTTTGGAAACCTTGGAGTGGTGTTTGGATAATAAACCTACTACGGCGTGTCCCATTTCATGTATAGCAATATGGTCGATAATATCCGAAGTGAATTCGTGGTCGTTTGGTTGCCAACCAGCCATCATCTTATTCAATACAAAATCAAAATCCTTGTAACAAAATTCGGTTTCATTCATTCTTAGTGCATTCAACATGGCTTCATTTAATAAATTTTCTATTTGCGCTCCACTAAACCCCTCCGTTACTTCTACTAATTCATTAATGACTATCGAATCACAATAAGGTTTACCTTTTATGTGGATTTTTAAAATTGCTTCTCGAGTAGCACTATCTGGGAGTCCAATAGAGATTTTTTTATCGATTCTACCAGGTCTGACTAAAGCGGCGTCTAGTAAATCAATACGGTTGGTTGCAGCGACTAGAAAGATACCCGTATTGTTTTTGAAACCGTCTAATTCCACCAACAACGAATTTAAGGTGCTGTCTCTTTCATTCGAGGAACTTTCGCCGTCCGTTGACCTTTTTCTACCAACTGCGTCAATTTCATCAATAAATATAATACAAGGCACGTTTTTTTTGGCCAATTCAAAAAGCTCCTTTATTCTCGAAGAGCCTACCCCTACGTATTTCTCTTGAAAATCCGACCCAGAGACAGGAATAAAACTACAATTGGCTTCCCCTGCTAATGCTTTGGCCAATAGAGTTTTACCAGTGCCAGGAGGACCTTCTAAAATCAATCCTCTAGGTATTCTTACGTTATATTGGGCGTATTTTTTATAATTTTTCAAAATATCGACACATTGTTGTAATTCTTGTTTAACATTTTCGTATCCACCTACATCTTTGAAAAAGACATTGAATTTTTTAATGGCTTCGAAATTTTTTGACTTGGAATCTGCTCTTTCTACATAGCGAGACCGACCTGTTTGTTCATCTTCCTCAAAGAAACCACTCTTGTTGTCATTGTTTTCGTCATTTTCGAAATTACCAAAAATACCGTTGTTTTGAATATTACCATCATCGTCTAATTCGATGCCGAGTGATTGTAAAATACTTGACTTGTTTAAAATAATGCGTATTCGGGGAGGATACTGACCGTTTTCATTTTCATTATTGTTGTTATTGTTGTTATTGTTGTTATTGTTGTTATTTTCATTATTTTTATCCGTTTCATTGTAAAACTGATTTTCTGCACCTAAAATACTGTCGGTTTGAATCGTAACATTTTTAGAATTTAATCTTCGCAACTCTTCAATATAATCAGGACGAGTGATGGGATACCGTTTGATTACAATATTATATTTATTTTCATTTGTATTTGTCTGGTTACGAGGCAGTCTTTCACTAAAATATTTTCTAGAAAAGGGATTGTATCTATTTTTATCATTTTCTATAAAAATACGTCTGTTATTTACGTGAATTGTTTGTAATCCGTTGGTTGTCGAATCTAGTAGACAATAGAAAAGAAAAATATGAAAGAACGATAAGAAACAATGCATATATATACAGAATGGAATAAAAAGTTTTTATATTATTATTTTTTCAATAATACTATATTTTTACAATACTATATTGTACAATACTATATTTTTTACAATATTTCCATATTCTTATAGTTTTTTTTTATTTGGGCGACTAGTGCCATAAAGGGCGTTTGATCTTTTCCATATAATAATGAATCATGTACTAATTTTAAGTTACCTACTAAACTTTGTTTGTTGACGTGTAACCATAATACAAAGAATAAAAATAGACCACCTAGGAAATAAATATCTCTCGTTTTGATGACTTCATTTCGTAGATAATAAAGTGGCACTGCTTTAATGAGTGTATTGATAATGATAAAATAAAATATGGTTCTTCGACTGGTTCCATATAGTAACATCATTAGTAGCATAATTAGATTATCAATGACTCCTAATATAAGGGCAAATTTGGGCGAATACATAGTAAACTTGAATGCATATAATATATACCACACGTAAATCCAATATGAAAATACTAAATCAGCGCGCAATGCCGCCATTATATATATGAGCTGATATTTTAACATTTTTTGAACAAAAGAAAATAGGTATTTTAGTGTAAAAAAAGCTTAAAATATTAGCAAAATAATAAAGTAATAAAGTAAAATGCGACAAAGACCAGCCGCGAATAATAGTATGAATAGTAATATACATAATACCATACATAACAGCAATGCGAATGCGAATGTTACCATGACCAGGTGTAACAAAGGTGGTGTAAAAATTAAAGAAGCTGGAAATGGTTATACGAACGACCCTTTTGCAGGAGTCAATCCATTTAAAGAGGAGAGAAATGAGACCATCCACTACGAGAAATCCGCATACGATAGAATTGATTTAAATATAGCAAATTATTCACGTAATGATTTATTTAGCCTATTTGGTTTGAAAAGCATGAGTCTTACCGAAGATATCATGAAGGAATGTAAAAAAATTGTTCTGAAAACTCATCCAGATAAATCACATTTAGAACCCAAATATTTTCTATTCTTTTCGAGCGCCTACAAAAAACTAAAGGAAATTTATGATTTTCAAAATAAAACAAATAGTAAAAAAGCGACCGACAGCAATGAATATTACGAGTCGAGTAATCGAGATGTGTTAGACATGGTGTTTGACACCAAAAAAGATTTAAAGGACCCTAAAAATTTCAATAAATGGTTTAATGATCAATTTGATAAACATAAATTAGACGACCCTAATGAAACTGGTTACGGTAGCTGGCTAAAATCAGACGAAGACATTGTTTATACGCCTAATGTAACGAAATCCAATATGGCGGCCGAAATAGAGAAAAGGAAAAAAGAAGTTCAAACGCTGACGACTTATTCTGGAGTTGGAGACACCTATTCGTCCACCTTTGGCGGTTCTTCCTTAATGGTATATGATAGCAATTTTACATCTGGTTCACTATTTAGTGGAGATGGTATGGGTTATACGGATTTACGTCAAGCATACGTAGAATCAGTCATTCCTGTAACGGAAGAAGATTATCGAAAAACGAAACAGTTTCACAGTATAGACGAATATAAACGGCATCGAGAGTCAGTCAACACTACGCCGCTCAGCAAGGAAGAGGCGATGCGGCAATTATATAGGGAAAACAAAAATAAGGACGAAGAATCCGCTGCATTGGCGTTCTATTATGCAGAACAATCGGAAAAGGCGAAAAAGAACCAAGACAAATTCTGGGGGGAATTGAAGCAGGTAACCAACTGGTAGTCCACCTTTCACTACGTCGTGGAAAGGTGGAGCCAAATCCACTTTTAGAAAAAGTGGAGCAAAACCATTAGTGTAAATCATATTGATAGTTTTTACATACGAAGTTTTCTTTTACTTTGTTTTCTTCGTTTGGTTTGTTTTCTTCGTTTGGTTTGTTTTCTTCGTTTGGTTTGTTTTCTTTGTCTTCGTTTGGTTTGTTTGGTCCGTTTTTTGCCACCGTTTTTCCTCCCTTTTGCGTTTTCCACATCATCTACCATTTTAATTCGTAAACAATGCTGTTCGATAAGCATTTTGTTTATATTTTGGTATGCAAGTTCTTCAACCACAATATCACTACCTTCAACATCAATTGGTAATATTTTATCCTCTTCAAAATCAAGGCTACAACGCTTATTTATTTTTTTATTATTTAACAAAAAAGTACGCAACTGTTTAAATTCAGTATCCCAAAGTTTACCCCCTAGTGCTGCACTAATTCGTAGCTCCGAATAACAATTGAAATAACTATTTATAAAAAATCTAATTCGCATGGTTGTTATAGAAGACGGTAAAAAATCACAAACTGTTTCACCTGTAATGGGTTTTGTTACACTATTCATTTTTTGGTAATACCCTCTAAAACAACTTAGAAATGGGAAATAAACACCTTCATATACAGTTGAAACAGCATTATCGTTGGTGTCTGTTAGAGTCTTAGTAGTATTTATCGTTGTTTTTAGCATATCCTCCATCTTTAAATATTCTTTGTAATCACTATGTGTTGGGTCATTTCCTATTCCCTTAGCTTTGGCTTCTTCATAAAGTTTGTAATATGGTTTAGCAATATCAGGTATTGAGTTGGCGGAAAATAACCCTGGATTTGATGTTCCACTGCTCTTAAAAAATGCAATATTTGGTCCAAACACTAATTCATTGTCTTTTATCCATGTTTCGCCGAGTTCTGCATCTAGCTCGCACCCAATATTATCATCAGCTTCTCTAGAAACTACAACAATATCTCTAGCAGAATGATATCTTTTGAGTAATTTGTATTTTGCATAGGGTCCCATTATATATACTATAATATATTTTTCTAAAATATTCAAAATTAAAGTATTTTATAAATATAAAATACTTATAAAATGTCTACTAAATTTGAAAACGGTTTGTTTATTTTTAGAAGAGATTTAAGAGTCGTCGATAATAACGGTCTTAATTTATTAAATGAAAAATGCAAAAATATTTATACTATTTTTATTTTTACACCTGAACAAGCAGGAAATGGGAATAAATATAAATCTGACAACGCCCTACAATTCATGATTGAAAGTTTGGAAGACTTGGCTTCAAATATTAGCAAAATGGGCGGACAATTGCATACTTTTTATGGTCATAATGACAAAGTGGTCGAAGACTGTATTAAGGCATTCGATATAAACGTGGTTTGTTTCAATTTAGACATCACTCCGTATGCGCTGGAGAGAGATGCTAAAATAATCAAGTTGTGTGAAAAGATGGAAACGTATGTAATGTATGATCACGATTATTATTTGCACGAACCAGGGACTATTGTGAATGGCTCTGGGAACCCATATGTTAAATTTACTCCTTACTATGAAAAGGCTAAGAAATTAAAGGTTGAAGCACCTGCAGGCATCAGGAAACTTCATTTAGCCAAGAGTAGTGCTCACGTGTCTAACAAAATAACACTGGATTTAGCTATGAAAAAGTTTGTTGGCAAAGAAAATCCAGATATATTGGTGCACGGTGGGAGAGAAAATGCTTTGAAACAAATGCGACAAGCGGCGAAAAATATAAAGCATTATGCTCAAACTCGTAATGATTTGGCAAAACCAACATCGCAGCTTAGCGCCTACATCAAATTTGGAGCCGTATCGGTGAGAGAAGTGTACAAAGTATTTCGTTCGAAACACGACTTTATTCGTCAGCTATACTGGCGTGAATTTTACGGAAATGTGTTATACAGTTTTCAGCGTGTGTTAGGTCACAGTTTGAATCCAAAATATGACAAAATTAAGTGGCATCATAACGAGCGATGGTTCGAAGCTTGGAAGAAAGGCGAGACTGGAATACCTTTGGTCGACGCTTCGCAGAGACAACTTTTGCAGACAGGGTGGACACATAATAGGGGACGTATGATTTCTTCTAGTATACTCATTAAAATATTACTTATTGATTGGCGTGAAGGTGAACGCTTTTATGCTCAGCATTTGGTTGATTATGATGTAGCAAGTAATAACGGGGGGTGGCAATTCAGTTCAGGATCAGGCGCAGACTCGCAGCCCTACTTCAGATATTTCAACCCATATCTGCAGTCAAAAAATAATGATAGTGATTGCGAATATATTAAGCAGTGGATACCTGAATTAAAAGATGTTCCGCCAGCAGACATACATAATTGGGATACCACTTGGGAAAAGCACAAAGAGTGCGGATATCCTAAACCAATTGTAAATTATGCAGAGCAAAAAGAGATATCACTTAAGATGTATAAAGATGCTTTGTATTGAACGATGAACAAGTCGTTAAAATCAATCAATTTATTATTCACTACTATAATAAATGGATTTAGAAGCAATATTATATGAAAAAGACGGTTTCATATTTTCACGTATAGAAAAAAACAAATATACCATGAATTTCGCTATGGAAAACAAAGATATAATTCTAGCAAAGGTTATCGATTTCAATTTAATCAAACTCATTTATGATTTAAATGGCGACGTCTATGAAAAGGTCTCTATGGAAACTCTCAATGAAAATGATGTTATTGCCACGCTACTAATGAAGCATCTTTTCGAAGATTTAGGACTATTACAAAGGTACTCGTTTCTTCATATAAAAAGATTTGTGGAAGAAACAGGCATCTTATTTAAAGCCCAATCTATCAAAAGTTATCGCCCAACTGGTATACCCAAAGACGCCGAGTTAATGGCTATGGATGATTTAACGATTGTATGCCACATTGTCAATCCTCACAAAATCGATTTCTCGTTCACTATAGTATTCGACCCTATGATGAATATTCCGCCTTTTGCCGAAAAATTGGTCGGCATAATATTAAACAAAATATTTAAACGCGTAAAACAATTTATAGAAAACGTAAGAATATAACTATATTTGTAGTAATATGTTTAGCCAATTTCAAAAGACAATTCAGGGATTATTCTTTATTTTACACGCGGTTTGGATTATTGGATCGGAGTTATGTGTATATGGAGTGTTCCGCGATTATTCCGATTTTATAGAACGCATGACATATCGTCTAGCATCCATAAATATATTATACGTGAAGGTCTTTCAAGCAATAGCTTCCAATAACAGTCTCATTGACGAGAAAACAAATAATCAATTGTTGAAATTTACCGATAACGCACCATGGAGCGCATCAGATATAAATTTTCATGAATTGAGTCATGTGTGCGCCAAGTATAATATTTTATTACCCAATGGGTTTGAAGCCCCCATAAATGCTGGAATGATTTCCCTGGTGTATAAAGGGTACCAAAGCGAAACAGAAGCACCCATTATTATTAAAATGAAACGGAAAAATATTGACGCCAAGTTGAACGACGCTATTGAAAACCTACAAACCATCCTGTATATATTCTCTTTTATTCCGCTAATACATAAATATCAAATCGCGGAAGTGGTAAAAAGAAATATAGATATTATTCGGAGCCAAACGGATTTCCATCAAGAAATATCAAATATAATGAAAATAAAACAAAATTGTAAGAATCTAAAATATGTGAAAATCCCTGCCGTTTTTCCAGATGTGACGAAACGATTTCCTGAAATTATATTGATGGAATACATTGATGGTATCAAAATAAATGAAATTGCGGAAGAAGATTATGAGCCATTTGCCAAACAAGTTATGAAATTCGGCTTTGTCACCTCGATTGTGCATGGTGTCACGCATGGCGACCTACATAGTGGAAACATATTATTCATCAAAGACGACAAAGATGAAAAATATCCGTATAAAATTGGGGTCATTGATTTTGGAATTATATACGAGTTGGATTCGACCTATAAGGGTTTCATATTTGACCTGGTAACGAATATGTTTTCTGCACCACCACGCGAATCCGCATTGAAATTATTACATTCTGGTATTATCGACCCACCTGGAATTCTCAGCCAAATACCCCGGGCGGATTATGAAACGATTGTGCAATTTACCAGCGAAATCATAGCTGAGACGGCGAAAAATTCAAAAAAAGCCAACCAAATCCAAATATACAAATTTTTACATAAATTAAAGGATTATTTCGGTAATTCCGCATTGGCGAATATTGGAATAAAGCCGAGTGATAATTTAGTCAATACGCAGTTAGTATTGGCCATGTCGCATGGTATTACGCTGACACTGTGCAAAGAAGATTTTATGACGGTTGCCGATAAAGTAATCAATGAATTATTCCATACGAGCATGATGATAGAATAAAGAAATAAAAATGTACTTCACCTCTAATTATCATAACCCCACGGCCATATCAATACCACGCCGTTCAGAATGTGGTCAATATGTAATTCACCATTATAATTTTTTTCCAAGGCAACACACACTGGATACACATTAGTCGCCTTTTTGGTGTTTTGTAAATAGTAATACGTTTCCGCCATCGTTTTACCTGATGATACTAATTCATCAATTAAAATAATATTTTTACCTGCTATATTATCGTCAATTCCTTCACAAATGGTATATTCGCCATAATTTTTGAGCAGTCGTTTTTGCACAATATCATTTATGGTATCATGATGGTTTTTTTGGCAATTATATTCGCTCCTAGACAACTTTACTTTGTAATTGGGTATGCCCATTTTTTTAGAAACGTAATCGGATATGATTGCTCCTCCTGTTTTTATACCCACTACGGCATCGTAGTTTTGTCCGGTTTTTTTGAAATTTTCTACGATAGTGTCCAAATATTTTTCCAATTGAGACCAACTAACAAATGTTCTATTCTGTATTACCGCATTTATGTATATGCAGCATACTTTAGTATAAAAAGGCGATTTTTGTTTGGAATGTATACTGGGAATCATGGCTGCATCTACCCAAGGAGGAATTGGGTCATTTATTTTTTGGTCTAATTTATATACTGTTAAAATGGCGAGTAATAAACCTATTCCGCATACGATTAAAAATGAAGATATTGACAAATGCAAAATACTATATATAGCAACGTATAGAGCACCTAACAAAATACCGAAACCTACTTGGCGAAAGGTATGCATATTGGAAACGATTCGTTGTGCGGAAAATAGTAGAATCAACGTGAGACATATTGGTAACGAGATGAAATTATTTATATACAAAAGCGTTGCGAATATGGTGATTGTTTCCGCGTGCCCTGATGGCATCCCAATACACGACGTATTTATTCCGTTTGCGGCGTTTCGGCATTTGGGTAAAGGTCTTTTTACCGAATCGTAATCAAAATATGTTTCGCAGAATATTTTTTCTAAACCATTGTGTAAAACGAAATGATAATATGATATCATGGTGATTACAATGATGATTTGTATATTTTTTGGAAGAATCATTGTTTTTATTGGTGTTAATATATTTATTTTCATTGCTATATAATGTAATGATAATAAAAGTGTGTATGCTATTGTGAATTAGTATTATTTGTCGTTGTATTATAAGTTCCGTTTTTTATTATTTCCATCATCATATTTTTCATATCAGAATTCTCTTTCATTAAATATTTCATAAATTCTTTAAGTTCTTGAATTTCACTGGTTGGCGTTATTTCTGTTATAACATCATTCGTATGAACATGAATTTCAGTAGCACATTTTTTATTGTGTCTCCATAATCCAGCTCTATCGTTAAATGATTTTGTACAATTTTGACACATATAGATTTTACTCGCGATTTGCTTAATTGCTGTGTTCTGCGTTGTTGAAAGGTTGTTTTTACTGTGACGTGAGGACATAATATGCGAATCATAATTGCTTTTTCGATACGTTCCATAGTCACATAATTCGCAGTAAAATTTGGCATTATTGGTTTCTATACCAATTTTTGTATTATGTTTTTTTGACTGATTGTGCGCCTCTAATAAATAATTGTTTTGTAATGTTACGTTACATGTATCGCAAAAATATGTTGTTTTTACTAGTTCTGGCGTCTCTATTGGTTTCGGTTTGGGTTTAGGTAATGGCTCTAAACTATTTAAGGTTGCATTTAATGAAGTGAAATACTCTTGTTCTTTTAT
>Ga0187843_10002254_pt1 | contig 11812 bp, 12 predicted proteins | sample SpaLakP09_SKY_43_FD_134516 | JGI IMG/M metagenome (GOLD analysis project Ga0187843, IMG submission 134516) | Oligotrophic lake water microbial communities from Sparkling Lake, Wisconsin, USA - SP09_SKY_43 | ecosystem: Environmental > Aquatic > Freshwater > Lake | place: USA: Sparkling Lake... | reverse complement strand
CAGCCGCAGCCGCAGCCGCAGCCCCAGGTGCAGGCCCCGCAGCCGCAACGCAGTGATGGCACGGCACCTACCCAGCGTGGCCGGCCCGACAGCAACAAGCGCAATAACGAGGCCGAACGCTGACTACAGCAGCGGCTTGAGTGCGGGCCAGACGTTGTCCAGCATCATCGGATGGGCGCGGGCCAGCGGGTGGATGCGGTCGGCCTGGAACCAGGCCAGTGCATCCGGCCGGTCGGCCACGCCCTTCAGCAAAAACGGCACCAACCCAGTCTTCTCGCTGAGCGCCACCTCGGTGAACAGCTCCGCGAACTCGCGCCCGTAGCTGGCGCCGTAGTTGGGCGGCACTTGCATGCCCAGTAGCAGCACCTTGGCGCCGGCCGCCTTAGCCGCACGCGCCATCGCCAGCATGTTCTCGCGCGAACTGGCCAGCGGCAGGCCGCGCAGCGCGTCGTTGCCACCCAGCTCGATGATCACGATAGCCGGTTTGTGCTGCTGCAGCAGGGCCGGCAGCCGCGCCCGGCCACCGGAGGTGGTGTCGCCGCTGATGCTGGCGTTGACCAGCGGGTAGGGCGCTTTCTGTTGCTTCAGCCGCTGCTCCAGCAATGCCACCCAGCCTTGGCCGCGCGCCAGGCCGTATTCGGCCGAAAGGCTGTCACCCAGCACCAGAATCTTCTTCGTCGGCGCCTGTGCGCCCGCAAGACCTGGCACCATCAAGCCCAGCGTCCACGCGCTACAGTGCAACAGGCAATCACGCCGAGTCCTCATATCCCGCCTACCGTCCATGTCCGAAAATCTGATTGAAGTCGATGCCGTCAGCAAACGAGTGCAGGACGCCACCGGCGAGCTGACCATTCTCCACGACATCAGCTTTGCCCTGCGCGCACGCGAGTCGGTAGCCATCGTCGGCGCCTCGGGTTCGGGAAAAAGCACCCTGCTGGCCATCCTTGCGGGCCTGGACACACCCACCAGCGGCGCGGTGCGCCTGCGCGGCCAGGATCTGTTTGCCCTGAGTGAAGACCAGCGCGCCGCTGTGCGCGGCGCCGAGCTAGGCTTTGTGTTCCAGAGCTTCCAGCTGCTGCCCAATCTGAACGCACTCGAGAATGTGATGCTGCCGCTGGAACTGCGCGGCGAGCGCGATGCCCAGGCCTTGGCCACGCAGATGCTGGGCCGCGTGGGCCTGAGTCAGCGCCTCGGCCACTACCCGCGCGTGCTGTCCGGCGGCGAGCAGCAGCGCGTGGCCTTGGCCCGCGCCTTCGTGCAGCGCCCGGCCCTGCTGCTGGCCGACGAGCCCACCGGCAGCCTCGACTTCGCCACCGGTGCGCAGGTGATGGCGCTGATGTTCGAGCTCAATCGCGAAGCCGGGACTACGCTTGTGCTTGTCACGCACGATAGGGCGATCGCCGAGCGCTGCGAGCGGCAGTTGCATATTGAGGCGGGGGCGCTGGTAGCCTGAGCGCCAGTGGGCTGTGGGGTTTCCTGCCACCACGCTCGCCGAGCACCGTCTGCAACTGCTGCATGACCGCAAAGACCGCGCCTTCTCGGGACACCCATGATGCGCAAGCACATTCACACCGAGATTGAGTCCATCACGCCGCTCGACGCGCTGGAAGATGCCCATCGCGCCGATGCGCTGGCCTGGGTTGCTTCAGACGCGGCGCTTTGCCGCGTGGCCAAACCGGCCATGCCGCCCAAGCACCTTGTGTCCTACTTCGCCGTCGTGGACGGCAGCAGCATTCTGCTGGTCGATCACAAAAACGCGCAGCTCTGGCTGCCGTCCGGCGGCCATGTCGAGCCGGGCGAGCACCCTCGAGACACCGTTGTACGCGAACTGTTTGAAGAACTCGGCATCCAGGCCTCGCACGAGATCGGCCCGCCGCTGATGGTCACCCTGGCCGAGACCGTGGGCCTGACCGCCGGCCACATCGATGTCTCGCTCTGGTATGTGGTGCGTGGCGATCGCGGCCAGGCGCTGCGGCACGATGAACAGGAATTCAACGCCGTGCGCTGGTTCGATTTCTCGGAAATCCCCTATGCGCGAAGCGATCCGCACATGCGCCGCTTCGTTGCGAAGCTGGGTCAGTCGCAGGCCTGATCCGCCGTCAGCCCGCCGCCTGGGCCTGCCCAAGCACCTGTGCGAACAGCGGCAGTACCGAGGCGTTGTCCAGCGCCAAAAGGCGATCGCCGACACTGATCTCTACACAGCTCCAACCCGGCACCTCGCTGGCGCGGGCCGGGCCGAACAACCAGCATTGCTGGGTTTCGGCCAGCGCGTCACGGGCGGCGTTGAGGGCCTCGGCCGGTGCGTCCAGATGCAGGTGCAGCATATTGGTCTGCGGCGTGGTCGGATTGACCCGCATGCCTGCCAGCGCGCCCAGGCCCACGGCCAGCGTTAGCGTGCGGCGGCGGCAGTCGTCCAGCAGGGCCAGGCGCTTCTCGAGACGCATCATGGCCGATGCGACAAACGGCGTCTGCTGGTAGAGATTGCCACCCATGCGCCGCTGCCACAGCCGCGCGTTGGCAATGAAGTCGGTCTCGCCGGCCAGCAGGGCACCTGCCATGCCGCCGATGTCCTTGTATACCGACACGTAGACTGAATCGAAGCCGGTTGCGATCTCGGCGTAGCTGCGCTGCTGAAAATGAGCGCGGCATTGCCACAGGCGGGCGCCGTCCATATGCAGTGGGATGCCCTGGCTCGCGGCCTGGTCTTTCAGCGCTTGCAGTTCGTCCCAGCTCGGCAACTGGCCGCCGATCTCGCGCATGGGCAACTCGATCAGGGCACAGGCCAGCGGTTGCCGGATGGCAGTCAGGTCGCTGGCCTGTATCGGCCGCAGGCGTGAACCGATGGGCACGCCGTGCAGGCCCCACAGGCTTTGGAAGGCTTCCTGTTCGTGGATGGACAGATGCGAGTTGGGTGAGAGGCCGAAGCGCGGCAATCGGGCCGCCTCGGTGTGCAGGCGCACGGCGATCAGCTGGGCCATCACGCCGCTGGGCATGAAGACGGCGGCGGGCTTGCCCAGCAGCGCGGCGATCTGCTGCTCGAAGGTGGCCAGCAGGCCGCCTTCGCCATAAACGTCAGTGATATCGGTGTGAGACTGCCGGGCTTCGCACCAGACGGCCAGCGCCTTGAACTCCTCCGCCGCGCTCAGGGCCTGGAAGCCCGGCACGATCGTTGTGCATTGCTGCCGCAGCTGCTGGCGCTGCTGAGCGGTGTAGGCCATGTCCTGAGTCCTTCGCCGGAAATGAAAAAACCGCGCAGGCCCTGGAGCGCTGCGCGGTCTTATGAAGCTCGAAACCGATGCTTAGTTGGCGAACTTGTAGTCGGTCTTGGCCTTGGTCTTCAGCTCAGCCTGGAAGGCAGCCAGCTTCTGCTGAGCGAGGCGCTGCATGATCTGCGGCTTGACGTCGTCGAAGGCCGGGAAGGTGGCGGTGCGAGTGTCGTCCAGGCGAATGATGTGGAAACCGAACTGTGTCTTGACCGGCTCGGCCGTCATTTCACCCTTTTGCAGCTTGGCCAGGGCCTGGCTGAATTCGGGCACGTAGCTGCCGCCATTGGCCCAGTCCAGGTCGCCGCCATTGGCTGCGGAGCCGGGGTCCTTGGAGTTCTTGGTGGCCAGATCTTCGAACTTGGCGCCGGCCTTGATCTGGGCGATCAGCGCCTTGGCGTCTTCTTCCTTTTCCACCAGGATGTGGCGAGCCTTGAATTCATTGCCGCTGTTGGCAGCCTTGAACTTCTCGTACTCGGCCATCGCATCGGCATCGCTGACGGGGCTCTTCTTGGCGTAGTCGGCGAACAGCTCGCGGATCAGGATGGACTGCTTGGCCAGTTCCATCTGCGCCTGGTAATCAGCGCTTGCGGGGATGCCGCGGCGGGCGGCTTCTTGCATGAAGATCTCGCGCAGAACGACTTCGTCCTTGACCTGGGCTTCCAGCTCCGGCGTGCGCTGCTGCTGGCCGGTCTTGGTGACCTGGCCGATCAGCAGATCGACGCGCGACTTGGGCACGGGCTTGCCGTTAACAGTGGCGATGTTCTGCGCGCTGGCCGTCATGGGCAGCAGCGCAGCAGACAGGGCCGCAACGGTGGCGGCGAGCACAAACTTCTTCATGGACATGGGCAGCTGGAATAAAAAAATGGCGCCAGGGGCGCGAAGTTGCCGAAGCGCGACTCAGTCAGGCTTCTTCCGGTGCGCGGGCGTCGATCGCCAGCGCATGAATACCCTGCTGCATCAGCTCAGCGAGGCAATGATATACGAGCCGATGGCGTGCCACTCGACCCAGGCCGATGAAGCGCGCGCTGACCAGGGTGACGCTGAAATGCGCACCTTCCCGTGCACCGGCGTGGCCGGCGTGGAGGTGGCTGTCGTCCTGCACCGTCAGGCTCAGGGGCGCGAGTTGCTCGCGCAGCCGGGTTTCGATGGTTGCTGCCAGGCCGCCGCTCATGGCTTGTCCTTGGCGTCGGCTTCGGTGTCCGGCACGGCTTCCGGCAGATGGCGGCTCAGATAGATGCCCTGCGCCAGGGTGAAGAGCAGGATCAGGCCAGTGGTGCCGAAGGCCTTGAAATTGGCCCAGGCCGAGGTCGAGTAGTTGTAGGCCACATAGAGGTTGAGCACGCCCATGGCGGCGAAGAACAGCACCCAGGCCAGGTTCAGACGCTGCCAGACCTGACCGGGCAGTTCCAGCTCGGCGCCGAGCATCTTCTGGATCAGGTTGCGGCCGAAGAAGGCGTTCGAGGCCCAAAACACGAGGGCCATCGCCCAGTACAGGCCGCTGGGCTTCCACTTGATGAAGGTCTCGTTGTGAAACCAGACGGTTGCGCCGCCCAAGGTGACGACCAGGCCCAGGCTGATCCACAGCATCAAGTCGATTTTCTTGCCGCGCAGCTTGAGGATCAGGGCCTGGGTCAGGGTAGCAATCATCACCACCAGGGTGGCCAACAGCACCGGCGCTTCTTCGGGGCCGACCTTGCCGCCTGAGACCATGAAGGCGAAATGCTCGCTGGCGAACACGGCCGCCCAGTCCTTGTTCGACTCGGCGTATTTGAAAGTGCCGAAGAACAGCAGCAGGGGCAGGAAATCGAGCAGGATTTTCATGAAAGCAGGGGGGACGCAGCCTCAGGGCTTGGGCGCGAAGTCTATCGCGGCCGAGTTGATGCAGAAGCGCTCACCGGTCGGCTCGGGACCGTCGGGGAAGACGTGGCCCAGGTGGGAGCCGCAGTTGTTGCAGCGAACTTCCACCCGCACCATGCCGTGGCTCTTGTCGACGATGCGCTCGATCACCTCGGCATTGACCGGCGCCCAGTAGCTGGGCCAGCCGCAGTGGGCGTCGAACTTGGTGTCGGCCTCGAAAAGCGGGGTGCCGCAGCCGATGCACTTGTATTCACCGTTCTCGAAATGGTCCCAGTACTTGCCGGTGAAGGCTCGTTCGGTGCCGTGCTGGCGAGCGACCTGGTATTGGGTCGGGTCGAGCTGCTCGCGCCACTCGGCATCGGTCTTCTTAACGGGGTAGTCGTTCATGATGAGCAGGACACTTCGAGATGTTGAGCCCAGTCGGGCGGGAAGCCGGCATCGGATGCCAGCACCGGTTCGTCGAACGGCGCCTGCAGAACTTTCAGCAGGCGCTCGATTTCGCTGAAGTCACCGGCCTCGGCGGCGCGGATCGCGCCCTCGGCCAGATGGTTGCGCAGCACGACAGCCGGGTTGATGCGGTTCATGCGCGAGCGGCGCTCACCTACCACGCTGCCTTCTGCGTCCAACCGCGCCTGATAGCGAAGTGCCCAGGCGTCGAAGGGCTCGCGGTCGAGGAAGAGGTCGCGCGCAGCCCCTAGGTCGGCGAGCCTTCGGAACGCGATCGTGAAGTCGACGCGGCCGGCGGCCAGCAGCTTCAGCCAGTCATCGACCAGCAATTGATCGCCCTCCAGCGCTTGAGCCAAGCCCAGCTTGGCTCGCATTCGCGCCATCAGGCCGGTGGTGAAGCTGCTCTTGTAGATCTCCAGCGCGGCAATCAGCCGCTCGCCGGCCGCCTCGGGTGGTCCGTCCATCAGCGGCAGCATCGCCTGGGCCAGCGCATGCAGGTTCCAGAAGCCCACATTGGGCTGGCGTGCGTAGGCGTAGCGGCCTTGGTGGTCGGAGTGATTGCAGACATGGCCGGGGTCGAACCCGTCCATGAAGCCGAAGGGGCCGTAGTCCAGGGTCAGGCCCAGCATCGACATATTGTCGGTATTCATCACGCCGTGGCAGAAGCCCACCGCCTGCCAGTCGGCGATCAGCTCGGCGGTCTGGCGGGCGACCTTCTCTAGCAAGGCGACGTAGGGGCTCTCGGCCTCAAGGCATTCGGGCGCGTGCTCGGCGATGAAGAAATCGGCCAACTTGCGCAGGGCCGCGTGCTGATCGGTGTGCGCAAAGTGCTCGAAGTGGCCGAAGCGGACGAAGCTGGGTGCCACACGGGTGACCACGGCGGCGGTCTCCATGGTCTCGCGCCGCACCGGCAGGGTCGAGCCGGTGATGCACAGCGCGCGGGTCGTCGGGATTCCCAGGGCGGCAAATGCCTCCGAGCAGAGGAATTCGCGGATTGAGGAGCGCAGCACTGCGCGGCCATCGCCCATGCGGGAGTAGGGGGTCAGGCCGGCGCCCTTGAGCTGCAGCTCCATTGGGCCGTTTGGCGTGTCGAGCTCGCCCAGCAACAGCGCGCGGCCATCGCCCAACTGGCCGGCCCAGACGCCGAACTGGTGGCCGCTGTAGACGCTGGCCAGCGGCCGCATGCCGGGCCAGGCGGCGTTGCCGCTCAGCACTTCCAGCGCGTTCCAGTCGGGGTGCGTGGCCCAGTCGGCGGGCCAGCCGAGTAACTCGGCGCAAGCCGCGCTTTGCGCCACCCAATGCGGCGCAGGCATGCCGGTGGCCGGCAGTTCGGTGAAGAAGGCCGCGCCCAGGCCGGCAAAGCGATTGGGCCATGGGGCCGGAGGCTCGGTTGGCATCTGGAAAGTAGCGGGCGCATTCATCGCCTCAGTGTAGCCAGCGCGCCCGGGTCGCGCTTGTACACTGCGCCGCCATGAAGCGCCGCCTGTTGACTCTCATGCCCCTGGTCGGCCTGCTGCCCAGATTCGCTGCGGCGGCCACCTCGCCGACCGTGCTCCCTCTCTGGCCCGAAGGCGTGCCGGCCGCCGTGCGCGCCGATGCGCCGGCCGCACGGGGCGAGATCGGGCCCGAGCGCGTGGAAGCGGGCGGGCGCATCGCCAATGTGTCGCAGCCGACACTGACCGTCGTGCCGCCCGCCGTCGACCGCCCCAACGGCAGCGCCGTCGTGCTGTGCCCTGGCGGCGGCTACAGCATCCTGTCAACGAACCGCGAGGGGCTGCAGTACGCCGCCTGGCTGAGCGGCTTGGGCATCACCACCTTCATCCTCAAGAGCCGGCTGCAGGAGTGGGGCCACCCCGCGCCGCTGCAGGACGTGCTGCGCGCGCTGCGCCTGGTGCGCTCGAGGGCGGCCGAGTTCGGTGTCGACCCGCAGCGCATCGGCGTGATGGGCAGCTCCGCCGGTGGCCACTTGGCGGCCAGTGCCAGCACGCTGTTCGACCATGCCGACGGCCGCACCGGTGCCGCGCTGGACACGGTCAGCGCCCGGCCCGACTTCACGGTTCTTGTCTACCCCGTTATCACGATGACCGACCCCGCCGCCCACGCCGGCTCGCGCCGCGCGCTGCTGGGCACCGATCCCGGTCCGGCCCTGCTGGCGCTGACATCGCTGGAGCAGCAGGTGACGCCGGCCTCGCCGCCCACGGTGCTGCTGCACACCCAAGGCGACAAGACGGTGCCCGTGCAGAACAGCATCCTGTACTACCAGGCACTCACCCGGGCCGGCGTGCCGGCCGAGCTCTACCTGTTTGAGCAGGGCGGCCACGGCATCGGTATGCGCGACGGGCTGGGGAACGCGTCCGCCTGGCCGCGGCGGGTGGAGGACTGGCTGCGCCAGCGCGGGCTGCTGGGCAAGGAGCAGGGGCGGTGAGGCGGCGTGAACTCATGGCGGGCACGGCCCTGGCCGCTGCATTGCCGGCGCGGGCCGCGGACCTGCTGACCCTGCCGGACATGCCGCTGCACGACCCCTGGATCGTGACCGACATACCGAGCAAGTGCTACTGGCTGTTCACCAGCAATGTCGAGTCGGCCAGCGGCCACAAGGGACTGGGCGTGATGGCCTACCGCAGCAGCGACCTGAAGCACTGGACGAAGCCGGCGCTGGTCTTCCGCCTGCCCGCCGGTATCTGGGCCGTAGATGGCTGCTGGGCGCCCGAGGTGCACCGCTGGCGAGGCCGCTGGGTCCTGTTCGTCACCGTCCACAACGAAAAGCTGGCCCTGCCCGGTCCCAGCCCGGTCCCGGGTCAGCGTACCTATCGCCGCAGCACCGTGCTGGCCGTGGCCGAGCAGTTGGACGGCCCATTCATGCTGCTGCGCGATGGCGAGCCGGTGGTATCCAAGGACCTGATGACGCTGGATGGCACGCTGTACGTCGACCCGGCGGGAAAGCCCTGGATGGTCTATGCCCACGAGTGGCTGCAGCTTCGCGTGGGCGCCTTTGCCGCCGTACCGCTGGACGATGAACTGCGCACGGCCGGCCCGCCGCGCGAGCTGTTCCGCGGCGATGCCTCGCCCGCCGCGCGGCCGCAGCAGGACCTGGGCATCATCGTCACCGACGGGCCGCAGCTCTACCGCACAGCCGACGGCAGCCTGCATATGCTCTGGTCGAGCTGGGGCGCGGACGGCTACTTCCAGACCCTGTCCCGCTCGGCGTCGGGCGAGCTGTTCGGGCCCTGGTCGCATCTGCCGCTGTGGCTGGGCAAGGGCTCGGGCCACGGCATGCTGTTCCGCACGCAGGACGAGGCCTGGATGCTGGTCGTGCACCGGCCATTCAAGAATGCGCGCGGCAAGCTGTACGAGGTGCGCGAGCGGGTCGACGGCTTTGAGCTGGGCCGGCAGCGGATCGATCTGGATCTCGACGCGCAGCCCCTTGCCGCGCAGGGGTCCTAGAGCCGGAAAACGGAGACCACCTCGGTCATTCGCGCGGCCTGGTGCTTGAGGCTTTCGGCGGCGGCCGCGCTCTGCTCGACCAGAGCGGCGTTCTGTTGCGTGACCTGATCGAGCTGGTTGATCGCCTCGCCGACCTGGTCGATGCCCTGGCTCTGCTCGCCGCTGGCGGCGCTGATCTCGGCGATCAGGTCGGTGACGCGCTTGACCTGGTTGACGATGTCGGCCATGGTGCCGCCGGCCTGGGCGGCCAGCTGGCTGCCGATCTCGACCTTCTCGACGCTGTCGCCGATCAGAGTCTTGATCTCCTTGGCCGCCTGCGCGCTGCGCCCGGCCAGAGAGCGCACCTCGGAAGCCACCACCGCGAAGCCGCGGCCCTGTTCGCCAGCCCGCGCGGCTTCCACTGCTGCATTGAGGGCCAGGATATTGGTCTGGAAGGCGATGCCATCGATGGTGCCGATGATGTCGGCGATCTTGCGCGAGGCGGCTGTGATCTGCTCCATCGTCGCCACTACCTGGCCCACCACCTTGCCGCCCTGGGCGGCCACGCCGGAAGCGCTGGTGGCGAGCTGGTTGGCGGTTCGGGCGGTCTCGGCGTTCTGCTTGACGGTGGCGGTCAGCTGCTCCATCGAGGCGGCTGTTTGCTCCAGATTGGCGGCCTGCTCCTCGGTGCGCTGCGAGAGGTCGGCGTTGCCATTGGCGATCTCGGCCGAGCCTGTAGTGATGGAGTCGCTGCTGTTGCGCACCTGGCCGACGATCTGCACCAGGCTCTCGTTCATGCGCTTCAGCGCAGCCAGCAATTGACCGGTCTCGTTGTTGCCGCTGGGCTCGATGCGCGAGCGCAGGTCGCCGGTGGCGACCGCCTCGGCCACTTTCACCGCAGCAGCCAGCGGCGTGACGATGGAGCCGACCAGCACCCAGGCGATCACCATGCCCACGCCGACGATCAGCAGCGCACCGATGGCGCCCAGCCACATCAGGCCGCTGCGGGCTGAGGCGGCGTCGGTCTCGGCATCGGCTACCTTCTTTTCCTGCAGCTTGACGAAATCGCCGATGGCCGCGATATAGCTGGCGACGGCAGGCACATATTCGTTCTTCACCACCGCGGTGGCGCCGTCGCGGTCCCCGGCGGTGTTGATATCGCGCGCCTTCTTGCTGGCGGCCAGCAGGGCGCCGCCGAAGCCAATGATGGTCTTCATCTGCGCCTGGTCTTCCGGCGTCTGTGCCTCGTCCGAGATGGCCTTGCGCAGGGCCTGGATCTTCGGCGTGTCGGTCGTCATCGCGTCCTTGAACAGGGCCTCGACCGCCGGGTCGGCGGTGACGGAAACGGCCATGCTGCGGGTGACCGCTGTCTGCGTCATGCCCTGCCACAGCACTGACTTGCGAATCAACGTCTGCGAGGCGGCCACCGCTTCGCTGGCCTCGCGGGCGATGCGATCGGCGCGGTAGAAGGTAAAGCCGCCGATCAGCAGCATGGCCGCCAGCAGCAGGGCAATGGCGCCGGTGAGCTTGCGCGCAAGACCGAGATTGTTCAGGTTCATGTCGAGTCTCCTTTGTGCATAACGCACCATTGTTGGTCATCGGCGCGCAGCGCGCCAACTTGAACCGGTGGTACTTGCAGTGAATACCCCTAGGCGCGCCGCGGCGCTGTGTAACGCCGGTGACTATGAGGGCGCCAATCCGTGGTTTAGACTGGTTTGAACAAGCCGGTTACAGCGATGCTGTTCGGGCCAACAAAACAGGAGACCGTAGATGACCTTGATGGGCCAAATGATGGCGAGCCCGCTGCTGATCTCGTCGCTGATCCAGCACGCAGCGCGGCATGCGGGCGACACGGAGATCGTCAGCAAGCGGGTCGAGGGCGATATCCATCGCTACGGCTGGCGTGACGCCGAACTGCGCTCGCGCAAGCTGGCCCAAGCTTTTGCGCGCCTGGGGCTGCAGGGCGGTGATCGCGTCGCCACACTGGCCTGGAATGGCTACCGCCATCTCGAGATCTATTACGGGTCTTCCGGTTCCGGCCTGGTCTGCCACACGATCAACCCGCGCCTGTTCCCCGAGCAGATCGCATGGATCGCCAACGACGCGCAAGACCTGGCCCTGTGCTTCGACCTGAACTTCCTGCCTCTGGTGGAGAAGCTGGCTGCGGCGATGCCCAGCATCAAGCACTTCATCGTGATGACGGACCGGGCGCACATGCCGGCCCAGACCACACTGCCGGGCCTGCTTTGCTTCGACGAATTGGTCGATGCCGAGAGCGGCGACTACCGCTGGCCCGAGTTCGACGAGAACACCGCGTCCAGCATCTGCTACACCTCGGGCACCACCGGTCATCCCAAGGGCGCCGTCTACAGCCACCGCTCCAGCGTGCTGCATGCCTTCGCTTCAGCGCTGCCAGATGCGATGGACTGCGGTTCCCGAGATGTGATCCTGCCGGTCGTGCCGATGTTCCATGTCAATGCCTGGGGCCTGCCCTACAGCGGCGCCCTGGTCGGCGCCAAGCTGGTGATGCCGGGGCCCCATCTGGACGGCAAATCGCTGTTCGAGCTGTTCGAGAACGAGCAGGTCACCTTCAGCGCCGGCGTGCCGACGGTCTGGCTGGGCCTGCTCACCTACATGAAGACCAACGGCCTGAAGTTCTCCAGCTTCAAGCGCACGGTGATCGGCGGCGCGGCCTGCCCGCCGGCCATGATGAAGACCCTGCAGGAGGACTTCGGCGTCGAGGTCATCCACGCCTGGGGCATGACCGAGCTGTCGCCGCTGGGCACCCTGTCCAAGCTGACCGCCAGGCAGCTGCAGCT
>Ga0187843_10002250_pt1 | contig 11829 bp, 8 predicted proteins | sample SpaLakP09_SKY_43_FD_134516 | JGI IMG/M metagenome (GOLD analysis project Ga0187843, IMG submission 134516) | Oligotrophic lake water microbial communities from Sparkling Lake, Wisconsin, USA - SP09_SKY_43 | ecosystem: Environmental > Aquatic > Freshwater > Lake | place: USA: Sparkling Lake... | reverse complement strand
TGATGGCCCTGCTGGAGGCCAACCGCCGCAGCATCCTGGCCCGCACGTACGTCGAAAAGGCCGCTGTCGCGGGCACCTCCGCGCCGACGGGCGAGGAAGTGCGCAAGTACTTCGACGCCAAGCCCTTCTTGTTCTCACAGCGCAAGGTGTACGCCCTGCAGGAATTCACTGTGCCGGCAACGCCGGACCAATCGAAGGCCCTGATCGAAAAGCTCAAAGGCGTGCGCACGCCCAATGAATACGCCGACGTCATGAAGGCTGCTGGTGTGAAGTTCAGCACGAACCAGGTGACCCAGCCGGCAGAAGGCCTGCCGATGCCCATCGTCGAGCCGCTGTCCAAAGTGGGCACCGGCGAATCGCTGTTCATGACCGCCCGCGATGGCTTCAAGGCCCTGCTGGTGCTGGCCACCAAGGACCAACCGGTCACGTTCGAACAATCGAAGCCCTCGATCGAACAATTCCTGACCGTCGAGCGCCGCCGTGAATTCGCGCAAAAAGCCCTCAAAGACATGCGCGCTGCTGCCAAAATTGAATACATCGGCAAATTTGCCGAAAAACCTGCATCGGGGGCTGCGGCAGCGAGTGCTGCTTCGGCCGTCGAGTCTGTCGCACCGTCGGCTCCTGCCGAAGGTGCCAGCGCAGCACTGGACGCTGGCACCCTCAACAAGGGTCTGTCTGGCCTGAAGTGATGAACGCCGGGTGGTGCCCCTCAACAGGCGCCACCCACGATGCCCTCCGTTTCCGAAGTAACCGACGCCCCCACCCCCCCACATGACTTTCAATCAATTCCTGCGAATCATCAGGGCACGCTGGGTGCTGGTCTGTGCGATTGTGGTTCTCTCGGTGCTGACCACCCTGGGCATCAGCCTGTACCTGCCCAAGCAGTATTCTTCGTCCGCCACGGTGATGGCCGACGTGCGCCCAGACCCTGTCGCGCCGTTCGCAGGTGCGACCACGCTGGCAAGCACCTACATCGCCACACAGATCGACATCATCAAAAGCCCGGCTGTGAGCCGCCGGGTGGTGCGCACGCTCAAGCTTGCCGAAAGCCCGACCATGATCGAGCGCTGGCGCAAGGAAACGAAAGGCATGGGTGACGTGAATGCCTGGGCGGCTCAACTGATCGACAAGGGTTTGACCGTCAAGCCGTCCCGCGAATCGAACGTCATCGAGATCCAATACGAAGGGAATTCTCCCGAGTTCGCCGCGACGCTGGCCAATGCCTACGCCAACGCCTACATCGAGTCGACCATCCAAATCAAAGTCGGCCCAGCGCGCCAGTACGCTGATTTCTTCGAAGAGCGCGCACGTGCCGCCCGAGAGAAACTGGAGCGAGCCCGTGAGCGCCTGGCCGAAGCGCAGAAGCAAAAGGGCATCGTTTTGACGGACGAGCGCCTCGACGTCGAAACCACCCGCCTTGCTGAACTTTCGAGCCAGGTCAACGCCTTGCGCGCCATGCGCGCTGATTCGACCAGTCGCCGCAACCAGGTCACCGCCAACCCTGAGCAGTTCAACGAAGTCCTGAGCAACCCGGTGGTGGCCAGCCTGAAAACCGAACTGGCACGTCAGGAAAGTCGCCTGCGCGAACTGAACGAACGCCTCGGCGACGCACACCCGCTGGTCATCGAGAGCAGGGCCAACATCGACGGGCTGCGTTCACAGGTCCGCGCCGAAACCGGCCGCGTGACAGGCTCCGTTCGAGGCGGTGACAACATGGTCGGCCAGCGCGAAGCCGAGGCCGTGGCTGCCTTCGAAGCGCAGCGCCAGCGCCTGCTCAAGCTCAAGGAAACGCGCACCGACCTGCAGGTGATGGAGAAAGAAGTCGAGACCGCCCAGCGCATTTACGACTCCATCCAAGAGCGCCTGAGTCAGACCAACCTGGAAAGCCAGACCAGTCAGTCAGGCATCTACCTGCTGAGCAGCGCAACAGAGCCCATCACGGCCACCTCGCCGCGGATCTTCCTCAACACCGCAGTGTCCCTGGTGCTGGGCACCTTGCTGGCTTTGATGGTGGGCCTGACCGTCGAACTCTTCGACCGCCGCGTGCGCAGCCCGCTTGACATCCACCAGGCGCTGGACATCCCCGTCATCGGTGTGCTGCCGGCGCCCAAGCTGCTGCGCGACAGCAAGCCATCGCTGCCTGGCCTGCCGTTCCGGCGCGCCAAAGCCGCCTGACACATCGTTGATCGCACCCATCAAAGGCATTCATGACGTCCCCTTTCAGCCCTTCCCGCCTGGGTCCCGCTGACGATGCTTCCGAGTTTCAGGAAACGCAGCCTGCGCCGCCGGAAAAATCCATCGGCCAGATCATCAGTGAAGCCAACAACCTCGCACCCGAGCAGATCGAACAGATCCTGGTGTACCAGCGCGAGAACGGCGTGCGCTTCGGCGAGGCGGCCGTCGCTTTGGGCCTGGCCAACACCGATGACGTGTTGTGGGCACTGGCCCAGCAGTTCCACTACCCCTACGCGAACGAAGGCAAGAGCACGCTGAACCGCGAATTGGTGGTGGGTGCCGCGCCTTTCACCGAACAGGCCGAAGCCTTCCGCACCATCCGCAGCCACCTCATCATGAAGGTGTACAGCTCGGAAGGGCCGCGCCCGGCGATTGCCGTGCTCAGCCCAGACTCCGGCGATGGCAAAACCTTCTTTGCCGCCAACCTGGCCGTCGCGTTCTCGCAGTTGCCAGGGCGCACCCTGCTGATCGACGCCAACATGCGCAACCCGCGCCTGCACGAGCTGTTCAACTTGCCCGATCGAACGGGCGGGTTGTCGTCGATCCTGTCAGGGCGTACCGCCTCCAAGGTTATCCAGGCGGTCAAGGAGTTGCCCAACCTCTTTGTGCTGCCCGTGGGGCCCACCCCACCCAACCCACTGGAGTTGCTGGAGCGCCCCGCCTTCGACATGCTCATGCGCGAGTTGAAGACGAAGTTCGACCGCATCATCGTGGACACCCCTGCTGCCATCCAAGGCACGGATGGTGCGGTGATCGCCGCCCGATGCGGCGCCGTCCTGTTGCTGTCCAGCCAGAACAAGAGCCGCGTGCCTGCGCTCAATGAACTGGTCAAGATCGTGAACATGAGTTCCGCCAAAATCGTTGGCGCCATCGTCAACGAATTCGAAGCCTGAGTTCAAAGCGCTGCCTGGGCTCGCCGCTCGCCTCCTAGCAGCGCGGTCAAGGGCCGATGTACACAGGACGATAGTCCACGTCCAACACGCTGTTGGCGCCCAGGTCACGGCAAGCCCCCGTGATCTGACAGGCGCGCATGCCAGCGGCCTGCACCGTGGTGCGAACGGGTGTCTCGGCCGATCGGCCTGGGTACCAAAGCACCTGCGCGTCGCGGCCCTGTGCATCCCGCAAGGTGGCCCGCCACAGGCCGCCTGACTGGCCGGTTTCCATGCGAACCAAGCGACGTCCACTCATCCAGGCTCTCACCTGTCGGTACGCCTGCCCCGCCGGGGTGACCCCCTCGGTGCCATTGGTGTTGCGGTTCACCACCGTCGGGGCGCTGCTCCAGGCAGGCTGCCCGTCCCAGGCATAGTGATAGAACCGGTCGATGCCCGCAGCCCACCCCACCACCATGAATCGGGCGAGGTAAGCAGGACCGAGTTCCAAGCGGGTGGGGCCCATCAAGCCCTTGCTGCGGGCGTGCTTCACGGCCGGGTCGATGTCCGGATTGATGCCGGGCACGCCGCCCTCGGTGTTCCACAGCGCCTTGTCGCCAACCCCATGGTCACGCATCAGGTGACGCAACGCCAACGCGTGCGGCATGATCAATTCGGGTGGACCTTCCAGGTAGAAGTGGTAGCCCACCACATCCACCTGTTTCCCACCGCCGATGCGCAAGAAATAGTCGAGGTACTCGCGGTGGTGGTAGCTGACCCCGGCACTGACCATGAGGGCCTTCGGATCGACCTTGCGGATGATGCGCGCCGCCTCGTTCTGCAGTTCCAGCAACTGCTCGGGGGTGCCCTGGAAACCAGCGCCGAGCCCACTGCGGCAGGCCGCCTCGTCCAGACACCAAGGATGCTTGGGTGGAAAGTGGGGCTCGTTCCAGATCTCCCAGGCATGAATGGCGCGGCCCTTGTAGCGCTGCGCCAGGTCGCGCACCCACGTCTGCCAGATGGGCATGCGCGGTGGTTCGAAGCAACGCCAGCAATCGGGAGCGAACTCGTCGTCGGCGTCGTCAGGCAGGGACGCCCACGCGGGGGCGTATCCACCCAGCACCATCAACAGGTCGGTGCCCCGCTGGTCGGCCAGCGCCACACGCTCATCGAGCGCATCCCAATCGTAGGAATGGCGTCCTCCACGCGGGCGACGCTTCTCGACTTGGAACCACTGTGAGCGCGAGCTGTCCCAGATGCGGATCGACCCCGCACCCGATTCCACCGGCGCCGACCGGAGGTTCAAAGCATGGTGGATGTGCGTTCCAAAGTAGGCCGACGGCACTTCCATGCCGGGCAGTGCGAGCGGTGACGGCTTGCTCTCCAAGAGGGCATCATCGAGCCACAGCGTCCCAGGCGACGCGCTCGAAATCATGAACAAGGCCTGTCGCCCATCGGTGTCCCACAAGCCATGCGTGGCCGTTCCCGCATCCACCCAAGTCCACTGGTCTGAGACCCGCAGCACGCGCACGCCGTAATCGAGGTAAGGCTGGCCGCTCTGCCGCAAACCCACTTTCACCAGCATGGGCGTGGCCGCACGCACCCAAATGCCCGCGCGCAGCGTCGAGTCCACGGGCAGGTACACCGACTGGACCAGTTGAAAGAGCCCGCGCTTGAGCGAGACCTGCAGCGCCCGTCCGGTGCGTGCAGGCGCGGCCACCGTGTCGTACTGCACATCGGTCTGGGCGTTCCAGCACGAGTTGTCGTACCAGTTGAGTGGCAGACTGCCTCGCACCCGTGTGCAATCGCTGACCTGTCGGGTGCCACCTTCGAAGCCAGGGTCCTTCAGCAAGGGCTCTGCTGCGCAAGCGGCCTGCGCCATCACCCAGGTGAGCACTGCCAGCAACAACGTGCGCAAAACGGAGCTCCCAGCATCGCGTTCCATCCGAAGCCCTTTCGTGCCGTGCAAGCAAAAGCACGCTGCCGTCATGCCAGCGGCGTGCTGCAAAGGTAGACGTGGAGGCGCTGCGCAGCCACCCCGACGTCAAAACGTTCCGCGAAACGACCCAAAGCGGCTTGCCCCATCGACTGGCGTCGCGGCTCATCGTCCATGACCGCCAGCAGGATGTCACAGGCCTTCGAAACGTCATCGAGTGGCCAGAACCGTCCCTGAACCGCCTCATCGAACACCTCGGGGATGCCCCCGACGTGCGCAGCGATCACCGGAACACCGGCTGACATGGCTTCCAGCAGCACGATCCCTTGGGTTTCCATCACCGCGGCATGCACGTACAAGCGGTGCCCCGGAATGTGGTCACGGCCTTGCGGAGAAAAGCCGGTGAAGCAGACCGCATCCTCCAGCCCCAGTTCTTGGGTGCGTTGCGTCAGGCGGGCCCGGTCCGGACCATCGCCCACCAGCGTCAACGTGAGCGCCCGACCACGCCGCCGCGCTTCCGCCACGACGTCCAGCAAGAAGCCCTGGTTCTTGCGCGGCTCCAGGGTGCCGATGTTCACGAGGTCTCGGCCAGCCATGCCCGGCAAGGGCGCCACACCAGCCAACGGTTTCACGAAATTGGGGATGATGGCTGCGCTCACAGCGTGGATGCCTGGCCAGATGTGGCTGAGTTCACGCTGCATGAATGCCGACACGAACACCAGGCCCTGGACGCGAGACAGCACCGCGAGCTCCAGGGCACGGATGCGCCGATCAAGCCATGAACCTCGGTGCAACATGCCCTTGCCGACCCACTCATCGGCCTGTGAGACGTTGAAATGCACCACCATGACCACGCGCTGGCTCGGATGGCGCCTCAGCCGCAACGCCACGCGCGCAGAGACCGGGCACTGCGCGTAGACGACGCAATTCGCATGACGGCGCAACAGCACCCACAGCCGACACCACAAGAGGGCAGCATGGCCAGTGCGGTACAGCGCCACCGCGCCAGGCTTCCAGGCCCATTCCAGCACATGCCGAAGGGCGATCAGGACCATCAGCAATGGCATGGTCAGCGCATGAAACGGCGTGGCGACCTCAAAGGGCAGCCCCTGCTGTCGGAGGTAGGCCACGAACTCGCGCATGTGCGTCTGCACACCCGTGGCGCCTTCCAAGCGCATGAGCGAGGCGACGATGACCGTCGGCGTCGTCATGCGGCCCCCACCGGCGCAGGCGCCTGGCCCAGGGCCTGTCGCAGGGCATCGCGCACGCCGTCGGCGGCGCGGGCGAACGTGTAGGGCGCAACGGCCCTTTGCGCCGCGCCCGACAGCTGCTGCCAGTGCGCACCATCGGCCAGCAGGCGGGTGCACCGGTCGACCCAAGCCGCTTCGTCTTTCAATGCACAGACGAACCCCGTCTCGCCATCGCGGATCATCTCGCCGGCCACACCCGTGTGGGGTGACACCACGCAAGGCACACCGGCCGCACACGCCTCGTTCACAACCACGCCCCAGCAGTCCATCGACGTCGGGAACAGGAAAACACGGGAGGCCGCGTATTCCAGCGGCAAAGCTTCCTGAGACAGGTAGCCCGCGAACGACACCTCCACCTCCGACGCACACGCCTGCGCCATCTCGCGCATGGCCGGCTCCAGATCGCCCTTGCCGACAAAGCGCAGGGACACGCGTCGGCCCAGCCGCTGCGCCACAGCGCGCGCAATGCGGATGGCCATCAGCGGGTTTTTGAGGTCCATGTAGCGGCCACAGAACAGGAAGTCATGAGTCCGCTCCTCGAACGACCGGATGACCGCGCCGAAGCGAGCGTTGTCGGCGCACAAAGGGGTGACGTGGATGCGGTCACGTGCAATGCCATAGCTGCGGTAAAGCGCCACCGAGCCCTCGCACGCACCCAGGAAGGCGCGTGTGAAGGCGAACACCACCCGGCGCACCAGGCGGTGCTTCCACGTCAAGGTGCTTTCGGTCTCGAAAGTGCCGTCGGTCATGGTGACGTGCGGAACCCGGTGCAGCACCGACCAGGCGAATGCAAACACGAAGGTGGGAATGAAACCATTCGTGATGACCACGTCAGGCCGGATCTCCGACAGGCGTTGGCACACGCTCAGGTCAGCGTGTGTGAAACGGGTGTCGAACGCCTGGTAGCGCCCCGCCAGGAAATGAACGGCATGGTTGCTGCTGCGGCCATCCTGCGACGGATCGATGTGGGCGGCGGCGCAGTAAATGACGTGCAGGTCCACCTCCCCGCCGGCGGCCAGGATGTCCCACATGGGCAAGCGGTAAGGCGCGGGCACGTTCGTGACCACGGCGCACCGGATTCGGCGTGAAACGGGCGAGTGCGTCATCCCCAGGACGGTTTAGGTTTGCGTTGCGACTGCCGGGCGGACTCAGCAGCGGTGTCCTCCGACGAGTCCGGCGAGAGGTGAATCAGCAGCAGGACAGTGGCCAAGGGCCAGGTCTTGAGCGCGAACAGCGACACCGTCATCGACATGCCCTGGACGAAGTACAGGGTGAATGCGATGAAAGCCAGCCCGGACGCCCAGCGGCGCGGCCCTGCGCTGAAGGCGATGCGGTGGAGCAGGTACCAGCCGCCAAGGTTCATGGCGAGGCCAAAGATGCCCTGAGACACCAGCTGGTACAGGTAGTCATTGTGGGCGCCGTGCACCACCCCATCGCTGACGTTCTCGGCGTACAGCTCGAAGTCGGCAAAAAGCCCGCGGCCAAACAGCAGCTCGATGGGCCCGTAATTGGCCAGGCCGTACTTCACCATCACCTCGAAGATGCGGTCGCGCCCCTGGGTGAGGCTGGTGACGTTGCTCGTGTCGAAGCCGAGGAACTTGTTGGGGTCGTACAAAACAGCGGCCAAGCCGACAACGAGGCCGAGGAACACCGCATAGCCCGCCAGCACCGCCGGCCGAGCACCGTTCTTGAATGCGATGAACACCAGCACCAGCGCCAAGGTCAGGTAGTTCATGCGCGAGTTGGCCAGCACCACCATCGCGACCGACAACAACGCCAGCACCAGCAAGTCGGGAGATGGCTTGTAGCGCCGCCACGCCGCATAAATCAGCAAGGACGTGGCCAGGCTGTAGGACAGGTCGGTCTTGAACAGGTAGAAGCCCTTGAACGTGTGCACGCCCCCCCAGTACGTCCAGCCGTATTCGAAGGGCAGCAGTGCCGCGTTGGCGAGGATGTTGAGGGCAGCGCCCAAGCCAATCGCCAAGGGCAGGCTTCGGTCCGCTGACGCCAGGATCAAGCCAAAGAACAGGAACGGACTGACGATTTTGAAAATCTGCTGCGGGTTGCCATTGAGCAGCATCATCAGCATCACCAGGAAGCTGAAGTAGGCCGCCACGTAGATCCACAGCGTGGGCTGCAGCACACTCGCTTGGGCTGGGTTTGCATCAGGCCGGCTGAAGCCGCGCCCCGTGCGCAGGAAGAAGACTGCGAACAACAGGAGCGCGAAGTAGAAATACTTGACGACATTCACCTCGAATGCCGCGTCAACACCCGACTTCAGGCACAACGCCAGGAAGGCAGGGGCTGCGAAGAAGGTAGGCAGGACGATTTTATTCATGGCGAGTCGCTCCGCGCGGTCGAGAGGGGCACCGGATCAGCGTGTCCGACGCGCTTGAGCAAGCGGCGCATGCCCAAGAACAGCACGAAAGCATACGTCGCTTCGCCAATGACCAGTCCCAGCATCAGCCCGTCCTTGGCGTAGAAACTCCCGAGAATCGCCATCAACGGGATGCTGATGGCCGAACTCCAGGCTGCGGCGTGGAACGACTGTTGGAATCGCCCGCCGGCCAGCAGCACACCATTGCAGACGCTTGAAATGCCGCTGGCACAGAAGAAAAAGCCCCACCAGGCGATGTCGCCGTGCAGGCCGCGGTATTTGTGCCCCAGCACATGGGACTCCAGCGTCGGATAAGCCACCAGCACACACAGCGCATACACCAGCACGATGCCCAGCACGCCCGACACCGAAATCAAGGTCAGACGGCGCACACCGCTGACATCGCCATCGGCCAGGCTGCGGCTCACCTTCGGCCGGAACACATTGGCCCAGGACAGGAACACCATGCCCAGCGGTGCCGCAAACAACTTGGCTGCCACGATCTCGGCCGTGGCCTCGGGCCCGACAACGCGCGCGCCGATCAACAAATAGCCATTGCCGAACGCCCAGGCCACCAGCCCCGCGGGCAGGGACCACTTGGCATAGGGCCACACTTCTCGCAGCAGGTCTTTCCAGGCCGACAGCGACCACACGGGTGACAGCTCAGCCGAACGCAACCACGGCAAGGCGGTCACGCCCCCCACGAGCCCGATCACGTACAGCATCGGGCTGACGGTGACGTCCTTGAAGTACAGCAACGCACCAATGCCCGCCACCAGCGCCCCAACGTACAACAGGTCCTGCCAGAGGCACAGGTCGGGACGCATCCGGATGAACTGGATGTTGCGCATGAACTCGCGCAGCCACACGGACATGACCATGCACGCCATCGCACCAGCCAGCTCCCAGCCGACATGGTCCATGGCCAGGGACGCTGGCATCAGCCAGATCGCCACCCCACCGATCACGGCCATGGCCAAGCTCAAGGCGAGCTGCAGCCCAAAGTACGCGCTGACCATGCGCTGACGGTGCTCACCCGATTTCTGGGGCAACAAGGTCAAAGCCGTGGTGGTGATCAAGGCCGCCTGCACCGAGGTCGTCAGTGCGATGTAGCCGATCAACTGGCTGTAGGCGTAGTAGTCGGTCTTCGATGCGAAACGGATGAAGACCAGGCCGATGAGGAAATTGCTGATGCTCAGCAGGGCCTGATCGACCAGCGAATAACGCACACCCTTGAAAACAGATTCAGCCGACATGCGCCTCCCGTTCTGAGCTCACATCGGCCATGGCCCGGCGGTAGATGGCAACCAGTTGGTCGTGGTTGTGCTGCGGGCTGTACTTCGCCTCGTACTCGGCATGCGCAGCGCGTCCCATCGCGGCCATGGCGTCGGGGTTGGCCTGCGCCCACCGGATGCGCTCAGCGAGTTGGTCGGCACGACCTGGCTCGAACAACAGCCCGGTGCGGCCGTCGTCGATGACCTCGGCCAAGGACCCCAAGCGGCTGGCAATGACCGGCACACCACAGGAGAATGCCTCCACCAACACGCGGGGGAAGCACTCGTACCAGAGGCTGGGCAACACCAGGAAAGCCGCATGCCGAAGGCGCCCCATGACCTCGGCCAGGGGCAGCCCCCCCACGCACGCAGAGCCCGCCGCACGCTGAACATCCTCCAGCAAGGGCCCTGTGCCCACGATCTGCAGGCCATGCCCGGGATGCAGCTGCATGGCGTCGATCAAGGTCTGAACGCCTTTCTCCACCGACAAGCGGCCCACGTAAAGCCCGCCAGAGCGGCTGTGCGTCACCGGTGCTGCTTCGCTGGTCACGAAGTTGGGCTTGATGTCGATGCGGTCGGCCGGCAGTCCGCCCTCGATGAACTTGTCTCGGCAAAACTGGTTCAGGGCAATGAAGCGCGTCACCTTGCGCTGGAAGGTGCCCAGCCCTCGGTGAAGCACCAGCATCGCCGACACCGCACCGCTCTGGACCGCAGACTCGCGGTAACACCGGTGCACCACCGCGGGCCAGGGCACGGACTTGCCGAGGCAATCTTCACAGACTTGCCCATCACGCAGGAACGTGCCCTGAGGGCACATCATGCGGAAGTTGTGGAGCGTCTGGACGATGGGCACACCGGCCCGGTGTGCGGCCCAGAAAACGGCCGGCGACACCAAGGGCAGGGTGTTGTGGACGTGGATGACGTCCGGGCGGAACTCGCGCACGAAGGCATCGACCTTGGCGGTGGTGTCCGTCGACCACAGCGTCTGCGCTGCCAGGCTGGCACGGGACATCCCCCGAACGTCGTCGTTGTGACGCACCCAGGTCGCGACCTCGTGTCCCTGGGCCTTCAGCAAGGACACTTCGGCCTCCATCACGCTGTCTTCACCACCGCGTTGTTGGTACGCGTTGTGGACCACCCAGACGCGCAGCTTGTCTCGGTCAGGACGCCGATCGCTGCGAACACCTTTGTTCATGCCTGGGCGTCACTCGTGGTGGTCATAGGCCTGGAACCCGGCTTGTTTGACGAGGCTGTCGCGGCGTGCGGCGGTGTAGTCGCTCAGCACCATCTCCTTGACCAGCTCGGCCAGGGTGGTCTTGGGCGTCCAGCCCAGCTTGGCCTTGGCCTTGGCCGGGTCGCCCAACAGGGTTTCCACTTCGGTGGGGCGGTAGTAGCGCGGGTCGACCTTGACGATCACGTCGCCGACCTTGCAGCTTGCGAGCATCTCGCCGTTGACCGGCTCGACCTTCGTGACGCGGCCCACTTCGGCTTCTGCTTCACCTTCGAAGGTCAGCGTCACGCCCAGCTCTTTCGCTGCGAACTCCACGAACTGGCGCACGCTGTACTGCACGCCGGTGGCGATGACGAAGTCCTCGGGCTGGTCTTGCTGCAGCATCAGCCACTGCATCTCGACGTAATCACGGGCGTGACCCCAGTCGCGCAGCGCGCTCATGTTGCCCAGGTACAGGCAGTCTTGCAGGCCGAGTGCGATGCGGCTGATGGCGCGGGTGATCTTGCGGGTGACGAAGGTTTCGCCGCGCACGGGGCTCTCGTGGTTGAACAAGATGCCGTTGCAGGCGTACATGCCGTAGGCCTCGCGGTAGTTCACCGTGATCCAGTAGGCGTACATCTTGGCCACCGCATACGGGCTGCGGGGGTAGAAGGGCGT
>Ga0187843_10002249_pt1 | contig 11832 bp, 9 predicted proteins | sample SpaLakP09_SKY_43_FD_134516 | JGI IMG/M metagenome (GOLD analysis project Ga0187843, IMG submission 134516) | Oligotrophic lake water microbial communities from Sparkling Lake, Wisconsin, USA - SP09_SKY_43 | ecosystem: Environmental > Aquatic > Freshwater > Lake | place: USA: Sparkling Lake... | reverse complement strand
CCGCCATTACCGAACTGGCCGTCGGCGAAGCCCTGGTGAGCCTGCTGGACGAAAAGGGGCGCCCCTGCCCCACCGAACGCGCCTATGTGCTACCTCCGGCCAGCCAGATCGGGCCTGTCAGCCCGGAGCAGCGCGATAGTTTGCAAGCCCAGTCCATTGTTGCCGGCGTCTATGAAAAAACCATAGACCGCGCCTCAGCCTTTGAAGAGCTCAAAGGACAAGCGACCATGCAAGCCCAGGCCGACAAAGAGGCGCGGGCTGCGGCGCCAGCTTCTATGCCCAACGCACCTGAAGCGTCGCCCGAGCGCGGCCTGCTGGACGGGCTGGGCGACCTCATAGGCGGCGGACGCGGACGCAGCCGCGCAAGCGTAGGCGAGCAACTTATCAAGAGCGCCGCCAGCTCGATTGGCCGCGAAGTAGGGCGGCAAATCATCCGGGGCGTACTGGGCAGTATTTTGGGTGGTGGACGGCGCTAAACCATCACCTTGACCCGCAACACGGGGGCTTGCCACCCCCCGTCTTTGCTAGGGGGCTTGGTTAAGGCCGCCGTTGCGCCATAGGCTTGCCAATCCGCCAGCGACGCCTTCCAACTCGCCGCTATAGTGCAGCGCATAAGCTGGGCGACGCCAGCGCGGCAGCACAGGTCGCGCGCGGCATGTTGCAAAAAAACAAGCCAGCGTACAAACGGCACTGAATTGGAGACAAGACCATGAACACGCTAGAAGCCAGCGCCCCAGCCGCCACAAGCGAACCCGCGACAGCAAGTGCGCCTCAGCCCGAACCGGTCCGCGCCAACCGCCGCAGCGGTGGACGTGAGCGGCGCGACCCTAACGCCCGGCCCACGGGCCCGGCTTACATCAAGCGCGTCATCCCCACTTACGAGGTGCTGGGCGAGGAAAGCCTGCTCCAAATCGAGGCCACGGCCGACCGCATCTTGGCTGAGATCGGCCTGGACATCCGCGACGACGACGAGGCGCTGGCGCTGTTTAAAAAATCTGGCGCCAAGGTCGATGGCATGCGGGTGCGCTTTGAGCCGGGGCATTTGCAAGAGGTACTGAAAACCGCACCAGCCCAGTTCACCCAGCATGCGCGCAACCCGGCGCACAGCGTGCCCATTGGCGGCAAAAACATCGTTTTCTCGCCGGCCTATGGCTCGCCCTTTGTGATGGACCTGGACCGGGGGCGCCGCTACGGCACCATCGAAGATTTTCAAAACTTTATCAAGCTGGCCTATAGCAGCCCCTGGCTGCACCATAGCGGCGGCACGGTGTGCGAGCCCACCGATGTGCCGGTCAACAAGCGACACCTAGACATGGTGTATTCGCACATGCGCTATTCGGATAAAGCCTATATGGGCTCCATCACCTCCGAGCAGCGTGCCGAGGATTCAATTGCCATGAGCCGCATCTTGTTTGGCGAAAAGTTTGTCGACGAAAACTGTGTCGTGCTGGGTAATGTGAATGTGAATTCGCCCCTGCTATGGGATGGCACCATGACCAAGTCGGCGCGCGCCTACGCACGTGCCAACCAGGCCGCAGTAATCGTGCCCTTTATTCTGGGTGGCGCCATGGGGCCGGTGACCAATGCCGGTGCGATCGCGCAAGCGCATGCCGAGACTATCGTCGGCTGCGCGCTCACGCAATTGGAGCGCCCCGGCGCGCCAGTGATTTACGGGAACTTTTTGTCCAGCATGTCGCTGCGTTCTGGATCGCCCACGTTTGGCACGCCCGAGCCAGCCATAGGCTCTATGGTGGTGGGCCAGTTGGCGCGGCGCTTGAACCTTCCGCTGCGCTGCGCCGGGTCTTTTACCACCTCCAAACTGCCTGACGGCCAAGCCATGCAAGAGAGCGTGATGTCCATGCTCTCAGCTATTCACTGCGGGGCGAATTTCATCTTGCACGCGGCTGGATTTTTGGATGGGCTCTTGTCCATGAGTTATGAAAAATTCATGATGGACGCCGACTTTTGCGGCGCACTGCATAGCTATGTGAACGGCGTCACGGTTGATGAAAACGCCTTGGCGATGAGCGCTTTCCAGGGCGTGACGCCCGGCGGCCATTACCTGGGCAGCGCGCACACCATGGCCAACTACACCACCGCGTTTTTTGACTCCAGTATTTCCGACGATACACCGTTTGAAACCTGGACCGAAGCAGGCCAAAGCGACGCCGCCACCCGCGCCAACAAGCGCTGGAAGCAGTCGCTGGCCGAATACGTGGCACCGCCCATGGACGAAGCGGTGGACGAAGCGCTGCGCGATTTCATGGATCGTACCAAGGCGTCGATGCCGGACCAGTGGTATTGATGGTTTTCATGCCGAGCCCGCCATGAACAGCACTACCTCCAAAGACCCCCTGCTCCAGCCTTTTCAGCTGAAACATCTGCGGCTGAAAAACCGGCTGATGATTACTTCGCACGAGCCGGCTTACCCCGAAGACGGCATGCCCAAAGCCAAGTACCGCGCCTACCATGTGGAGCGCGCCAAAGCGGGCATTGCGCTGACCATGACGGCCGGGTCCGCTGCGGTGTCGCGCGACAGCCCGCCGGTGTTTAACAATATATTGGCTTACAAAGACGAGGTCGTACCCTGGATGCGCGAGCTGACCGATGCATGCCACGAACACGGCGCGGCGGTGATGATCCAGATCACCCACCTGGGCCGGCGCACCAGCTGGTCCAAGGCCGACTGGCTGCCGGTGGTATCGCCCTCGCACGCACGCGAAGCCTCACACCGCGCCTTCCCCAAAAAGATGGAAGACTGGGACATAGACCGCATCATCAGCGACTATGCCGACGCCGCCGAGCGCATGCATGCCGCTGGGGTCGACGGCCTGGAGCTAGAGGCCTACGGGCATTTGATCGACCAGTTCTGGTCGCCCTCGACCAACACCCTGGACGCACCCTTTGGTGGCGCATTAGAAAACCGGGTGCGCTTTGCTATGGAAGTGGTGCGTGCGATTCGCAAGCGCGTAGGGTCAGAGTTCATTTTGGGCGTGCGCGGCGTGGCCGACGAGGTGCGTCCCGGTGGCATTAGCGTTGAAGATGGCATAGGTATTGCGCGCTACCTGGCCAACTCAGGCATGGTGGATTTTTTAAACATCATTCGCGGCCATATCGACACCGACGCCGGCCTGACCGACGTCATACCGGTACAAGGCATGGCCAGCGCGCCGCACCTGGACTTTGCCGGGAGCTTGCGCGAGCACGTGAACGTTCCCATCTTCCACGCTGCCAAGATTCAAGATGTGAACACTGCGCGCCATGCGATTGCCAGCGGCAAGCTGGACATGGTGGGTATGACGCGCGCGCACATGGCAGACCCGCACATCATGCGCAAAATCATCGAAGGCCGCGAGGACACCATACGCCCCTGCGTAGGCGGTAACTTTTGCCTGGACCGCATTTACGCCGGAGGCGAAGCCTATTGCATCCACAACCCGTCCACCGGGCGCGAACTGACCTTGCCGCATGCCATTGAGCCCGCATCCGCCAAGCGCAAAGTGCTCATCGTTGGGGCCGGGCCTGCGGGTCTAGAGGCAGCGCGTGTCAGTGCTGAGCGCGGGCATGCGGTGACCGTGCTGGAAGCCGCACCCCAGCCCGGCGGGCAGATCCGCTTGACCGCGGTCAGCCCACGCCGGCGCGAAATGCTGAGCATCATCGACTGGCGTATGGCGCGCTGCGAGGAGCATGGCGTGGTGTTCCGGTTCAATACCCTGGCCGATGAAGCCACGGTGCTGGCGGAAAACCCGGACGTGGTGATCATCGCCACTGGCGGCATGCCGGATACCGAGGTGTTGCAAAGCGGTAATGCACTGGTGGCTTCCACCTGGGACATTCTGAGTGGCGAGGTGACGCCTGGCAAAAACGTGCTGCTGTTTGACGACGCCGGTGACCACCCTGCGCTGCAAGCCGCCGAAGTGATCGCCAAAGGCGGCGCTCGGCTAGAGATCATGACGCCAGACCGCAGCTTTGCGCCCGAGGTGATGGCCATGAACCTGGTGCCCTATATGCGCAGCCTGCAAAAACTGGACGTGATTTTTACTGTCACGTTCCGGCTGCTGTCGGTAGAGAAAACCCCCGAAGGTCTGAAAGCCGTGGTCGGCAGCGACTACGGCGGTGTGCGCAAAGAGCGCCTGGTAGATCAGGTGATCGTCAACCACGGAACTTTGCCGCTGGACGACTTGTACTTTGCGCTCAAAGCCCATTCCAGCAACTTGGGGGCCGCCGACTATGCGGCGCTGACGGCGTTGCAGCCGCAAACCCTAAGACCCAACCCGCAAGGCCGCTTTCAACTGTTTCGCATTGGCGATGCGGTAGCGGCGCGCAACACACACGCTGCGGTGCTGGACGGTCTGCGCCTGGCGCGGGTGCTGTGAATCCCCCGCCAGTCTATCGTTCAGAGCGGTGATTGCCTATAGGGGTAGCCATTCCCAAGTAACACGCGACATCTAGGCTGCGTATTCAATGCGCCAAGATTTTGTTCAAGAATTCTTTGGTCCGCGGCTGCCGATTTTCGGGATGGTTAAAGAATTCGTCCTTCGAACAATCTTCCAGGATTTTGCCGCCCACATCCATGAAAATTACGCGGCTACCCACCTTGCGGGCAAAGCCCATTTCATGTGTCACGCACATCATGGTCATACCTTCGTTGGCCAAGTCGACCATCACGTCCAAGACCTCGCCCACCATCTCTGGGTCAAGTGCAGAGGTGGGTTCGTCAAATAACATCACGATGGGATCCATGCTCAAGGCGCGCGCAATGGCTACCCGTTGCTGCTGCCCCCCAGAGAGCTGGCCGGGAAATTTGTCTTTGTGCGCCATCAAGCCCACGCGATCGAGGTACTTTAGCCCGTGGGCCTGCGCTTCCTCTTCGCTTCGACCCAAAACTTTTTGCTGCGCAATGGTCAAGTTTTGGGTCACTGACAAATGCGGGAAAAGCTCAAAACTTTGAAACACCATGCCCACACGGCTACGCAGTTTGGGCAGGTCCGTGTTTTTGTCATGTACCGCCACACCTTCTACAAATATCTCGCCTTCCTGGAATGGCTCCAAGGCATTGATGGTTTTGATGAGGGTAGATTTGCCCGACCCCGACGGACCACAGACTACGACCACTTCGCCCTTCTGGATTTTGGTGGAGCAGTTGTTAAGCACCTGCACGGCGCCATACCATTTGGAAACGTTTTTCAATTCAATCACAAGGATCTCCAGCGAGCTTGCGCTCTAGCGAATGATGGCAATGCGCTCTTGCAAACGACGCACCAGGGTCGAAAGACCAAAACAAATCGCGAAATACGCCAAGGCGGCCAGGATGTACACCTCTTCAACGCGGCCGTAAATCTTGCCTGCGGTAACAAATCCCTTTAACAAGTCATATGCACCGATGGCATAGACGAGTGAGGTGTCCTGAAACAATATGATGGTTTGCGTAAGCAAAACTGGAATCATGTTGCGAAATGCTTGTGGCAACACAATCAAGCCCATGTTTTGGCTATAGGTCAACCCCAAAGCTTGGCCCGCCATGACCTGACCGCGTGGAATGGACTGAATACCAGCCCGCATGATTTCGCTAAAGTAGGCTGCCTCAAACGCCACAAAGGTGATGGTGGCTGAGAGCTCGGCGCCGATAGAGCGACCAATCAAAAATGGAATGAGCAAGAAGAACCACAAGATCACCATGACCAATGGAATCGAACGCATGCCATTGACATAAATGATCGCTGGTAACTCAAGTAGCCTATTGCCCGACAAGCGCATGAGCGCCAGAATAGTTCCAAACACAATACCACCCACTGTGGCGATGATGGTCAGCTCGAAGCTGAACAACATACCCTTCAACACAAACTTGTTGAATATGTCCCATTCGACAAAGGAAAAATCAAGCGCACTCATAGTCAATGCCCTGCGCCAATATCACCCGCCAGCACCATACCGGGAACATACAAACGACGTTCAAAGAAAGCCATTACACGATTAACGGAAAACGCTGATACGGCATACAGCGCGGTGACCACCACGTACACCTCAATGCCGCGTGAAGTTTCCTCTTGGACTTGCATGGCGTACATCGTGAGTTCAGCAATCGAAACCGCAAAGGCTACCGATGAGTTCTTGAGCAAGTTCATTGACTCGCTGGTCAGGGGTGGCCAAATGGTGCGAAACGCAATCGGCAACAAGACATAGCGGTAGGTTTGCCACGTGGTAAAGCCCACAGCCATGGCCGCATAACGCTGGCCACGTGGCATAGCTTGAATGCCCGCGCGCAGCATCTCGGCAATACGCGCAGACGTGAAGAAGCCCAAGCCCAACACCACCAACACAAACCCTGGCACTTGCTGCATAGCCGGGAAGATTTTGGGCAGCACAAAATACCAAAGAAAGATTTGAACCAACACCGGAATATTGCGAAACAGCTCTACCCATCCATGGGCTAGCCTTGCTAACCAGCGATTGAGGCGCGTGTCTTGCGGCAAGGTGCGCAGGACGCCCATCAGGCATCCCGACACCATAGCGACCACCCAAGCGCTCCCCGCTACAGAAAGCGTCCAACCCCAAGCTTCAAACATCCACTCGAGGTAGGTTCTTCCACCGCCGTCGTCCTGAAGAAAAACCTGCCACTCAAGTGCCATGTATTGCGTACCTAGAAATTACTTTTTGGCGTAGGCTTCAACGGGCTTGTCATTCAAGTTAGCCCAGGCACCTTTAGTGGCTTCGCTGGCAACCAAACCTAGCTTGATGCTTTTAGGAGGAATGGCTTGAACAAACCACTTGTCGTATAGCTTAGCGAGCTCGCCAGATTTGGCCAAACCAGCAATCGTGTCATCCGCTAATTTTTTGAATGCGGGGTCGTCCTTGCGCAACATGATGGCAATGGGCTCCACGTTCAACACTTCGCCCACGATTTTGAAATCAGCAGGGGCTTTAGAGTTGGCTATGTTGCCGGCCAAGATTTGACCATCCATGACAAACGCATCGGCGCGGCCAGATTCGAGCAACAAAAAGCTGTCTGCGTGGTCCTTGCCAAATACTTCTTTAAAGTCAACCCCGGTGGCGCGTTCGTTCTTGCGCAAGAGTTGCACGGAAGTGGTGCCCGTAGTCGTGGCCACATTTTTTCCGTTCAACTGGCCGATGGTGTTGATGCCAGAGTTGGCGCGCACCGCGATACGAACCTCTTCAACGTAGGTGGTGAACGCGAAAGCCACTTGCTTTTGACGTGCTTCGTTGTTGGTAGTAGAGCCGCACTCAATGTCCACCGTGCCGTTCTCAGTCAAGGGGATGCGGTTTTGGGAAGTGACCGGTGTGTACTTCACTTCCAATTTTTTGCCAACGGCCTTCTCCAAGTTGGCAATGATGTTTTGGCAAATCTCGACGTGAAAGCCTACGTATTTGCCGTCACCCAAGGTATACGACAAGGCGCCCGACGAGTCGCGAACCCCCATCGTAATGCTGCCTGAGGCTTTTACCTTGGCGATGGTGTCATTGGATTGGGCAAATACGCTACCGACCAATAGCGTGGTAACGGCCAACGTAAGGAAATATTTTTTCATAGTGCGTACTCTTTCTTCAAAAAAACAGCCATTAGACATCCGACTGAGCGACTCACGAGGCGGGGATAACCCTATAAGTCTCTTCGTAGTGTAGATGATGCCATGCAAAATAAGCATGGATTGGTCAAAGGCTATTGACGCTCCGACAAATGCCGCCATAGCAGGTCTGCCTTTTCATTGACCGGGGAAATCGATTGCTGCTTCTCCCGATAAACACGTATCTCCATGGTCACCTCCAAGGACGGACCATTTGCCAAGCGCACTTGCGCGAGTTTTTTCTCGCGAAGTTCTTTTTGAACCGCGCTCATGGGCAAAAAGCTGATGCCATGACCTTCCAATGCCATCATCTTGAGGCTCTCAGCCATATCGGTTTCATAGACGCGATTTAAATGAATCGAGGTGTTAATGTCTCCTAACAAGAAATCAACGACGCGACCCAAATAGGCACCAGAGGCATACGCCAAGTAGGGCGCAGACTTTTGCGCACTCGCTGGCAAAGCGAAAAGCGGTTTACCCAGATCATTCACTTTAGAAAAGGGTGCGAGTACCTCGTGCCCTAAGACGACCATATCAAAGCGGTCAGGATCTAGTTGCAATGGTTGCGAAGGATGGTGATAGGCAACCAAAAAATCACAGCCGCCTTCAAGCAGTCGTAGCACGGCATCGTGCACATTTAAAGCGCTCAAGCGACTGCGAATTTCGCCAAATTGATGCTGTAGACCGGCCAGCCAACCAGGGAAAAAAGTCAGCGCCAATGTATGGGGGGCGGCAAACTCCACCAGGCCTTCGCCGTTGGATGCATGCCCTCTCAACATAGCCTTTGTTGTATGCAGCGCTTGCAACATATCGATCGCTTGAGCGTGCAAGGTACGCCCGGCTTCGGTTAGGCACATCGGATAGGAACTTCGATCCACCAGGTCAACGCCCGCCCATGCCTCAAGCGCTTGGATGCGGCGAGAAAAAGCAGGCTGCGTGACGTGCCGCAATTTCGCCGATTGACTAAAGCTTCTCGTTTCCGACAAGCTCACAAAATCTTCTAACCACTTTGTTTCCATATTTGGGATTATGCGGTCTCTGAAATCTACTGAGTCGCCCTCGGTATGCACGTCTTGCATAGGTCGATTCGAACTTGGCCTTGGACAGCGCAGGCCCTCATCCCTAAGCTTCAGCAGATTCGCTCAACTGAACCCGTCCAAGGAAAACAAAATGCCTGCCATTCAGCCCAACCCCCATACACCTCAGTCTTACTTGCACCCCAATGAATTGGGGCCCTGGGGTACTTACTTGCAGCAGGTCGACCGTGTCGCGCCATACCTCGGAAGCTTGTCCCGATGGCTGGAAACCCTCAAACGGCCCAAGCGCATATTGATGGTGGATGTACCTATCCAAATGGACAATGGCACCATCGCCCACTTTGAAGGCTACCGCGTACAACACAACACATCGCGTGGGCCAGGAAAAGGCGGCGTGCGCTTTCATCAAGATGTCACCTTATCGGAGGTGATGGCACTTTCGGCATGGATGTCCATCAAAAATGCCGGGGTGAATCTACCTTTTGGAGGGGCCAAAGGCGGTGTTCGCGTTGACCCACGCCAACTCTCTTTAGGCGAGTTGGAACGCATCACGCGCCGCTATACCAGCGAGATTGGCGTGATCATCGGGCCAAGCAAAGATATTCCTGCGCCGGATGTCAACACCGACGACCGCATCATGGCGTGGATGATGGATACCTACTCCATGAATGAAGGTAGTACGGCTACCGGCGTTGTCACGGGTAAACCGATCGCCTTAGGCGGTTCACTGGGACGGCGCGAAGCTACGGGCCGCGGCGTTTTCACTGTGGGGGTGGCCGCCGCTAGCAAGCTGGGACTTGAAATTGCAGGGGCGCGTTTGACGGTGCAGGGCTTTGGCAATGTGGGCGGTATCGCTTCCCAGTTGTTTGTTGAAGCGGGTGCAAAGCTCGTGGCGGTCCAAGACCACACCGATACGCTCTACGACCCCGTTGGATTCGATGTGGCGCTGTTACAGGCACATGTGAAATCCACGGGAGGAATTTCCGGATTTACACGCGGAGAAAGCATACCGGCCGCGCAGTTTTGGGAGCTAGATTGTGAAATTTTGATTCCTGCTGCGCTGGAGCAGCAAATCACGGAAGAAAACGCCCCGAAAATTCAAGCACGCTTGATCATCGAAGGTGCGAATGGCCCGACCACTCCGCAGGCCGATGACATCTTGGCGGCGAGAAATATCTTAGTGGTGCCCGATGTGATTGCTAACGCAGGCGGTGTCACAGTGAGCTATTTTGAATGGGTTCAAGATTTTTCTAGCTTTTTTTGGAGCGAGGATGAAATCAACGTACGCCTGGTCAAGATCATGCGTGAGGCTTTCGCGCATATCTGGCAAACAGCGCAAACTCACAAGGTAAGTTTACGTACGGCCACTTTCATCGTGTCTTGCACACGCATCTTGCAGGCACGGGAACTGCGCGGCCTGTACCCCTAATTGCTTGCTTCAAAACCTCTGGCGCAGATGGCTCACATTCTGCGGGTTAGTGGGCACCGTTGTTACCGCGCCGCAATCCCGCCGCCTCTCGCGCTAGATCGGTAATGCGTCCCCAGTCGCCTTGCGCAAGTGCATCTGCGGGAACCAGCCAGGAACCGCCAACGCACAGCACGTTGGGCAGGGCCAAAAAGTCGCGGGCGTTTTGCAGGTTGATGCCGCCGGTGGGGCAGAACTTCACGTCATAAAACGGACCGCTCCAGGCCTTGAGCATCGCACTGCCACCCGCTTGCATGGCCGGGAAAAATTTCAGTGCCGTAAAACCATCTTCTTGCGCGGCCATGATTTCGCCGCCGGTGGCCACGCCGGGCAGCAGCGGCAGGCCCAGGTCGCGGCAGGCTGCGCCCAGCGCGCTGGTGTAGCCGGGGCTGACCGCAAATCGCGCTCCTGCATTGGCTGCCGCCTGCGCATCGGCTTTGGAGCGCAAGGTGCCCGCTCCCACGATGGCTTCGGGTAAGGCTTTGGCAATTGCCTCGATGCAGGCCAGGGCTTGCGGTGTGCGCAGCGTCACCTCCAGCATGCGAATGCCACCGTCCACCAAGGCGCGCGCCATGGAAACAGCGTGGGCCACATCGTTCAGGACGATGACCGGAATTACGGGTGCGTCTTGCATCACTTGCAAGGAAGTTAAGGGGCTTTGCGTCATGGTCGTATCCCGTAAAAATTAAAGCCAGCTGCAAGCGCCCTGCTCAGCCGTCAGCGCATTGCGCCGCATGCTGGCAAACAGTTCGCGTCCCATGCCTAGACCATTGGCTGCTTGCAAGATGCTTGGCATGGTAGCGATGGGGCGCGCGTCCCATTGTGCAGCGTCCACCAACACCTCCAAGCGGCCACTGACCGCATCCACGCAGATGATGTCGCCATCCTGCACCTTGGCCAGCGGACCACCGGCTGCAGCCTCGGGCGACACATGGATAGCGGCAGGCACATTGCCCGATGCACCGCTCATGCGGCCATCTGTGACCAGCGCTACGGCAAAGCCTCTGTTTTGCAAGATCGCCAAGGGGGGCGTGAGTTTGTGCAGCTCGGGCATGCCATTGGCTTGCGGGCCTTGCCAGCGCACCACGCACACCACATCGCGGTCTAACTCCCCAGCTTGAAAGGCCGAGTGGAGTTCTTCCTGCGATGCAAACACCCGACACGGTGCTTGCACGATATGACGTTCTTCGGGTACGGAGGACACTTTCATCACGCTGCGGCCCAGTTTGCCTCGCAAAAGTTTCAAGCCGCCGCTGGCGTTAAACGGATCGCAAGCAGGTCGTACCACCGCCAAATCGCCGCTGATACCGGCCTCGCGCCAAACCAGTCCGCCTTGGGCATCCGCCTCAGGTATACGGGTAAATTCATGCAGCCCGCCGGGGCGCACCGTCAACACATCGGCGTGTAGCAAACCCGCGTCCAGCAATTCGCGGATCACATAGCCGGGGCCACCGGCAGCCTGAAATTGGTTCACGTCCGCGCTGCCATTGGGGTACACGCGGCTAAGCGTGGGCACGACATCGGACAGCGCGGAGAAATCGTCCCAATCTATCACGATGCCGGCAGCGCGGGCTACGGCCACCCAATGAATTAAATGGTTGGTGGAGCCGCCGGTGGCCAGCAAGGCGAGCATGGCGTTGACAAGGCAACGCTCGTCCACCACGCGTCCAATCGGGGGGCAGGCCGCTCCGCTTGCCGCACCTTGGCTATGCCCAAGTACGGTGCGCGCTGCCTCGCGGGTCAGTTG
>Ga0187843_10002248_pt1 | contig 11835 bp, 12 predicted proteins | sample SpaLakP09_SKY_43_FD_134516 | JGI IMG/M metagenome (GOLD analysis project Ga0187843, IMG submission 134516) | Oligotrophic lake water microbial communities from Sparkling Lake, Wisconsin, USA - SP09_SKY_43 | ecosystem: Environmental > Aquatic > Freshwater > Lake | place: USA: Sparkling Lake... | reverse complement strand
GGCGAACACGCACCGTACCCGGCACTTCAGAGGCGGCAATATCTAATTGCAATAACTGCACACCGTGCTTACTTTGTAATTCAGTTAACCAGCGCAGCAGTTGCTCAAACGCCACATCTTCCAATGACAGCTGTAATTGCTCATTTTGAGGCTGCATGCGACTGACCTTGATTTGGAATTGCGGAGCCGTTTGCGCGACAATATCGTTGATACTGCCACTGCTGCTCGCCACGCCATTTTGCTCTAATAATGGCAACCGGCTTTGTAACCAGATCAGTTGCTCAGCCGCAGTTTTGGCTTTGAGTTCACTGTTGGTTTTTGCTTGATGAATGGGTTGCCAAATCGCCGCATAAAACAAGCCGATGCCAATAAAGAAAGCAGCAATTTTAACTAACTGCTGTTCGCGCGGCTGTAATGCTAACCACCAAGTGGTGAATGCCTTCATGATTTACTCCGCAAAGTCATAGTGCCTTGCACTTTACCTGCCACTTGGCTTAAAGCGCCTTGCTCAACTTGTTGACCTTGTTGCTGCAATTGGTTTTTCAGCTGCTCAAAACTTTGGAAGTCAGCAGCTGTGGCTTGAAACTTAAATTCGGCTTTCTTTTGGTCAAAGCGGAAGTTATCAACACTCATTTGCTCAGCCTTGCTGATCGCGGGCTGCACTAAGGCCAAGTACCCCAACAAATCACTACCGCTACTGCCGCCTGCTGCGGCAAGTTTGCGTTCGACTTGGCGTTTTAAGTTAGTGATCCGCTCTTGCGGAAACTTCGCCTTATACAGGCTGGTCGCTTCAGTTTGCGCCATTGTCGCTTGCTGATTAAAGCGATAAGTTGCCAGCAGTTGACTGCCGAGATACAACACCCCACAAGCGGCAGCGAGTATCAAACTACTGCGCCATTGCAAAAAGGTTTTGTTCTGGGCTTTTTTCGGCGCGTACTCACCTTGCAACAAAGTAAAAGTCGAATGATCTAATTGTTTCGCAAGCAGAGCGAGCGGTAACTCTGCCGGTGCTAGTTGATGCGCTTGCAGCACACCTGCGGGCCATGGGCTGTAGCTCAGCAATTCGGGCAGTTGTAGCAGTCCTAAATAGTCAGGCCACCAACTGTCATCGATGCAACTGACTTGCCAAGGTTGTTGCTTCAGTAACCATTGGCCACCGAGTTCTACCGCGACTGGCTGTGCTAGTTCCGGCAACATCAAGGCGTCTGGCACCATCCGCTTTACGTTAAATCCGGCGTCTTGCACCCAACTTAGCCATTGCACGAATTGTTCACGTCGAACCACGGCAACTTGCTGCAAATAGCCAAATTCAGCGGCTTGCGCTTGACCAAAAACCACCAATAAACTCTCAATATCTTCCGCTTGCTCTTCTTCCAACATATAAGGAATGGCTTGGAGCAGCTGACGATTGGGCTTAGTGGGCAGGGCCACTTCTTTTAAAATCACATCACAAGCGGGCACTAATACCGTGGCGATACGGTTATTAATTCGTGCTGCAAGACCTGCGAGCTCTGTCGCATCAGCCAAACGGCCAGACGCAATAATTTCTTGTGCTGACTGCGACCACACGAGCCACCAAATCGGGGCTTCGGCAGTACTGCCTAGTCTTATAATTAATTGTTCACTCACCCTGGGCCTCCAAAGCGCCGCGAAATCACCTGGACTTGTTTGTTGTCCACTTTAAACACGGTGACTAATTTAAAACTGCTATCTGCGGTATCAACAGTTAAATCGGCTTGGAAATAACTCGACTTAACATCCAACAGACTAACGACATCTTCCGGCAATGCGATGCCGGCCATTTGTTTACTTTGCTTAAATTCATTGATATCGCCGAAGCCTTTCTCCGGCCGACTTTCAATTAATGCTTCCGCATTTTCTAGTGTCAATGACGGAATAATTGCCGAGAGCAGCGGTGCCTGCTCTTTTTTCAGCGTATTCACATTCACTTTCAGCAAGTTATCTTCTGGCAACGCACAAACCAAAGGGGCCACCATCGTGTAATCAGCCACCGTCATATCCAAAATATTGCGCAGTTCTGACCTGCTGACCATCAAGCTATTTGGACTATAAAACGGAAACTCTAACGCTGCGTAATCATTTTCTTCAGCCCCCCCTGCGTTTTGCAAGGTGGAATCAGCATCCAACCAATCCGTCAGACGCACCACCAAATACTCTGCAGGCATACTGAGTTCGGAGGCATTATTTTCGAGCAAACTTTGCATCGCCTTTTGGGCTGGTGTTAGGTTCGATTCATCCGTTTTGTTATTGGCGGCTTTCTCGGCATCGGCTTTGTCCGTTTTTTCGCGGTCAGCTGCTGCGCGCTCTTGATCGGCATCTGACTTTTCAGTTTCCGACTCTGTGCCACCGTCCGCTTCCGCTTTTGGCTGTTTCTTTTGCAAACTGTTGAGGTTAAAACAACTGTTCAGATCTTTGATTTCGCCACTAATTGTCGCTTGCTCAACAGGGAATACCACGCCCGTTTGCGCCCATTCTTGGCCTAAATTTACAGTTTCTTTGCCAATCACCGCTTTTTTCAGCATGCGCCGCGTAAACTCTTCGGCACCTAAAGCTAACCACAACGCCTGTTGGCGCATTTGTAAATTCATATTGCGCTGCAACTGCAGCTGCAAACGGCTAGTCATCGAGACGACCATCACCACCGCAAAAGCGAGTGCCATCATGACGGCGATTAAGGCAACTCCGCGCTGGCGCTTCATTCGCTTGCCCCATTTTGCGGCAGCATGAAAATCCGCTCGACATTGCCAAGTTCAGCCGAAGTGAGCGTCACTTTTACCGCACGGGGCCATTTCGCCTTGTCCCAACTTTCCAGCCACTGTAATTCACTTTGTTGTTCTTCTGAGGGTTCAGCCAAATATCTAAACTTCAGCTCATCTACCTCATCAAGTAAGGTTTGTACCGTAGGCTCTGCTCCAGTCACAGCGTCTGGATACAGATAAAACAACCGCTCGAACTTTTGTTCTTTCAAACGATAACCCACCAGCTGTACTTCGCTGCGCGGTAATACCATGCCTGGGTTAGTCCAGCCGGCATGGCTAAAACTAATGCCATCATCGTCACTTTCAATAAAACTTGCAGCGCCTGCCAAGGTTACTTTGCCAGGTGCTTCACCATTAATCCGCACTTGACGCGGGGTGATTTGCCAAATATCCCGCTCAAACAACATCAGCGCCCGCTGCAACTTCTCCATCCGTTCGGTAACTTGTCTTGAGGCTTCGTCACTTTTTGCCACGGTATCTAACATGGCCACAGAAGCCACGCCAACAAAGGCAAAAATAATCACCGCCAGCAGCATTTCAATGAGGGTAAAGCCGCGACTAATCATCACTGCGCCCAATAAAAGTGGTTAAGGTGGTCACAACTTGGTCCGGATTATCCTCGGTACTGACTTTCACTCGCACTAAGCGGAAATTAGGATCGTCAGTTTCCAAAGTCTCTTGGATCCATTTCCATTTGCGCTTAGCCATTTCAACTTGGCCATCTTGTCGCGGTTTTGGCGGCCATTTAGTGTCTAAACGGGCAAGTTGCAATTGATTTTCTGCAATCATCGACGCCACCGATAGCTCTTCTAAATAACTGACTGAACGAATATGTTCAGAGCTGACCCGCATTAAAGTCACGCCAGTCATCGCTAAAATTGCCATGGCAACCAGCAGTTCGAGCAAGGTAAAGCCGCGTTGTTTAACGACCATTTCTAACCTCGCCACGCTCCAGCGGAATGCTAAATTCGGCTTTCAGTTCTTGCACTAACACGGGTAAATCGCTGTCTTCTTTTAACGTCAACAAAAAGGGCGTGATCTCACCACTCGACAAGATAAACATCATCGGTAATTGCGGATCGGTCTTTTTGCGCGGTTGTGTGACAAAACCGGTTTGCCTTTTGATAGGTTTTACCGCTTTCCCTTTATTCCGTTCTTCATCTTGTTCTTTGGCTGCGGTCTCTTGCTCAGCAACTGCTTTATCGGCTTCACGTTGATCAAAGCTATTTTCTTCAAATAGCTGATCATCTTCTTCTTGCCATTCGACTTTACTGAGTAAGTTTTTATCGGCCCAAGCCAAGCCTTCTAGCTCCAACTCAAAGCCCATACCCTTGGCAAATTGATGTTCGGCGAGTGTTGCCGGCTGCATGATAATTTGCCATTTGTCCTGTTCGAATAACATAAACCGATAACCCTGCTCATCAATAAACAACCCCAGTTCCCAGCTGCTTTAACATCGCAAGCTCAGAGGCTAATTGAATACGCTGCTGTAAACGTTCGGTTTCTTTGTTCAACAGGGTTTGTCTTGATTCACCGCTAAAATTTAACACAACCATAGTCGCCAGCACCCCGATGATCACAATCACGATCATCAGTTCAATCAGCGTAAAGCCGGTGCTGACCACTTTTTTCATTAGTTTTGTGTCTCGTCTTTACCGTCAATATTCCAATTGCCGATATCATCTTCAGAGCCTTCCACGCGGTCTGGGCCTGCGGAGAAAATATCGATACGTCCCATTTCACCTGGGCTCAGCAATTTATACTGACCCTGCCATGGATCGCTTGGTAAATGCTTGATATAGCCACCTTCTGGGAAATTACGTGGCACTGGCTCTGAGGTTGCCAAGGTTTGCAACGCTTCTAAACCTTGGTCGGTCGTTGGATAAAAGCCGTTTTGCATTTTGTATAAATCAAGCATGTTTTCTAATTGCTTGATATCTACCGCAGCCTTTTGCTTCGCGGCTTGTTCTTGGTTACCGATTAAGTTGGGAACGACCATCGACAGTAAAATCCCCAAAATCACGATAACCACCATCATCTCCAGCAGAGTAAAACCACGTTGCTGTTTCATAAATTAACCTCCTCCAACTAAATTATTTAATGCCAAAATTGGCTGCAAAATCGCCAGCACGATAAACAGCACCATGAATGCCATCACCGAAACGAGCAGCGGTTCAAAAATTTTTAAAGAAACAGTGACTAAGGTGGTGAACTCTCGGTCTTGCATATCCGCAGCGCGGCCTAACATACCGTCCAGTTGACCACTTTTTTCGCCACTGGCAATCATATGTAACATCATCGGCGGGAATAACTTGGTTTGCGCTAAAGATGTCCGCAATGATGTGCCTTCACGCACGCGCATAGTGGCCTCGCTCATCGCTTGTTTCATATAAGTGTTGGTCAGCACATCAGAACTAATGCGCATCGCTTCCAAAAGCGGTACCGCACTGGCATTGAGGATACTCAAGGTTCTGGCAAAACGAGCAGTGTTCAGACCGCGGTTGACCTTGCCGAGGATCCCTAGTTTCAAAATGGTTCTGTCGTATTTCAGCCGGATATCGGCAGACTTTAACGCGTGTTTAAATGCGACAATACCTACCGCGATTGCCAGCAATAAGAACACACCATAGTTCCGAATGAACTCACTAACGGCGATAAGTGCCATGGTAGTTCCCGGCAAGCTTTGGCCCATATGCACAAATTGTTCAACAATTTTCGGGACGACAAAAGCCAACAAAATTGAAATCACGCCGATGGCAAAGAAGGTCAAAATCGCCGGATAGAGCATGGCTTGCATAGTCTGACTGCGCATATATTGCCGCTGCTCAGTATAATCGGCTAAGCGATTTAACACGCCATCCAAATGTCCGGATTTTTCGCCAGCAGCCACCATCGAGCGGAATAAATGGTCAAATACATGCGGAAACTCGGCCAAACCTTCGGCAAGGCTATAACCTTCCACCACTTTTGAGCGCACTGACATCATCATGCTTTGCAAACGTGGTTTTTCACACTGTTCAGCCACCGCTTGCAGCGCTGCTTCGATTGGCAATGCCGCTTCCACTAAGGTCGCGAGTTGCCGAGTGATCAACGCCAACTCGCCAGCAGAAATACTAGCTTGGAACCATTTACGGCCTGTGGCGATCATTTGCTCTTGCTGCGAAGCAATATCTAAGGTCAGGGGATTAAGTTTTTGTTCGCGCAGCAAACTGCGCGCATGGCGAGCATTGTCTGCTTCAAGGACGCCCTTGACCTTACGGCCTCGAACATCCAGCGCTTGATATTCAAATGCTGCCACTACGCATCCTCACGTGTTACCCGCAGAACTTCTTCTAGCGTGGTATAACCCAATAACACTTTGGAAAAACCATCTTGCCGAATACTTGGGCTTTGTGTGCGAATATACTTTTCAATCGATTGTTCGCCTTTGCCGTTATGGATAAGTTCGCGGCAATGTTCATCGACCACTATCAACTCATGAATCCCGGTCCGACCGCGATAGCCGGTCATATTGCATTGTTCACAACCAACGGCTCGAAAAATTCTGACATCATCGCCTTTTTTCACGCCAAGCAGCGTGCGTTCTTCTTTGTCCGGCTCATGCTGCTGTTTGCAGTGAGTGCACAAAGTACGGACTAACCGCTGCGCCAACACCCCAAGCAAACTGCTAGATAACAAAAACGGTTCTATGCCCATATCTTCAAGACGAGTAATAGCACCTGATGCGGTGTTGGTGTGCAACGTGCTTAAAACCAAGTGACCAGTCAGCGAGGCTTGCACCGCGATTTGCGCGGTTTCTAAGTCACGAATTTCACCGACCATCACCACATCCGGATCTTGCCGCAAAATAGCGCGCAGACCACGGGCAAAAGTCATATTGACCTTGGTATTCACCTGGGTTTGACCGATGCCTTCGAGTTCATATTCGATGGGATCTTCGACAGTTAGAATATTGCGATCTTTGGTGTTGATATCAGTAAGGCCCGCATACAAGGTGGTACTTTTACCGGAACCGGTTGGGCCGGTCACCAGAATGATACCGTGCGGTTTTAAAATTAAATCAGCAAATGCATGCTGTACTGATAACGTCATCCCCAAATCAGCAAGGTTCAAGTGCGAATTGTTTTTATCAAGTAACCGCAATACCACACGCTCGCCATGACTAGACGGCATGGTTGAGACCCGCACGTCCACGGCCCGACCGGCAATACGCAAACTGATGCGGCCATCTTGGGGTACGCGTTTTTCGGCGATATCTAACTTCGCCATTACTTTAATCCGCGACACTAATAAACTCGATAACTTGCGGTTCGGTCGCAGCATTTCCCGTAACACGCCATCGATGCGAAAACGCACTACTAAGGCTTTTTCGAAGGTTTCGACGTGAATATCGGAAGCACCTAACTTAATCGCTTCACCAAGCATCGCATTGATTAATTTGATGATTGGCGCATCGTCTTCGTTTTCCAACAGATCTTCAGTCTCTGGAATTTCATCAGCAAGCGACGCTAAGTTCACTTCGTTGCCGATGTCTTGCATGATTTGTTGTGCCTCGCTGGAATCGCGCTGATACGCCGCTTCCAACATGGCTTCAAATTCTAAGGCGGTGAGTTTTTGCACCGAAAAACCTTGCTGAAGTAAACGACGTACTTCCAACATCGCCATCGGCGAAGTGTTTGGGTTAATCAATAACTGCCATTGCTCGCCTTGTTGTTGCAGCAAAACACCGTGGCGCTTGGCAAAACCAAACGGCAACCGATACCGGCTTTGTTGCCCCAATTCTGCATCAACCGCGGCCATGTTATGGATTCCCCCCGGTTTCTTTTTCACCTTTATCCATAGCATCTAAACGTTGTTGGATTTCTGGCGGTAACTCTTTGTCTTTACCCCAAACCGGCAATTCTGGTGAATCGGTTTGTGGCATCAGCTGAATGCCATTTTCTTGCTCCACCAGCTGCTTAGCCCGAATGTAATTGTATTTACGTTGGCTAATATCGCTCATCACGCCACCATCACGCATGATGGTTGGACGGATAAACACCATCAAATTACGTTTACGCTTGCTGGAGCTGGTTGAGCGGAATAAATGACCAAGCACCGGAATATCGCCCAATAATGGGATTTTTGATTCACTTTCTTGCACGTCTTCATCAATTAAACCGCCAAGTACAACGGTCATGCCGTCATCGGCCATCACTGTGGTTTTGATTTCGCGTTTATTGAAAATTGGGTCGCCTTTGACATCACCGGCACGGCTGGATACTTCTTGCTCGATAGTGAGTTTAACCGCATTGCCTTCGTTAATTTGTGGCGTCACTTTCAGCTTGATACCGACTTCTTTGCGCTCTTTGGTGGTAAATGGCGTGCCAGTGCCACCTTGGGATTGCGTGGTACCAGTTTCAACTGGAACCTCTTCACCGACAATGAAGTAAGACTCTTGGTTATCCAAAGTCGTCAGATGTGGAGTTGCTAAGATATTGGAATTGGTATCAGCTTTCACGGCTTGCAGTACTGCGCCCCAGTCATCTTTGATAATACCAAATAAGCTACCGTTGACCGCACCAAGGGCTTGACCCAAAGTGGAGTAATCTGGGGAAGCACCGCCGGTTTCAACTTCGGTAATCACACCAGTTGTCGGATCAACTGTTTTCGTTTTGGTTGTGGCTGCGGTCGCTTCGGCTTTTGCCGCGCCTGCTGCTATGGATGAAATCGGCACACCAGCATTGGTAAACTGTTGCATGCCACCTTGCGCACTGACCCATTGCACGCCTAAGTTGATGCCGGCAGTTTCACCGACTTCCACAATAATCGCTTCCACCAACACTTGCGCGCGACGCACGTCGACTTGGCGAATGACTTCTTCGAGGTTTCGCAGCATGTCCGGCTGTGCGGTCATAATGATGCTGTTACTTTCAGTATGCGCTTCAATACTCACTTCACGGTTACTACCACGCGAACTTGATTGGGTACCAGCTTGCGGCTGTGCGCCAGCAGCAGCGGCAACCATTGAGTTACTGACACCTTGGAGCACCTTCACTAAATCTTCGGCTTTGGCATATTTCAGATAATACACACGGGTATTCCCTTGATTTTCTTGCTGAGCGTCCAATTTTTTCACAATTTCAGCAACGCGCTGCCGCGCTTGCAATTCACCACTGACAATCACGCTATTGGTGCGTTCATCGGCGACAATTTTCGGGATCAAGAATTCAGGCTGGTCACCTTGACCTTGTTTTTTATAGATATTATCTAAAATTCGCACGACTTCTGAAGCAGAAGCAAAGCTTAAGCGAATGATTTCGATATCTTGGTTACCGGCTTTATCAACACGTTGAATGATATCGACTAAACGGTTTACCACCTCGGCTTGGCCGGTCATCATAATGACGTTGGATGGATCGTAGTTAACGACATGACCACCGCCGGCTTGGTCAGTGAATTGGCGTAATAGTGGCGCGAGTTCGCGCACTGATACGTTTTTTACCTGCACGACGCGGGTAACCATTTCATCGCCTAAACCACCGCCGTTATCGCCAACCACTGGGATATTCGACATTTTCGCGTCTTTTTGCCGCACAACTTTCAGCACGCCGCTTTTCATTTCGACGACTGAGAAATCGTAGACTTCCAACACGTTTAAAAAGAATTGGTAATATTGCTGCTCGTTCAGCATCTCGTAGCTGCGCACGTTAATGCGGCCACGAACTTGTGGGTCAACAATGATAGTTTTGTTGAGGTTTTTGCCGACAATATTAATAAACTCGTTGATTTCGGTACCTTTAAAATTTGGCTGGTACTCAACGGCTTGACTGAAAAAACTGAGCATCGCCAGCGCAACTGCGCTAGTCCGAAACATCAAAGTGGAACGACGGAAAGACTTTGATTTCATTGGAAGTAAACCATATTTAGTGAGTTATTATTGCGACAAGCTGATTGAGATATCTTTCATCTCGCCATCGCGTTCTATTTTTATTGAGACCTGTTTTGCCTCACCTAATTCTTGCATCACCGCATACGCCTGTTGCATGTCATCTAGGCGCACACCGTTAATTTCTACTGCAACATCATTGGGTTGCAGACCAAACTGGGCAAACATCTTCGGATCTTTGCCAGGCAACAACGCATAACCATACATTTTGCCTTCGCGATTGCGCGGTTGCACACGAATGTAATCAAACAATTTCATCGGCTCGGCGGTCATTTCACGGCGCAATTCATCGATTTCGCCTTGCGATGGCCCCATTTCTTCTGCCGGCGATTCCCCTGCAGCTTGCAACTGGCCTTCATCCACCGCTGAGTTTTCGATTGTCAGTTGTTGGTACTCTAAGCCATCGAGCATCAAAGTTTCCATGCGGCCATTCACCTGCAAAATAACTCGATCTTCAATAACTTGTTTAAGCACTGCACCAGAGCCATCGATTTGTTCATCAATCGCGTAAACTTGCTCTACGCCATTATTCTCGATAATCGCAGTGCCTTGCTCTGGCGTTTTACCTGTGGCAACCACACCGGTCAGTTTAAGGTTTAAGGTAGTTTGTGGCGCATCAGTGACTGTTTGCACCACAGTCTCAGTTTTAGCTTGGTACTGACCAAATAATTTTGCGGCAATTACTCGTTCAAGTTCACTGCTACTTGCAGATTGGGCCTTAGCGCCCGAAATCGACACTTGCAATGGTTTTTGCTGAGGGGCTGGCACAACAAACCATGTTAAACGCGCAGCCAACCACGCAAGTGTAATGACCAGCACGACACTAAACATCTGGTTTAATCTGGCGACCGGCAAACGACTAAAAAACCGGATAATTCCAGCAATAGCGCTTGATTGAGACAAATGCTGCCAATTCATGAATATGATTCTTATACTTTTAATGAACTTCATATTACTCAGTTGGCCTTGCCTCAACAAGGGCGAACTGAAAATTTACCAATTTATAACATAGCGCAACCAAAACCGATGGTCTCAGCTCGTTATTGCGAACTAGAGGCTTCCGGCGATTTATGGTACATTCTGCGCTATGCGGAGGACGTCGTTATGCCACATTCATCGGGAGCTGCCAAGTCTGTGCAAGACAATACCACAGCTATATTACGTTTGGACAAATGGTTATGGGCCTGTCGCTTCTACAAAACGCGAGCCTTGGCTAAAGACATGATTGAAGGTGGAAAAGTTCAATATAACGGGCAACGCTGTAAAGCGAGTCGTACTGTTGAGCTAGGCGCTACGGTCAAACTAACCCAAGGTACCGACGAACGAATCGTCATTGTCAAAGGCTTGAGTGAACAACGCCTTGCCGCACCCATGGCGCAAAAACTTTACGAAGAAACCCAAGACAGTGTGACGTTGCGGGCAGAACGTGCTGAACTTCGGAAGTTGAATCTATTATTTGCGCCGCACCCAGACACCAAACCAGATAAAAAAATGCGGCGGCAATTGCTACTGCTAAAATCGCAACAATGAGGACGCTATGAGTCAGTCTGATCAATTACTCCGTTTTTTATTTCGTGAACGCGACGTGCGCGGCGAAGTGGTCAAAGTCACCGATAGTTTGGCTCACATGTTACAAAATCACGATTACCCACTGCCAATCAAACAGTTATTGGCAGAATTAGTCGCAGCAACCAGCTTATTAACTGCCACGCTTAAATTTGAAGGTGAGATTGCCGTCCAACTGCAAGGGGATGGCCCGATCCGCTTTGCCGCAGTGAATGGCAATCACCGGCAAGAATTCCGTGGCGTGGTGCGCATGCAAAAAGAAATCAGCGGAGATAGTTTTCATGAATTAATCGGTGATGGTTATCTATTAGTAACTATTAGCCCAACTCAAGGCGAACGTTATCAAGGCATCATTCCGCTGACGGGTGAGAATTTAACGTCAACTCTTGAAGCTTATTTCGCCCAGTCTGAGCAACTGCCAACCCGATTATATTTACATACCGATATCACTGCTGAGCATAGTCATGCCGCTGGGATGTTATTGCAGGTTTTGCCAGTCGATCCAGACAAAGCGCGTGAAGACTTCCAACACGTTGTTGCACTGGCAGACACATTAACTGC
>Ga0187843_10002247_pt1 | contig 11835 bp, 10 predicted proteins | sample SpaLakP09_SKY_43_FD_134516 | JGI IMG/M metagenome (GOLD analysis project Ga0187843, IMG submission 134516) | Oligotrophic lake water microbial communities from Sparkling Lake, Wisconsin, USA - SP09_SKY_43 | ecosystem: Environmental > Aquatic > Freshwater > Lake | place: USA: Sparkling Lake... | reverse complement strand
GCCCCGCAGCGCTCCGACAGGCGCCAGCCATTGAACACCGGCGCCCAGTAGTACAGCGCCGCGAAGACCGGGAACAGCATGCCGCCGATTAGCACATAGTGCAGATGGGCGACGATGAAGTAGCTGTCGTGCACCTGCCAATCGAACGGCAGCACGGCCACCATCACCCCGGTCAGTCCGCCCAGCACGAAGATGAAATGAAAGCCAAGCAGGAACAGCGTCGGCGTGTTGAATTCAACGCGCCCGCGGGCCAGTGTGCCGATCCAGGCGAACACCTGGACCGCACTTGGAATCGCCACCAGGAGGCTGGCGGCCGAAGCGAGCCGCAGCGCCAGCCCGCCCAGGCCCGCCGTGGCCATGTGGTGGATCCATAGCAGAAAGCTGATCAGGCCGACGCCGATCAATGCGGCGACGACCGCACGTCGGCCGAGCAGCGGCGTGCCGGTCAGGGTCGGCACCATCACCGACACCATGCCGGCAGCCGGCAGGAAGATGATGTAGACCTCCGGATGGCCAAAGAACCAGAACAGGTGCTGCCACAGCAGCGGATCACCGCCGCGCGCCGTAATGAAGAAGGGCCAGTCGAACGCCCGCTCCAGCTCCAGCAGCAGGGTGCCGGCAATGATGGCCGGGAAGGCGAACACCACCATCAACGAGGTCACAAGCATGGCCCAGGCGAACACCGGCATGCGCATCAAGCTCATGCCCGGCGCGCGTGTAAACAGGATGCCGATAATCATCTCGATCGCACCGGCGATCGCCGAGATCTCGATGAAGCCGATGCCCAGCAGCCACCAGTCCGCGCCGATGCCGGGCGAAAACTGCTTGCCGGTCAGCGGTGGATACATGAACCAACCGCCATCGGGTGAGGCGCCAAAGAAGATGGTGCAGAAGAAGGCCAAGCCGCCGATGGCATAGGTCCAGAAGGCGTAGGCCGACAGACGCGGAAACGGCAGGTCGCGTGCCCCCAGCATGCCCGGCAGCAGGTACACGGCCACCGCCTCGACGACCGGCACCGCGAACAGGAACATCATCACCGTGCCATGCATGGTGAACAGCTGGTTATAGGTGCCAGCGCTGACCAGGCTGCTGTCAGGCAAGCTCAGCTGCGCGCGCATCACCAGCGCCAGCAGGCCGGCCAGCACGAAGAACAGCAGCGCGGTGGCCAGGTAGAAGGCGCCGATCTGGGTGTTGTTGACGGCCGAGAGGCGGCGCCAGCCGCGCGGCGCCGCCCAGGCGCGCTGCAGCGCTTCGAGCTCGCCCGGTGGGCGCGGCAGGCGGTTGGGGAACTCGTCGGCGTTCATCGCAGCGATCCCAGCCAGTCGGCCAGTGCTTCCAGCGAGTGCGCATCGAGATGCGGGTAGGACGGCATGCGCGCGCCGGACTTGATCTCCTGCACATGGGCGATCCATTGCCGCCGCGCCGCCTGGGTGTTGGGCAAGGTCGCCGCGGCCAGATGCAGGCGGCTGCCCAGATGGGTCAGGTCGGGGCCGCGCCCGCCCTCGTTGCTCAGGCCCCGCACGGCATGGCAGGCCTGGCAGCGTTGCGCCAGGAAGACGGCGCGGCCGCGCACTTGCTGTGCGCTGCTCGGCTCCGTGAGCGGCGCGGCCTGCGCCCGCAGCCAAGCTTCGAAGACCGCCGGTGGCTCGGCCACCACCTGCAAGGCCATGCGGCCATGCTGCTCGCCGCAGAACTCGGCACAGACGCCACGGTAGACGCCGGCCCGGTCGGCCTGCAGTTCCAGATGCAGCAGGCGGCCCGGCAGCATGTCGCGCTTGCCGGCCAGCGCGGGCACCCAGAAGCTGTGGATCACGTCTGCGCTGCTCAGGGCCAGATAGACCGGGCGGCCGACCGGGATGTGCAGCTCATTGGCAGCCTGGATGTTGCCGGGGTAGTGCAGTTCCCACCACCATTGATGAGCGGTCACGCCGATCACCAGCGCTCCCGGCGGCAGGGCCGGCTTCCAGCTGGCGCCAAAGGGCAGGGTGGTGACGAACAGCAAGCACAACAGCAGCGCCGGCACGGCCACGCCGGCCAGGGCAAGCAAGAGCCCCGGCCGCGGCAGGGACCGGCGCGCCCGCAGCGCCCAGACCAGCAACAGCATCACCAGAACGAACACCAGCGCTGCCGCAGCGATCAGCCCGTGGCTGAGCCCAGCGAGCGCCTGTGCTGCCGGGCCGGCCGGGTCGAGTACGCCGTTCATTGAAGGCCGTTCATTTCAAGCGCCCCAGGTAGGCCGCCATGGCGCGGGCGTCCTCGGGCCTGACGCCCATGTCCGGCATTCGTGTGCCGGGCACCAGGCTTTGCGGCCGCGCGATCCATTGGGCCAGCAGCGCTGGTTGATTGGCCAGCCGGCCGGCGATATAGCTGCGCTTGCCGAAACCGTCGAGCGGCGCGGCCAGTGAGGATGTCGCGCCGACCACGCCGGGGATGCGATGGCAGGCGCCGCATTGGTACTGGCCGAGCAGGCGCTGTCCGCGCAGCGCTACGTTGGCAGGTGATGCGCTTGCCTCGTTCAGCAGCAGGCCCGCCGCGACGGCCAGCAAAGAAACCCCGAGCCCGACCGGAAAAGGCATATCGTCAGCCATGCGAAGAAGACATCTGGTACTCCTCACAGCCGCGACCAGCCTCGTGGGCGCCTCGATCTTGGCCCTGTTGGGTGCGGCGCTGGTGGTCTATGCCGGCTGGTACAACGTGGCCGCGACCGAACAGCATTGGCAACCGACCTTCAGTCTGCTGGAGACGGCGATGCGGCATTCGGTGCAAAGGCATGCAAGGGAGATCGCAGTGCCGCAGCGGCTGAGCGAGCCCGCCTTCATCCTGAGCGGCGCCGCCTGTTTCCGGGATAAATGTGTTCAATGCCATGGCGCACCCGGTGTTTCGCATGGCGATATCGGCAAGAGCATGCAGCCCCTGCCGGGCCCGCTGGTCGATGCGCGCCAGCATTGGCAGCCGGCCGAGCTGTACTGGCTGACCCGCCACGGCATCCGGATGAGCGGCATGCCGGCCTGGCAGTACCGGCTCACGGAGGAGGAAATCTGGTCCATCGTGGCTTTCCTCCAGCAATTGCCGGACTTGAGCGCGCCGCAATATGCGCAAGTGCTGGCCAAGGCCGTCCCAGTGCCGGCCTGCGGCCAGGTGGTGCAAGCGGACCCGCACCGGCTGTTGCCTGCGCAGGCGCAGCGCGGTCGCCAGGCCCTGCAGCAGTATGCATGCACGGCCTGCCATCGCATCCCCGGCATGACCGGTGCGGATGCCCATGTCGGGCCGCCTTTGCAAGGAATGGCCGGGCGCGCACTGATCGCTGGTACCTTGCCGAACACGAATGCCAATCTGATCCGTTGGCTGCGTGAGACGCAGCAGGTCAAGCCCGGCACAGCGATGCCGCAACTCGATGTCAGCGAGCAAGACGCTACTGACATTGCGGCATATCTGCTGAGTCTGGACTAGGCGCCGCGCCACGGCACCCACGCGTATCGTCACCGCCAACTTCAACGGGCTGGTTCCATGCCTGGCGCTTGAAGGGTTGATCGACATGGTGGAGGCCTCACTGCAGCGTTTGACGAATGCGCCTGTCGCAAGGCCGCCTGATCTTTCCTATAGACCGACCGGAACACAGGCTCAGCCGCCCGGGTCGGAATGACTGATGCAAGGCGCACAAAAATCCTTGCCCACCATGGCCCGGGCGAACAGATAGTTGGTCCTGGCCTGGGCAGGCAGGGCATCCAGATCCACCTTGCCGAAGGCATCGCAAGGGAAAGCCAGCGCGTGGCCGGCTGCGAACAGGGAGGCGAAGCGAATCTCGAAGGAAGACGCGGCCAGTGAGGCGGCGCAAGTGTTGTGCATATGGCGCTCCTTATCGGCTGTTGGCCGATGGGACAAGCTTCATCCTGACCGCATCTACTGCGCATCGGCCTAGCACCGCTTGTGTTGTCGTCCTCCAGCGCAATCGCAGTGCGGGACCGTCCTACAAGCGATAGGCTCAAAGTTACGTGCACGGCCCGAGCGACGCCGGGCAATATCGGTGCATACCCGCCGCAGCTGGCGACGCGATCCGATGGAGGAATCAGCATGTTGAAACGAATCCTGCCCCTGCTGTTGACCGGACTGGCCGTCTGGCAATGGCAAAACCACCGTCGCAAACGGGACATGGAGCACCAACTGGACACCTGCATTGCCAAGCCCAACGAGGTCACGACCTGGGAGGGCGAGGGCGGCGCGCTTAAGGGCAGCGGCAGCCAGATCGGGCCTGCGCCGGTTTTGCCCTAAGAACCGGGGCAGGCCGGTCCAATGGAATCAATGGCAGCACTCGAGCCTCGCTGAATCTACTTGCAGTCGATGCGGTCAATGTCGTGTGATCTGCAGGCCGTCAATTAACCGACAATGTATATTATGTCAAATCATGTGAATCCAAAAAAAGTCTCGATACAGAGTGGCTGCCGGTACTAAACCTGTGCGTGGATTGGTAGGTACCGTTGCCTGGGCACCTGCTCTAGGCATCCACTGCTTACCCGCCACCCAACTCTGCCCTTCCAATGGCCTCGGCAGACTGGTTGTTCCTGCTCGAAATCCCGCCGCCCAGCCCAGTCTCAGATTCGAGCCGCCCAACACGCCAAACTGGCGTCACCAGGCCGGCATTGCCCTGCAAGCCAAACCCCTCACGTCTCGCCGGCATCGGTCAGACGGGCTCCATCACCGACCACATTCATAGCGTCGAGGTCGAGCTCGGTGTCGAGGCGCTCCGCCAGCGCACCGCTCATCCGCCCCGCGTCGCGCAAGTTATCGACGACCTTGCGCTGCACGTCCAGCGCGCGCAACAGCGCGCGGCGGTGCTCGCCATGGCAACCTAGCGTGCCGAGACGGGCGATGCCGATGCTGCCTGATGCCAGACGCGCGCCGAGCTCATCGCCCGCAGATGGGTCAGGCGCGCCCAGCTTCCCGGACGCCTTTGCGGCAGCGATACCGGCGCGGCGCGCTCGCAGACGCGCTGCGCGTTCTTCGCGCTGCTCGCGCTCGCTGTTGCCAACCTTCAGTCGTTCGGCCAGCGGCAGCAGCGTTACGCCCTGGACCAGCAGAGTGACAACGATGACGATCAGCGTGAGGAAGATGATCGTGCGCCGGACGTCGGCATCGCCGTCTCCGCCCAGGCTCAGCGGAAGCGCCAGCGCCAGCGCCAGAGAAACCACACCCCGCATGCCGGACCAGCCAAGCACGACTTGCTCGCTGAGCGACGGCGTCGGGCTGGAAGCACCGAGCAGCGCTGCAAACCGCGGCACCACCAGCATCCACGCCAGCCGTACGCCGATGATGGCGACGGACAGGATGAGCCCGGCGCGCAGCACCTCCCAGCCGGGCCAGTCGACCGCGATCTCGCCGATCAACAAACCCAGCAGCAGGAAGACCAAAGCGGTGCTGACGAAGCGCAGAAAGCTCCACACCGTACGCGACGCCAGGCGAGCGACCGGCGACGACAGCCGCGCGGATGAGGACCGCAACATCAAGCCGAGGGCGACGACCGCCAGCACCGCAGACCCGCCCAAGCGCTCGGCATAGTGGTAGGCCAGATAGGGCGTGACGAGCGAGATGCCAACCTCTAGCGGCACGGACTGAATGCACCCGCGCAAATGCCCCGCGGCCCAGCCTGCGGCCAGGCCGACAGCGACGCCGATCGGCGCCTCCCTGAGCAACACAAGCACCGCGCCCGTAGGGTCGAACTGCCCTGTGCTCAGTGCTGCCAGTGCGATGCCATAAGCGACGATCGCGACCGCGTCGTTGACCAACCCTTCACCCTCCAGGATCACCACCAAGCGGTGCGACAAGCCAGTCTTGCCGGCAACCGCGGTGGCAGCGACCGGGTCTGGCGGCGCCACGATGGCACCCAGCACAATGGCGGCGACCCAGCCCAGGCCCGCGTAGGCGTGGGCAATCACGGCGGTGGTCCCGATCGTGACCAGCACCAAGCCGACGGCGAGCAGGCCGATCGGCAGCAAATTCCGCCGGAACGCCTGCAGCGGTAACGCGTACGCGGCGGTCGTTAGAAGCGGTGGCAGGAAGATCAACAGCACCAGGTCCGGCGGCATTCGTATGGCTGGCAGGGCCGGCACGAGGTGCCAGGCCGTGCCCACGCCGATGCCGACGGCAGCGAAGACGACAGGGGCAGGGATAGGCAAGCGCTTCGCCAGCAGCGCTGTCGCCAGCGCCAGGCCGAGGACGATGAAGGTCACGTCAACGCCGTTCATGTCAAATCCTGCACGTCGGTGGCGGTCTCATCGACGGGGCTCGACTGCGTCATGTTCGCATCCTTGAGTTCACTCGATGCGGGCTCGCACCTTAGCAACAAGGGCGGTCGTTGGCGGTACGCCTGCGCACCTTGCCAGACGAAAAGGTTTCCGGACGTGCGGTAGCGTACGGATGCGGATGCTGCAGCAGGCTTACCGTGTAAGGACGATGACACAGCATGACGAAATGGGGCCTGGGATAAGACCATGAGCCAAGCCCGACTGAACTGCTCCATCGTCAACCGCTGCGCACGAATGCAAACATGCAAGGCGGTTGAGTCGATGTCATCGCAGGTTCAGCCGCCTGCATGGCACAGAAGTCGTGACATGACCCGCCGTCAATTTCCGCATGCACGGTCTCTTCCTGATCGCTCGCCAGTGGTGCGCAACCGTATCGAGCGACCAAAGCGCGGTGACTATGCGGAGCACCGTTTCAACCAGCTGTGCCGATCGCCAACAAATCAAGGAGTTTTCAGCCATGGGACAGAGCAGCCTTTTGGGCACAAGCAAGGCACCCACAGAGGCCAAGGGTCGAGACACCCGGGCACTGGGGCCGAGTGACAACTCGGACAGCGGCAGCGATACCGTCGGCGTCGCCGACGCGTCGGGCACTGACCCGTTCGTGCCGGTCGACGTGGCGCTGGCCGATGACGCGCAGCACCCGCTGGAATCTCGCGGCGGCGCGCTGCCCGGCGCAGACAGCGATGCCGCCGGCACCGGGGAACGCCGAAGCGCCGCCGACGACCCCGGAGACCGCGCGGGCGCCGACATCTCGGTGGACCGCATCATCGAAGCGCCGACGTCGCGCGATGCCGAAGACCCGAGCCTGGACTTCATGGACGACACCGACGCAGCACGCGACGCGATCGAGGGCGCTATCGCAACCGACCCGATGTCCGAGGAAATGCCGAGCGAGGAAGAAGACTCGGTCAGCGAGGCGGCCGCTGCCCGGCGCAACACCGGCCGCGAGCGCTAGCGCGACGGACAGGCCGGGTGGCGTGACGAGAGAGGTGAAGGACGGCCGATGTCTCCGCCGGCGTTGACAGGCTTGGCAGCGCGGTCGACGCCGGACCGAAGGGCTACGTCCAGAACTTCCGACGCAAGCTGCGGCATGCCCTAACTGATTGGCGGCATCGTCACCTCGCGGGATAGCCAAATCACCGGCACCCCTGAGCAGCACCGAACCAAGGAATTCTCAGGTGTGATGCGGGCCGCGAGGATCGACGTCCGGCCGGGCAACGCGCTTTTCCAGGGCCCGCTGCAGCGCGGATCGTTTTATCTCCTTTGCAACCCTTGCTTACCAGTCCATGCGCCGCGGGAAGCGTCAGGCGCATTGTTGTCGCTAAGCTCTTGGGCCGATCAGCACTCGCCGAGCCGCCACCATGATTGACAACGATTTCCAGGAACTACTGTTTGCCGAGCGCATGCTGGCGATGGCCACCAAACTGCGCAGCGCCAGCGCACCTGAAGATCCGGCCGAGCGCGCGGAATGGCGCAAGCTGCACCCGACCAGCGAGTTCGTGCCGCTTGCCCTGGCCCGCGTGCGCGAGGTGGCCGAGATCATCCGCATGGAGTCGCTGCCGCCGCGTCTGACCGAGGCGCTGCATGAATCGCTGACGGTGCCGGCTGCCAAGAAGACGACGGTGGTTGCAGCAACACCGCCGCGCCGCCGCAGCCCGGCCTGAAGCGCACATGTGCGCGCTGCGCCCATGCAAACGCGCATAGGAACAAACCCGAGCCATCGCTATGCTCGCGGCGCAACTTTCAGCGCCATCCATGCACCCCAAATATCTCCCGAGCCAACGCTCAACCCTGCTCGCCGCCCTCATCCTGGGCCTGGGCTTTGCACACAGCGGCCATGCCGAAGAAGCAGCCGCCAAGAAACCCACCTGGAACGTCAACACCCCACCGGGCGAGGCCCAGACGGTCAATCTGGACACGCGCACCGGCAGTTGGATGAGCGTGGACGTCAGCCCGGACGGCAAGACTCTCGTGTTCGACCTGCTGGGTGACCTGTACAGCCTGCCGATCGCTGGCGGCGAGGCCAAGGCGCTGACCCATTCGATCGCCTGGGAGCACCAGGCGCGCTTTTCGCCCGACGGCAAGAAGCTGGCGTTCATCAGCGATGCCGGCGGCGGCGACAACATCTGGGTGATGGATGTGAACGGCAGCAATGCAAAGGCGGTCAGCAAGGAAGACTTCCGCCTGCTCAACAATCCGGTCTGGCATCCCGACGGCAAGTTCATCGCCGCGCGCAAGCATTTCACAGGCACCCGCTCGGCCGGCTCGGGTGAGATCTGGCTCTATCACACTGACGGTGGCACCAAGGGCCTGCAGCTGAACGAGAAGCCCAACTGGCAGAAGGACCTGGGCGAGCCCGCGCTGTCGCCCGACGGCAAGTATCTCTACTACTCGCAGGACAGCACGCCGGGCCGGGTGTTCGAATACAACAAGGATTCCAACAAGGAGATATTCAAAATCTACCGGCAGGACCTGGCCGACGGCACGGTCGAGGCCTTTGTGCAGGGCGCTGGCGGCGCGGTGCGGCCGACCCCCTCGCCCGACGGTAAGTACCTGGCCTTCGTGCGTCGCATCCGCACCCAGGCGGGCAGCCAGAGCGCCCTCTTCCTGAAGAACCTGCAGACGGGCGCCGAAGTGCCGGTCTGGCCGGAGCTGGAGCGTGACCTGCAGGAATCCTGGTCGATGTACGGCGTCTACCCGGCCTTCGCCTGGACGCCGGACGCAAAGAACATCGTCGTCTGGGCCAAGGGCAAGCTGTGGCGGGTCGACCCCTTCAAGAGCACGGCGGTGGACATTCCCTTCCATGTCAAGGACACCCGCGAGATCCGCGCGGCGCTGCGCTTTCCACAGGTCGTGGCACCGGAGCAGTTCGCCGTCAAGCAGTTGCGCTGGGTCAACGTGTCGCCCGATGGCAGCAAGGTCGTCTACTCGGCGCTGGGTCAGCTGTACCTCAAGGATCTGCCAAACGGTGTTCCGAAGCGGCTCACCAAGCAGGATGAGAGCTTCGAGTTCTTCCCCAGCTTTTCGCGTGACGGCAAGTCCCTGGTTTACGCGAGCTGGAACGACGAGAAGCTCGGCGCGGTGAAGACCTTGGACCTGGCCAGCGGCCGCGAGACCGTGATCACCAAGGCGCCGGGCAAGTACCTGGCGCCGAAGTTCTCGCCCGATGGCAAGAGCGTTGTCTACAGCAAGGCCAAGGGCGGTTTCCTGACCACACCCTGGCACGGCCTGGACACCGGCATCTACCTCTCAGGCGCGGACGGCAAGAGCGCGCCGATCCGCATCAGCAAGGACGGTGACAGCCCGCAATTCGGCGCCCGCAACGACGCCGTGTTCATCACCCGCTCGGTGTCGGTCAATGAGGTCGACTCGCTGCGCAAGCTGGTCCGCATCGAACTGGCCGACCGTCAGGAGACCGAGGTCGCGCGCAGCGATTTCGCCAGCGAGTACGCGGTGTCGCCGGACGGCCAATGGCTGGGCTTCGTCGAGCGCTTCCATGCCTATGTGACCCCCCTGCCCCTGACCGGCAAGGCCATCACCGTCGGCCCCAAGATGGACGGCCTGCCGGTGCGCCAGCTGGATGTCAACGCCGGTGAGTTCATGCACTGGAGCGGCGACAGCCAGCGCCTGCATTTCGCGCTGGCGGACGAGCTCTTCACGACGCCGCTGTCCGCAGCCTTCGCGCCGGTGGTGGACAAGCAGCCAGGTTTCAAGCCCAGCGAGACCGGCCAGAAGATCGGCTTCATGCAGGCCTCTGACAAACCCAAGGGCAAGATCGCCATCACTGGCGCGCGCATCGCGACGATGAAGGGTGATGAGGTCATCAACGACGGCGTGATCATCATCGACGGCAACCGCATCACGGCCATCGGCTCGGCCGCTGCAGTGACGGTGCCGGCCGATGCGCAGAAGGTAGATGCCCGCGGCAAGACCGTCATCCCGGGTCTGATCGATGCGCACTGGCATGGCGGCATGGGCGAGAGCGAGCTGATCCCGCAGCAGAGCTGGATCAACTACGCCTCACTGGCCTTCGGCCTGACCACCATCCACGACCCAAGCAACCGCAACGGCGAGATCTTCACCCAGGCCGAGCTGCAGCGCGCCGGCACGGTGGTGGCGCCGCGCATTTACTCGACCGGCTCCATCCTCTACGGCGCCAAGGCCGGCGTGACTGCGGTGGTGAACACCTATGAGGACGCGCTGACCCATCTGAAGCGCCAGCAGGCAGAGGGTGCGATCAGCGTCAAGAGCTACCAGCAGCCGCGCCGCGAGCAGCGCCAGCAGGTCGTTGCCGCTGGCCGCCAGACCGGCATGATGGTGGTGCCCGAGGGCGGTTCGATGTTCCAGCTCAACATGAGCATGATCGTCGACGGCCACACAGGCATCGAGCACGCGATCCCAATCGCCCATGTCTACGACGATGTGAAGCAGCTCTGGTCGCAGACCCAAGTCGGCTACACGCCGACACTCAACGTCGCTTATGGCGGCCTAGACGGCGAGCACTACTGGTATGCACGCACGGAAGTCTGGAAGCATCCGCTGTTGGCCAAGTTCGTGCCGCGCAGCGTGCTGGAGGCGCGCAGCGTGCGCCGCGAAACCGCACCGGAGGAGGACTTCAACGTCATCACCGTGGCCAAGACCGCCACCGAGCTGGAGCGAGTCGGCGTGCGAGGCAATATCGGTGCGCACGGCCAGCGTGAAGGCCTGGGCGCGCACTGGGAAATGTGGATGTTTGGCCTTGGCGGCATGAAGCCGCTGGAGGCGATACGCACCGCCACCCTGAACCCGGCCCGCTACCTGGGGTTGGACAAGGACGTGGGTTCGCTGGAGGTCGGCAAGCTGGCCGACCTGGTCATCATCAGCGGCGATGTGCTCGCCGACATCCGCCAGAGCGACCAGATCAGTCACGTGATGATCAACGGGCGCCTGTACGACGCAGCGACGATGAACGAGGTGGTCTCGCGCAACAAACCGCGCAAGCCCTTCTTCTTCGACGGTGCCGACGGCAAGAACATGCCGGTCGAGGCGCAGATGCATACCCACGCGGACGACTGAGGCCGGCGGGCGCGGGTCGACAGGCGATCAGCGCGGCGCCTGCGCCTCCACCTTGATGGCGGCAAACCAGGCCGCCAGATTGGCAATGTCCTCGTCGCTGAGCGGCTTGGCCATCACGGCCATCACCTCGTGCTTGCGCGCGCCGCTGCGATAGGCACGCAACTGGGCGGCCAGGTAGATGGAAGGCTGGCCGGCCAGATTCGGCGCGTCGGGCGTCGTCGACAGGCCTAGCGGACCGTGGCAGACGGCGCAGGCCTGCGCCTTGGCACGGCCCGCATCCACATCGGCAGCGGGCACCGCGCCGGCCAGAAGCAAGCCGCACAGCGGCAGCAGTTGGTTCATTTTCATGGCTTGAGAGTATGGCAAAGCCCGCCATCGCAGCGCAATGGCGGGCCTGCCGGGTTGCCGACAATTTGCGGACTTAAGGGTTGCTGTAGCTGACGCGGTAGATCGCGCCGGCGAAGTCATCGCTGATCAGCAG
>Ga0187843_10002246_pt1 | contig 11838 bp, 9 predicted proteins | sample SpaLakP09_SKY_43_FD_134516 | JGI IMG/M metagenome (GOLD analysis project Ga0187843, IMG submission 134516) | Oligotrophic lake water microbial communities from Sparkling Lake, Wisconsin, USA - SP09_SKY_43 | ecosystem: Environmental > Aquatic > Freshwater > Lake | place: USA: Sparkling Lake... | reverse complement strand
GGGTATTAGCCATGAGACCATTTATCGTCATGTGTACGCGGATAAAGCCGCTGGCGGCAGTCTTTGGGAGCAGCTGCGCTGCCAAAAGAAACGCAAGAAGCGCTATGCCAGTGGCCGAGATCGCAGAGGCCAGATTGTGGGTAGAAGGCCGATCAGTGAGCGCCCAGTCCATATTGAGACTCGGGCCCAAGTCGGTCACTGGGAAGGCGATACGGTGATTGGCGCGGCCCACAAGCAAGCCATTATTACTTTAGTAGAGCGCAAGAGTGGCTATGCGTTAATCACTAAAGTAAGCAACAAAACCTCGGATCTGGTGAGCCAGGCCATCATTACTAAATTAAACCCCGTGACCTCACTCGTTAAAACCCTGACTTTTGATAATGGCAAAGAATTTGCTGAACACAGGCGAATCGATACCGCCCTTCAATCAACGACGTACTTTGCGGATCCGTTTGCTAGTTGGCAACGCGGATCCAACGAAAACTTCAATGGTCTATTGCGGCAATACATCCCGAAAAAGAGACCGCTATCGACTGTGACCAATCAGGAGCTTAGAATGATCCAACAAGAACTCAATAGTCGCCCCCCTAGAAAGCGCTTGGGATTTAAAACCCCCAATGAAGTATTTATGCAGTCTTTAAACCGTGTTGCACTTCGTGTTTGAATCTACGTTATATGAATAGCCAACTGCACCAAAAATTGAATTGAGCGAAAAAATATCCATTAGGCCGACATTTAAAAAAAATTGTTCTAACTAATTTCACTAGTCACTATGTTGTTTCCTTAGAGGTGCTCAGTGCAAAATTGTTCTTTTTTTGTAGACCTAATGATTACCCCTAAAAAATAGAAGAGCCAAATTTATTACTCAAGTTAGCTAAAGCTAATTGGGGAATAATAGAAAAATCTTGTGAAATAATCCAAAAAATTTTTGATTTTATTTAAATTTTTCCCCTTTATTCAAAATTTGCCAGCGCCATGTATCTTCACAAGCAGTTTTTAAACTTCGGCTAGCTTTCCACCCCATAGCAGACGCCACCTTATCTACGTTAGCATAACAAGAGGGAACATCTCCTGATCGTCTTGGTCCTATTTCATAAGGGATTTTCTTGAGAGATGCCCTCTCATACAATCTAATTAGCTCAAAAACGCTGTAACCAACACCGGTTCCTACGTTCATAATCAAAAAATTGTCCGAGGTCATGCTCAAATAATGTAAGGCAGCAACATGCGCCTCCGCTAAATCTAACACATGAATATAATCACGAACACCGGATCCATCAGATGTTTCGTAGTCTTTTCCAAAAATCTTTAAACAATCAAGTAAACCGACCGCAACTTGAGAGATGTATGGCATTAAATTATTTGGGACCCCATTCGGATCCTCTCCTATTAACCCAGAATCATGTGCACCAACAGGATTAAAGTAACGTAGGGCAATAATTTTCCATGCGTAATCAGATGCTGCAAGATCTTTTAATATTTCCTCAATCTGAAGTTTTGTTTTTCCATAGGGTGACTGCGGGTTAGTTGGATGTTTTTCATCCAGCGGTAAATAATGAGGAGTTCCGTACACCGTTGCGCTTGAACTAAAAACCAACGTTTTCACATTGCATGATTTCATGGCCTGAAGCAATGAAATAGTTCCGCCAACATTGTTGTCGTAATACAGCAATGGCTGTTGTACAGATTCACTAACCGCCTTTAATCCTGCAAAGTGCATTACGGCGTCAATATTGCGTTCTTTCATCACCCTCTCAAGGATTGCCTTATTCCGTATATCGCATTGAAGAAAGTAAGGTGTACTACCTAAAATGAGTTTTAGACGTTCTAATACGCTAATTTTGCAATTAGACAAATTATCAACAATGGTCACTTCATGGCCATTTTGCGTGAGGACGACAGCGACGTGGCTACCAATATATCCCAAGCCGCCAGTTAATAAAATATTCATTTAAATTTGTTGTTTTAGCTTTCTAGAATTGCAATATGAAAAAGCCTGCATAATGAAATTAAAATACTTCAACTTATAAAGTCTCTATAGGTCAACAGTAAACCCTTCTCAAGCTCTACTTTGGCACTCCATCCTAGTTTATTTAATTTACTGGAATCGATCCACTTACGCGCTGTGCCATCTGGCTTGGATGTGTCAAAACTTATTTTGCCTTTGTAATCGACAGCTTGACCAACGGCTTTAGCCAGTTCTGCAATCGTCACATCACTACCAAAACCCACGTTAATGTGGCTTTGCATCGGATCGGTTTGCTGATCATAGATTTTTTTTTCCAGCTCCATCACGAACACCGAAGCGCTTGCCATATCATCGACATAAAGAAATTCTCTTCTAGGTGTTCCCGTACCCCAAACCACGACTTCAGGCCGTTTATTGACTTTTGCTTCATGAAAACGCCGAATTAGGGCTGGAATTACATGGCTATTTTCTGGTTGGTAATTATCGCATGGCCCATACAGGTTAGTTGGCATCACGGAGCGGTAATCGATTCCGTGAGAGCTTCCAAACTGACGGTTATAACTCTCACACATTTTAATACCTGCAATCTTGGCAATGGCGTAGGACTCATTGGTCGACTCCAGCTTTCCAGTGAGTAAGGCATCCTCACTCATGGGCTGCGGTGCAAACTTGGGGTAAATGCAGCTTGAGCCTAAAAAGAGGAGTTTTTTAACGCCACTCGTAAATGCCTGATGAATCACATTATTTTGAATCATCAAGTTTTGATAGATAAACTCGGCCGGGAAGGTGCTATTGGCGTAAATACCACCTACTTTGGCTGCCGCTAAATAGACTTGCTCTGGTTTTTCAGTTTCAAAAAATGCTTGCATAGCAGCCTGGTTAGTAAGGTCTAGCTCAGCATGGGTACGAGTAATGATATTAGTAAATCCCTTTTCCTCTAAATTTCGAACAATCGCCGAACCAACCATGCCGCGATGACCTGCAATGTAGATCTTGGTATTCAAATCGGTAGCCATATTCTTTATGTGCTTTTCTTCAGAATTACTTATTGCGCTTTTATGGTTTTTGATTTGCTTGGCTTAATTCTCTTTACCCACTGCTACCGAGTAGCCATGCTTTTTAAGTAGGGCGTATTGCTTAGCTTGATCCAAGTCGTTATCCACCATCTCTTCAATCATTTGGTCTAAGGTGATCTCCGGAATCCAGCCTAGCTTTTCTTTGGCTTTAGTTGGATCACCTAAGAGGGTTTCTACTTCAGTCGGACGATAGTAGCGGGGGTCAATCTGAACGATTACATCACCCACTTTTAAGGCTGGGGCTTTATCGCCCTCTATTTTGCTAACAATGGCTTTCTCATTCTCAGCAGTACCTTCAAACTTCAAAGTGATGCCAAGCAGCTTGGCACTGCGAATAATAAATTCGCGTACCGTAAACTGGATGCCCGTCGCAATCACAAAGTCTTCGGCCTTGTCTTGCTGAAGCATCAGCCACTGCATGCGTACATAGTCTTTAGCATGGCCCCAGTCGCGCAAGGCATCGATGTTACCCATATAGAGACACTCTTCTAATCCTTGCGCAATATTGGCCAAACCGCGGGTTACTTTGCGAGTAACAAAAGTTTCACCGCGGCGCTTGGATTCATGATTAAACAAGATGCCGTTACAGGCATACATCCCATACGCCTCACGGTAATTCACGGCAATCCAGTAGGCATAGAGCTTAGCGACAGCATAGGGGCTTCTGGGATAAAACGGGGTCGTTTCTTTTTGAGGGATTTCTTGAACAAGGCCGTAGAGCTCAGAAGTCGAGGCTTGATAGAAGCGGGTTTTTTTCTCCATTCCTAAAATCCGAATGGCTTCTAAAATTCGGAGAGTTCCCATGCCATCCACATCAGCGGTGTATTCAGGTGACTCAAACGAGACAGCTACGTGGCTTTGCGCGCCCAGATTGTATATCTCATCGGGCTTGCACTCTTGAATAATGCGTATCAAATTACTAGTGTCCGACAGATCGCCGTAATGCAAGATCAAATCCCGATAGTTCACATGAGGATCTTGATACAAGTGATCAATTCGCTCGGTGTTAAATGAAGAGGCGCGGCGCTTAATACCATGCACGATGTAGCCTTTTTCAAGCAAAAACTCAGTGAGATAGGAGCCATCTTGGCCTGTAATACCGGTAATTAAGGCAACTTTTTGTTTTTCACTCATTAATCTTCTCTTATTAAACTATTAACACTGATACAGCTTTTTAATAATTTACATATTTAACAAATATCAGCAACTTTGACTAACTCCGTCCATACGTATCCTCAAGCCGCACAATATCATCCTCACTCAAATAGCTTCCCGACTGTACTTCAATGATTTCTAAGGTAGTCTTGCCGGGATTTGCTAAGCGATGAGTTTGCCCCTGCGGAATATAAGTACTTTGATTTTCGGTCAGCATAATCACTTTATCCCCATTGGTAATTTCGGCTGTACCTTTGACTACAATCCAATGCTCAGCGCGGTGGTGGTGCATTTGCAATGACAAACTAGCACCTGGCTTTACCTGAATTCGCTTTACCTTAAACCGCTCACCCTGATCAATGCTGTCATACCAGCCCCAAGGGCGCGCCACTTTACGATGCAGGTTTTTCTCTTCACGCTGCTGTGCCTCCAACTGATTCACGATGTGCTTTACGTCTTGGCTCTTGCTACGCTCTGCTACTAAAACCGCGTCTGCAGTCTCAATCACAATAATATTATTCAGACCAACGGCAGCAATCAAACGACTACTGGCATGCACCAATGAATTAGTTGTGTCGCCAAGCAAGGCATCGCCACTAGTGACATTGCCTTGTGCATCTTTATTGCCCACTTGCCAAACTGCATTCCAAGCACCCAAATCGTTCCAACCTGCATTGAGCTCCACCATCTTAATTTGGTAGTAGCTATCAGGGCATTTTTCGATCACCGCATAGTCAATTGACTCGCTTTGCATTGATTCAAACAAATTTTGATCAGGTCGTATAAACGGCGTTCCGTCGGCTTTATCTTCTGTCCTTTTCTCCCATGCCTTCTGAGTAGCATCTAATATGTCGGGACGAAACTGCTTTAATGCCGCTAACCACGTACTAGCACGGAGTACGAACATCCCACCATTCCAAAAGTAATTACCATCCTCTAAATATGCTTTAGCCGTTTCTAAATTGGGCTTTTCAGCGAATTGTTCCACCGCATATTCGTCAAACTCACCTTTGTCATTAGCTCGTTTAATGTAGCCGTAACCTGTCTCGGGTCCCGTTGGGGCAACTCCCAAAATAGCGATCGTTTGATTACTTGTGTCACTCTTAACTACGGAAATGCAGTTTTGCAATGCTAGGGTAAATGCATCGCCATCTTTAATTTTTTGATCGGCTGGTGTCACCACCAAAATAGGATCGTTCTCACCATCACTTATTGCATCTTTTACATATAGAGATGCCATGGTCAATGCTGGGGCAGTATTACGCCCTGCTGGCTCCAAAAGTAAAGTTGCCTGAACGCCATCCATTTCACGCAGTTGATCGAGCACTAAAAAGCGATGGTCTTCATTGGTAACGATGACGGTTTCGCCTAGCTGCACAGTATCAGTATGAAGCTGATTTAGTCTGGCTACCGCCTCCTGAAATAAGGTTTTATTGTTGAGGTCGCCCGACAAAGCCAAAAACTGCTTGGGAAACCCCGACCTTGACAAGGGCCACAGTCTTCTTCCGGAGCCGCCGCATAAAATTACAGGATTTACTGAAGTCATCAAATGGGGTATTTAGGCTTGTATGCTCGATGTGTATGTCCGTATTTTATATGTCCGATTCTTAAATGCCTATAAAGATAGTAAATATAAGAAAGCGTCCGCAAGAATATATTGTTAGTAAATACTAACTTTTTTTAAGAATTGACAATTCAGCCTTGTCGCCCCATTTCACTTAGCACCTCGTCGACCGAGGGGCTCCTTTGATAGTCCCCCAGATTTGCAATTACTTTGCTCCAATAGCCCTCGGTCTTCCATCTGGGGGAATCGCAATAGATTTCTACGGTGGGCTTACCTAATACTGCTGATAAGTGGGTTAACCCAGTATCCACACCAATCGTGAGGGCCGCGTGGGCTACTAATGAGTATGCTTCCTCAATTAAAAATGCCCTGGGAACAATCGCCCCTGGTATTTGACTGGCGATGAGGGCGCTGACTTTCATCTCCTCAAGGCTACCCCATGGGAAGATCAATTGATAACCTTGTCTTGATAAAACCTTACCCAGCTCAACCCAATGTTCATTGGGCCAGCGTTTGGATGCTCTTGCCGTTGCATGAAAGCACAGCACATACGGTGCTGGAGCTCCCTGTGCTGTTTTTTTGAGACCCTCCAATAGCAGGGGTGGTAATTGCGCAATAAAATCGTTGGGGTAAAACAGCGGTGGCTCCTCATTGCGATTGAGCACGGACCAATCAAAGGCAGAGCTCATCACCCAACGTGAGCGATCAATCGCATGGCACTTTAGGGGGACATGAACCGATTGGGAATAAAATATTCTGGCTAGTGGCTCATAGCCAGAATGCTCGGTTGCATTGCCTAGGCCAGCAACAAAAGCATTATTTGATTTTTTCGCGAGTGCGCACACCAAAGCAGATTTCAATAAACCTTGGGTCTCGAGAACAACATCGTAAGTCGTGGCTTGTAATTGTTTACGCATCGCAAAAAACTCACGCCACGTTCGAATAGAGAATAAGCTCTTGCGCCAGCGCCGGAAGGCGACCGGAATAATGTGATCAATTCCTTTGAATGCATCTGTTGTTTTCAGGGGTTCTAACAAATGCACATAAGCCTCTTCCACAATCCAATCGATTTGGGCATTAGGCAAACGCTTACGCAAATCCCACACAATCGGCAAGTTATGTAGCACATCCCCGAGGGAAGAGAGTTTGACGAGCAGAATCTTCGGCGCTTGATCTGCTGGACTTACTGTGGGCAATGGATTTAACTGCTGAATCGACATAGGGGCATTATCGTATTGTTTGCATTCACCCTACTCTGGTTTTACTGCTAAGGGTTACCTCTATAGAACTTTGGGGCTTGATCCCAAGACAGTCCAGCAGTATCTTTGGCATTCAGCAAGGCCTGCTTGCCAAGCGGAATGGGCCAATCAATCTTGATGCTTGGGTCACACCACGATAAACAGACTTCGCTTTGGGGGTCGTAGTAATCAGTGGTTTTATATAAGAACTCCGCAGTTTCCGAGAGAACTAAGAAGCCGTGTGCAAATCCAGGCGGAATCCATAATTGCTTGTGGTTTTCAGCGCTGAGTTCAAGGCCTACCCATTTGCCAAAGGTAGTGGAATCTTTTCTTAAATCGACTGCCACATCAAATACGCAACCCGCTGTCACTCGAACCAATTTGCCTTGGGTATGCTTGAGCTGATAATGCAAGCCGCGCAAAGTCCACTGCCGCGAGAATGAGTGATTGTCTTGCACAAACTCCACGTACAGATTGCTTGCCTTTGCAAAATCATGGGCATTAAACGATTCAGTAAACCAACCCCGGTTATCACCAAATACCTTGGGCTCCAAAATAAACACATCGGGGATGGCCGTTAGTGTTGCCTGTAATTTAGCATCACCCATTACTTATCTCTTGATTGATAAAGAAATAGGCTGAGGGCTACTACCAAACTCAAGTAGTATTTTTTTTAGGTATTGGCCATAACTGTTTTTACTCAACTGGCTTGCGATCTTCTGAACGGTTTCTGCACTAATCCAGCCTTGACGATAGGCAATCTCTTCAGGGCAAGCTACCATCAGGCCTTGACGCTTTTGCAATGTGGCAATAAAGCCTGCCGCATCGAGTAAAGAGTCATGCGTACCCGTATCTAGCCAAGCAAAGCCACGGCCCATAATTTCAACACTCAGTTCGCTCTTTTCAAGATAGGCGCGATTGACATCAGTAATCTCAAGCTCACCGCGGGCGCTCGACTTAATCGATGCTGCAATATCGCAGACCTGATTGTCATAAAAATAGAGACCCGTTACTGCGTAGTTGCTGCGCGGCTTGAGGGGCTTTTCTTCAATGGAGAGGGCTTTGTAGTCTTTATCAAACTCCACGACACCGTAGCGCTCTGGATCATTCACATGATAGGCAAATACAGTAGCGCCACTGCTCCGATCATTTGCGCTGTGCAGCTGCTCGACTAACTCGTGGCCATAAAAAATATTGTCGCCCAGCACTAAAGCACTTGGGCTATTGCCGACAAAGGATTTTCCCAAGGTAAAGGCTTGCGCCAAGCCATCGGGCGAAGGCTGTACGCAGTATTCAATGTTTAAACCCCACTGTGAACCATCACCCAATAACTCGGTAAAACGTGGTGTGTCATGCGGGGTGGAGATCAGCAAGATATCCCGAATGCCGGCTAACATTAGCGTGCTTAATGGGTAGTACACCATGGGCTTGTCATAGACCGGCATGAGCTGTTTAGAAACGGCCTGCGTCACTGGATAGAGGCGTGTTCCAGACCCACCCGCCAAGATGATGCCCTTGCGTTTGAGTGAGTTAGTTTGATGGACTGCCATGGATGAATGCCTTTGAGTGCCTTTAAACGGGTTTAAATGAGCTTTCGGTGCACCAAGTCCTGGACATACTCTGCGACTTGCGGCTCCCAAGATTGCTGCAATAACTGCAATTTTGGCACATTGGCCGAGGGGTCTAGCGTATCAGCAAGGACAGCCTCTAAAGTACCTCGCGCCATACGGGAGTTCATCGGCCGAGGTGCTGGTAGGGGGTATTCCGTGGCGGGGATGGCTTCAATCGCATTGGGGCGCAATTGAAGCGCTGCACCTGCATCCAGCGCCGCCTGCACCGCATGACACGCTAAGGCATGCCAGGTCGTTTCTCCAGAAGGTACTGCATGGTAAATCCCGGAGGGGAATTGCCTTAATTGATTGGTTTCGTCGAGCACCAAGGCAAGACTAACTTCTGCTAACCATCTTGCGCTACTTGGCACGCCATATTGATCGGCAATCACCTTGAGGGTTTGGCGCTCTTTGGCTAAACGCAAAATCGTACGAATGAAGTTTCCTCCCTCACCATACACCCAGCTGGTTCGGAAAATTGCGTATTGCGCCTTTAACTCTGCGCCATTCGCCTGTGAAGCATGCTGTTGCTTGCCTTGAAAAGCCTGCTCAATTGCTTCCTCCCCGGCCGCTTTGCTTTGGCCATATACGCCCAATGGATTGCGTGCATCTGTCACCTTATATGGACTTGCTTTAGATCCATCAAACACATAGTCAGTGGAGTAGTGCAAAGAAGTAGCACCATGGTCTTTTGCATACTGCGCCATGATTTCTGGGGCTTTGGCATTGATGGCATAAGCCAAGTCAACCTCTGTTTCGGCTTGATCGACTGCTGTGTAGGCTGCCGCATTAATAATTAAGTCTGACTTGATTTGATTGAGAAGCACTATAATGGCATCGGTACTGGCCAGATCACATTCAGCACGGCCTACGTAGCTGATGCGATGCAGTTTTTCAAGCTTAAGTTCATCAAAGACGGCTTTAAAGGCTTTACCAAGTTGGCCATCTTTACCAAAAACGAGAATGTTCATCTGGGCTATTGGTGCGCAAGAAGCATTGCTTAGTTGTATTACTTTTGTAACCAGTCGCGGTAGGAGCCGCTCACCACGCCCTCGACCCACACCGAGTTATCTATATACCACTGCACCGTTTTTTGAATACCGCTATCAAACGTTTCCTTAGGTTTCCAACCAAGCTCCCGTGCAATCTTGCTGGCATCAATCGCATAGCGACGATCGTGCCCTGGCGATCTTTTACAAAAGTAATCTGCTCTGCGTAGGATTTGCCGTCTGCCCTAGGCCGCAGTCCATCCAAAATCTGGCAAATGGTTTTGACAACATCAATATTAGCTTTCTCGTTCCAGCCACCAATGTTGTAGGTTTCACCCGGCTTGCCATTGGCAAGCACTTCATGAATCGCAGAGCAATGATCGCCAACATAGAGCCAGTCGCGTACTTGCTGGCCGTCGCCATAAATAGGTAGCGATTTACCATTGATCGCGCTGAGAATCACCAGCGGAATGAGTTTTTCTGGGAAGTGATATGGTCCATAATTGTTAGAGCAATTACTTGTCAGCACTGGTAAGCCATAGGTATGAAACCATGCCCGAACTAAATGATCAGACGCAGCCTTCGATGCTGAATAAGGACTATTGGGCTCATAAGAATGTGTTTCTGTAAAGGCGGGAGCCTCTACCGAGAGCGATCCAAATACCTCATCGGTTGAAACATGATGAAAACGAAAGTTCTTTTGCTGGCTCTCTGGAAGGTCTTTCCAATAAGCACGTGCACACTCGAGTAAATGAAAGGTACCCATAATATTGGTTTGCACAAACTCCGCTGGACCATGAATTGACCGATCAACATGGCTTTCGGCAGCGAAGTTCACAATCGCTCGAGGTTGATACTCTCGTAGTAGCCGAGTCACGAGCTCCTGATCGCAAATATCTCCATGAACAAATACATGTCGAGAGTCACTCTTCAGAGAATCTAAGGTAGCTAAGTTACCAGCATAGGTTAATTTATCTAAATTGATAATACCCTCGGTTTTCGGCTCTTTTAGCCAGTCGAGAACAAAATTACCACCAATAAAACCTGCGCCGCCAGTAACAAGAATCATATTGTTTCCATCATGGATTCAAAACAGGATCATTATGACTCAAATAGACAGGAAACCGCCTCAGAGCCCTGACTTATAATTAAGTCCATGGATCCCGCTAAGTACAGCTTCACCTTTGCCTGCCATAACTCGGTTGAGTACACCAAAAAGTGCATTGAAAGCATGATTGCACATGGCACCCCCTTGAATCGACTAGTCGTGGTGGATAATCAGTCTAATGACGGAACACGCGATTACTTAAACAGTCTGCTTCTCGGTGGGCGAATTTTTAATCAGCAGAACCTAGGTTGCGGCACTGCATGGAATCAAGGGGCTCTAGCATTGCAGTCCGAGTGGAGCATCATCATGAATAATGATGTACTAGTCTCGCCCCACTGGATTGAAAACCTCATTCAAACCGCAGAAAATCTCAATCTAAAGGTGATTAGCCCTGCTCTAATCGAAGGGCCTCTAGATTACGATTTTGACTCATTTAGCCTTAAAGCAAGCCAAAAAATGAAAAGTGTAAACCGCTTATCCAGCAAACATGCAGTGTGCTTAGCTATTCATGAATCGGTTTGGAGAGATGTTGGGTACTTCCAGCCAGTGCCTAAGCTGTTGGGTTACGAAGACACCCTCTTTTTTCATGAACTCAAAAAGGCAAAAATTCAGACTGCAATCACGGGGTCATCATGGCTACATCACTTTGGCTCAATTACACAATCTGCAATGAAGCTTGAGCGGGGCCTCAACCAAAAGGATGGCCTAGCAAATCGTTATAACTACAAATTACTCAATCAGAGTTGGCTAACCCGAAAAATCAGTAAATACCAAGCAAAACAACAGCAAATTAGCTCTAGAAATTCTGAAGTCAAGCAATACGATATGTCCGTTCATGGTTTAAGAGAACACGGTCAATTTGTTTGGATTTAATACTGAGCCAGTAATACCAGTTCAGTATTAATGTTTAATGAGCTCAATCAATTGAGCTGTATTGCTTTCTCGCTAAAATTTAGTGGTGACAAATGCTTTACCTTTTTCGCCTAAGCACTTTGCTTCAGTTGGGTTCTCAAGCATCCAATAAATAGCTTTTACCCATGCACTCACATTCCCCGGCTCCACCATCAGGCCTGTTTCTTGATGCAAAATCGTCTCGGGAATACCGCCAGCACGACTTGCAATAGTGGGT
>Ga0187843_10002244_pt1 | contig 11843 bp, 15 predicted proteins | sample SpaLakP09_SKY_43_FD_134516 | JGI IMG/M metagenome (GOLD analysis project Ga0187843, IMG submission 134516) | Oligotrophic lake water microbial communities from Sparkling Lake, Wisconsin, USA - SP09_SKY_43 | ecosystem: Environmental > Aquatic > Freshwater > Lake | place: USA: Sparkling Lake... | reverse complement strand
GAAGAAATGCGTGTCGTCACAAACCTCCAACACCAATTGGTGCTTTGCTGCTGCTGCACGCAAGCTTTGAAGAACCCGCCAATCGCCGGGTGCCGTCATAACCAGTTTGTCGGGCTGCAAACGCGCAATGGCTTTGCTCAACTCGCCATGCAGGTTGCCAACGTTGTCCGCCGCATCAATCTCCGTGTAATCGACCCGCCAATGCTTGGCGCGTAAGGTCGATGCGAAGTGGCGCATGGCACTTAGAAAGATGGTGATTCGCTGCTTGGCAGATATGACATGCGTGGACTCTTCATCCACTTCGGCCATCCAGATGACATCTTGATCCGGATCAAAATCCTTGAGGGCGGATGCGTCTTCGTTGAGCTGGTCACCCAGCACCACGACCAACTTGCGGATACCTTGACTTATTTTTTGTCTCCAGCAGCGGCAGCTGCTTTCTCAAGCGCCAAGGCAGCAGCTTTTTTCTCTTTGTAGATGGATTCGATGGAAGCCATGATCAGTGGTGTTTGTGCTGTACCCAACCAGACCGCCTGGTTTTGCATGATTAATTCGATCTGATCAAGCGGACATGTTTTGCCAAATTTAGCAAGCCAGTCTTTGGCACGTTCTTCTCGGAGCTTGACTTCGTTGATGGTGTAGGCCAGTGCTTTGAATTCAGTGGCGGAACACGCCATCTCGGGAAGTGCTGCAGCTGATTGGGCTGGAGCAGGGTTTTTTTTGTTCTGTGCCTGCGCACCGAGGACTGCCAGTGTGAACAGCAGTATGCCAAACCATTTCATTGCGACATGAAGCATGCTGGGAGGCCCTTGGAGTTTGTACACGTGTCGATTCTATCGACTAGTCCGCTTTTGTTCCTGCTTGCCGAATCAACTCGGTCAATCGAATGGCATCTTTTTTCATGCGCGCCTCAAAGGCTGCGCTGCTGCCGCCGACCAGGTCAGCGCCTGCGGCTTGGATTTTTTCAATGAATTCAGGGTCTTTCAATATGTTGTCAACTTCTCGGTTGAGTAGTTGCACCACCGCAGTGGGCGTTTTGGCCGGCGCCAAGATACCAAACCAAGCCGTGATTTCATAGTCGGGAAGTGACAAGGCTTCCGCGACTGTCGGAACGTTTGGAAGCAGACGCGATCTTTTCTGACCAGTGACGGCCAATGCTTTGATCTTATTGGCTTTGAGATGCGGCAAGGCCAAGGGCAAGTTCACAAAACCGATTTGCAATTCACCGCGCAATAAATCAACCATGGCTTGCGAATTACCTTTGTAGGGTATGTGTTCCATTTGCAGGCCTGATTTCAAACCCAGCAATTCGCCGGCCAGATGACCAGAGCTGCCCGCACCAGGTGAACCGTAATTCAATTGTCCTGGTTTGCTCTTGGCCAAGAGCACCAACTGCTTTAGGTTTTGCACATTCAAATCCGGATGAACCACCACGACATTGGTGACTTCAGCCAGTTCGATGATTGGTACCAGATCTGTCATGGGGTTGTAGGGAAGTTGGCTGTACAAAGCCAAATTCGTGACCAATGGCAAGCCGTTGATCAACAAGGTGTAACCATCAGGTGCGGCTTTGGCGACGTGGTTGTTACCGATGTTGGTGCCAGCGCCTGGCATTTGCTCGATCACTACGCTTTGTCCAAGTGCTGCCGACAGCCGAGGTGCCAGTGCTCGCGCAATCACATCCGAACTTCCGGTGGTAGCCGGGATGATGAGCTTGATCATTTTGCGCGGGTAGTCTTGTGCAAAAGCCTCATGAAAAAAACCTGCGCATGCCATCGTAGTCAGGCCCAAACTGAGCGAACGTCTGTTCAACATATCAACCCTTTATTTAATGTTGCTCCAACAAACTGCCAAAGCCAGTTTGTCGATCCATGATGCCGCAAGTGCGCAGGGCATGCCAGTAGGTGGCTGTATTGATTGCAATCACGGGTTTGCCAAGAAACAATTCTGCGGCGGCTGCCAAGCGGATCATGGACAAATTCGTGCCTACTTGCACAATGGCGTCGACATCATCACCGTCTAATTGCCGAATGGCATCACGGCACATGGCGTCAGTGCTGTGGGCAATTTGTACCGGGCTTGGTCGTTCAAAACAGACATCGCGCACAACAGTAAAGCCGCAGTCTTGGTAGAAGCGGCGCACTTGATCGTTGGCCACTTTGAAATAAGGTGACAGAAAAGCAATGCGCTTGACTTTCAGTGTATTGAGGGCAGCTTCGGTGGCAAAGGATCCACAGGAGACGCCCACGCCAGCACGCTCGGTCATCATCTGCAAATAGCTTTGTGCGCCCACCCGACCATTCCAAAAAGTAGCAGCTGACATGCCCATGACCAAGTAGTCGATCTCGCAGGTTTTCAAAATATCCACGGCATCCAAGGTGGACTTGTTGATGTTCTCCACCAAAGCTAAGAAACTGGCGTCGTCATTCACAGGGTTGTTCGGAATGGCGATACGGCTGTAATGATTGGTGACACCCATGGGGCGCAAATCGTCAAAGTCGGGTTGGACGATTGTGTTGGTTGATGGCCCTAATGCGCCAAATTTTTTTCTGTAGCCCAGATGATCTGTCATGTTGGCGCTCCTTGAAGTGTCTGCAAATGCTTCAGCAAATCATCGCGCCTCATGATGTCTGCATATTTTTGACCCATGTCAAATAAATTTGCGTCGTGCGGCTCTGCGGCTCTGTCACCCACGCAATCGGACACGACCACGGTACGGAAATTGTGTTGCACCGCATCCACCACGGTAGCCCGGACACAGCCACTGGTGGTGCAACCAGTGACCACCAAGGTGTCAACGGCATGCAAGCGCAACCAATCGGCCAAGGGTGTGTTGAAAAACGCAGAAGCGCCTTGCTTGCGAATCACGAGTTCGGGCGGTTGAGGTTTGAGTGCCTGCACAATTTGACTGCCGACTGCATGCTCGGTTAAGCCCTGCAAGGCTTTCACCCGCGATGAAAAAACATTGCGGTCTGAGCCATCCGCTTCAAACACAACCCGTGTATGTGCGATTGGAAAGCACCATTTTCTAAATGCAGCCAACAGGGGAACGGTTGAGTCAACCGCAGATTGAATCGCTGGTCCACCGAGTTGCCGCGAATCGACAAAGCTGTTGACAAAGTCCACCAGCAGCAAACCACAACGCTGACCAATGCCCGAAGTTTGGCCAAAGCCTTGCAATTTATAGATGTCTTCGGTGTTCATGCTGTCATGCTTTGTCGTTTTGATTGGCATGGGCTTGATCAAATGCATGGACCCAATCAAAGCCCATGATTTTTGAGAAAGCAGGGAAGTCGTAGAGCGCCGCGTTCACTGTGGTGCTAGAGCGTGTTGTTTTCAATGCAGTGTAGACATGCTCAAATGCCTTGGCCGCTGCCAAGAAAGCTGTTGCAGGAAAGATGGCCAAACCGAAACCAATGGATTGCAGTTCTTCAAAGCTCAATACCGGTGTTCGCCCACCTTCAACCATGTTGGCCACCAAGGGCAGGTCAAAAGACTGGCCAATCCGCTGCATTTCCTCAACTGATTCCGGGCTCTCCACAAACAAAATATCTGCACCAGCCTTTGCATACAACTCAGCCCGACGCAGGGCTTCATCCAGCCCAAGCGTTGTGCGTGCATCGGTGCGGGCGATGATCAAGAAGTTGGGGTCTGATCGGGTTTCCACAGCCACACGAATTTTGTCAACCATGTCTTGTGCTGGCACCACACGACGACCCAGCACATGGCCACATTTTTTGGGAAATTCTTGGTCTTCCAATTGAATGGCGCAGGCACCCGCGGCTTCATAGCCCCGCACGGTCTGCATCACATTCAACAATCCGCCATAGCCGGTGTCGCCATCACAAATCATGGGTGTTTGGGTGATGCTGGTGAATTGCGACACCCGATTGACCATGTCAGTGTAGGTGGCCAATCCCGCATCTGGCATGCCTAAATACGAGGCAACCGTGCCGTAGCCCGTCATGTACAGGGCTTCAAAACCCATTTGATCGGCCATCTTGGCCGAGACCATTTCAAAAACGCCAGGGGCCACGACCAATTGACGCTGGCTGAGCCTTTGTTTGAGCAAGGCGCGACGTTCGGCGTGCGTGAGGGTGGAGATGCCTTGTTTAATCATGTGATGGCCTTTGCGCGCTCGAGCGCGTCGAGCATGGAAGATTGGCGAATGTAAGCGCGTGCGCGCACGGGGTCTTGGCTGAGTTCGCGCAGTGCTTGCTGGTTTAATTTTCTTTTGATGGGATCGCGTTCTTCAATGTCACGCTTATTTCGGGCTGTGCTCGCGTTGATGTAGTCAATCGCGATAGTGCGGCGTTGCCGTTCATACCTGTCTAGGGCGGATTCCGATTCTTCATGGCGCAACACCGCGAGCAATTTATCCGTGAGGTTCATTGCATCATGGATGCCGCCATTCATGCCCATGCCACCTAATGGGTTGTTAATGTGTGCAGCATCACCGGCCAATAAAACGCGTCCATGTCGAAAACGTTGCGCTACGCGTTGATGGACTTTATAAAGAGTTCGGTGCTCAGTCACATAAGCCTGCGCTTGGGGCAATAGATTTTGCAATCGGGCTTGCACACCATCGTCGCTGAGCACAGCGTCATCTGTTTCATCGCTCTTGGTGGGGAATAACACCCGCCACATGCTAGGCACACGCAACAAGACACACCATTCATCGGGGTCGGAGCAGTAATTCACATATGACAGGCGCGGTAAATGATCGGCATATTCAAAGGTCGTGGACACCACTAAAAAACGTTCAGGATAAGTAAAGCCTTCAAATTCAATGTTCAGACTTCGACGAACAGCGCTCCAAGCTCCGTCGGCTCCAACCAGGTAATCCGCTTGCAAGGACTGGGCTTCGTCTGATTGCATGAAATGAAGTTGAACATGCGCGCTCGTTTGCGTGACTTGCGTGACATGGGCATTAAAAATCATCTGCACGTGAGGCATTTGATGAAGTTTGGTTTGAATCATTTGCGTCAATTTCCACTGCTCACATTGAAGCCTGAACGGGTGGTCGGTGTCAGCTGCTATCAGGCTCATATCGAACTCTGCAATCACCCCTTCTTGTCGATCTCTTTGTTGGGTAAAGCGGGCCACCAAACCTTGCGCAATCAAGTCGTCGGTCAAACCCAATGGTGCCAACATGTCCAGAGTCGGTGGATGAAAGGTAGATGCACGCAAGTCCCGGTTCAGTGAAGCCGCCGATTCAAGCACGGTCACTTTCACACCTTGATTGGCTAACAGCAATGCACTCACCAGGCCGACCGGCCCAGCACCGGCCACGATGACATGGGCTTGTTTTGTGTGCAATCGTTTTTGCTGCATGGCGCTCGATGGCGTTTCCATGCCGGCATTTGTGGAGTCAGCGCTCATTTTTCTTACCTCAGACACAAATTACTTGACGGTGATTTCAATCGATTTGCTCAATTTTTCCCCATACGATTGATGGGCGCCGTTGGCAAACTGCATGGTCAGTTGGTACCGTCCAGGTGTGAGCGCGACTTCAGTTTCAGTTTGACCTTTACCAAAGTGTTGATGTGATTCATCTGCTGGAATGACGGTTCCTTCGGCGATGGACTGCTTGTTGATCAGAAGATGGTGGTGGCCTGTATTTTGAGTCATGTCACCAGCAGGCGCGATAGCCATACCCGTCAAGCCAAAGACAACTTTGAAGGGGCTGCTGACCACTTCGCCATTCAATGGTTTGATGAAATCCACCGATTGGGCCCATCCGATTTGGCAGGTGAGTGCGGAGGCTGCAATAAGCGCTGATAAACAGTGTTGGACTGGCGTGCGTTTCATGAAAGTTTCCTTAAAGATAGGTCTGATACACAGCCAGTCTATTCTTAAATATTCAGGTCTGCACGAAAGGAAATAGAGAAGCGGGTGGAGTTGATCAATAGTGGCTGCCACCATTGATTTGAATGCCCTGACCGGTGATATGGCTGGAGAAATCCGAGGCCAAATAGACCATCAAGTTCGCCACCTCTGCTGGTTCGGCATAACGCCCATCGGGAATTGAGGCCGTGCGTTGCGCGCGCAGTTGTTCAGCCGAACCGCTGGCTTGTGAGGCTTCAATTTCGCGCAACATGTCGGTATCGACTGGTCCGGGGCAGACCGCATTGACGCGTATGCCTTTGCGCGCCATTTCCAGCGCAGCGGTTTTGGTCAGACCCATGACGGCATGCTTGCTGGCGGTATAAGGACCGAGCTTGCGCGTGGCCAAGAAAGAACCGAGGGATGCCGTATTGACGGCCGCGCCCTTTCCTTGGGCAAGCATGATTGGCAGAACATATTTCAGACCCAGAAAAACGCCTCTGGCATTGATATTCATCACTTTATCGAAAACCTCAATCGGATAGTCGATGAAATTGTGGATGTCGCCACCTGCGCCAGTTACCACGGCCACTTGGCCAGAAAAATCAATCTTCATTTTCATCCTTTGTGTCTAGAAAAATCGAGCATTCGTCAAGCCGGCGACACAACCAAGGGAAAACTCTGAGTTTTCTTGCCTTATTCGGGGGGGCGTGAGAGGGTATCGGCGAATCTTGCACAAGTGTGCCGCCGAGGGTTACACCGGTTTCAAATTCGCCCTCGCAAGCCGCGATACTTTAAAAAGCCGAATCACTTTGCCAACCAAACACCATGACCAACGCTGAAGCCATGCGCGACGCCATTTCTCATCTCAAACGCGAGCGAATCGTGGCTGCTGCCGTGGATTTGTTCTACAGACAAGGTTATGGCAAGACCACTTTGGACCAAGTGGCCAGTGAACTTCAAGTCACCAAACCATTCATTTACGCGCATTTCAATTCAAAGAACGATTTATTGGCTGAAATTTGCTCCCGCGCCATCACCTTGGCGCACGAGTCCCTGAATCGGGTCATGGCGCAAGACACTTCGGTCACCGATCGTTTAGAAACTGTGGTCAGTGATTTTTTAACGGCGGTGTTGAACCATCAACCCCACGCGATGATTTACAGCCGTGAAGAAAAAGAATTGGCTCAAAAAGACCGCGATGCCATCAATGCCTTGCGTCGCGATTTCGATCGACGCTTGGTGGAACTGGTGAACCAAGGTGTGGTCGCTGGTGAGTTTCAAGTTAACGATGTCCAACTCACCGCCTTGGCGATCGGTGGCATTGTGGGTTGGGCACCCGTGTGGTTTCGCGCCAATGGTCGTTTGAGTTTGGAAGAAGTGGTGTCCTACATGGCATCCATGGTGCTGGCCATGGTGCGAACCAAAAAATCCCGCAAAACAAAGAGCAACAAATGAATCAACGCAATCCTCAAACCATGGCTGTGATCGGTGGTATTTCCATCGGTCATCCCTATGGCATGACAGGCGCACGTTTGGTCGGTCATGCGCTGATTGAAGGCAAGCGACGCGGCGTGAAATACGTGGTGGTGACCATGTGCGTGGGAGGTGGTATGGGCGCAGCGGGTTTGTTTGAAGTTGCTCAAACCATTGCATTGAAAGGGGTTCACATGCCACGTCGATTCGTAGACCTGTCGATTTATTTAGAAAATGATGTGGTGAGTGACCCACCCGCCTATGCACCGCGCATCGAATATCTGTCGCACCAAAACACAGTCTCGCAAATCGAGCCGTTTTTTCCAGGCTTGAAAAAGGAAGATCTGCCGGATGGAGAGGGCTGGGCCGTGGAGTTTGTGAAATTGTGCACCCACAATGGCACGCACTTGGACGCCCCATACCACTACCACTCGACCATGGACAAAGCCAGTGGTGAAGCCAAGCCCGCCATCACGATTGACGAAGTGCCCTTGGAATGGTGTTTTCAACCCGGCGTGAAGTTGGACTTTCGGCATTTGCCCGACGGTCATGTGGTGACTGCGGCAGAAGTGGAAGCGGAACTCACACGCATCGGCCACCACTTGTCACCCTTAGAGATCGTCGTGGTGAACACCCGTGCCGGTATGCAATACGGGCAACCCGACTATGTATCTTGTGGTTGTGGCATGGGCTATGAGGCCACCATGAATTTGCTGGAACGTGGTGTGCGATTGACAGGCACGGATGCTTGGAGTTGGGACGCACCTTTTGTTCACACCGCTCAAAAATATGCAGACTCAGGTAATGCAGCATTGATTTGGGAAGGCCACAAAGCAGGGCGCGATATTGGTTATTGCCATTTGGAAAAACTACACAACCTGGAAGCCCTGCCCAGCAGTGGTTTTTACATCAGCTGTTTTCCGCACAAAATTCGTGGCGCTTCAGCGGGATGGACCAGGGCGGTGACTATTTTTGATGACGACTTGCTACCATTTCAATCTTGAAACTTGATCCTCAACAAACTGCTCAGGCTTTGCCGTACCTGAAACTGTCGCAAACGATTGCGGACTTGTTGCTTGACCCTTCTGTCGTGGTGCCACCGCGATTGGTCCAACGTTTGTCGCATTCGGGCAGTTTCTTTGTCATGCCTGCATCTGATGCGCAATGGGGCATCACCAAGATCATTACTTGGGTTGCCGATAATCCCAGCCGAGGATTGCCCGCCATCCAAGGCGAGGTGATGGTCTTTGATGCCCGCGATGGTCGTTTGCTTTATGCGCTCGATGGCCCCACGGTGACGGCGCGACGAACAGCCGCCGTGTCCTTGCTCGCGGCGCAACGCCTCGCACCCAACCCCAATGGCCGCCTGTTGTTGGTGGGCGCGGGGGTACAGGCGAGAGCCCATCTGCATGCCTTTGTACAAGGCCTTGGCGTCAACGATGTCTTGGTGGCTTCCAGCACACGCGCGAGTTCTCAATCCTTGGTGGACGAGGCGCTTGACCTGGGTTTGCGGGCAGCCATTGCCAGCAGTGTTGATGATGCATTGGCAGATTGCAGTTTGGTGGTCAGTGCGACGAGCGCTCAACAAATTGCATTGCGTGCGCTTCCCCGCGATGACGCGTTCATATGTGCAATTGGTGCATTCACACCAACCATGGCCGAGTGGGCTCCCTAGGTTTGCCGGCATCTGGCCATCAATGGGCGTGTGGTCGTGGACAGTCGCGACGCCGACCATGAAGCCGGTGACTTGTTGCAGGCCGGTTTGGATGTGGCGCAATTTCCCAGCTTGCAAGAATTGGTGCGCGGACAGGTACGCTGGAACCGTTCCCAGTCCGGCCCTGTTTTTTTCAAGAGTTGTGGCTGGGCAGGATGGGATTTGGCCGCAGCTCGCTGTGTGGTTCTGGCTCAGGGATGAATAGCTCAATTCATTGAGCATCAAAAATACTCAGTCGTTGTCCAAAGCCACCAAACCATTGAGCAAAGCGTTTTGAAATCGCTGCGGGTTCTGAACATGTGGTGCATGACCGAGGTCTGGAAACAAAACGAGTCGGGCACCAGGAATCAGCTTGACCGTTTTGAGTGACATCACCCGGTAATTGCCTAAAGCAGATTTCAAGGGTTCTGGGGCCAGATCGCGGCCGATCGCGGTGGTGTCTTTTTCACCAATCAATAACAAGGTGGGCACTTTGAGATTGGGAAATTCATACAAGACAGGTTGATTCACAATCATCATGAATGTCAGCGCGGAATGCCAAGCCACTGTTTCTTTGCCAGGACCGCGGTACATGCCTGCAATCATTTGCACCCATGGTTCGTATTCAGATCTCCACTCGTTGGCGTAATACGTGCTCTTCTGGTAATTGCGCATGCGTTCATCGGTTTGCTGCAACTCGCGGGCATGCCATTCTTCCAAAGTCGGCATTGGAACTCCCAGCGCTTTCCAATCTTCCAAGCCCAAAGGATTGATCATCACCAGTTGGGTCACTTCGTTGGGGTACTTTAAGGCGTAACGCGTGGCCAGCATGCCGCCCATGGAATGACCAATGACGGTTGCTTTGTTGATCTTCAAAGACTTTAACAAGGCATGTGTATTGGCGGCCAGTTCGTCAAAGCTGTAGTCGTAGCTCAGGGGTTTACTGGATTTGCAAAACCCGACTTGATCGGGGACGATGACCCGCATGCCAGATTGTTGCAACTTCAGGGCTGTTTCGTGCCAAGTGGCTGCACAGAAATTTTTGCCGTGCAACAAAACCACATTGGGCGCATTCGACTTGGCAGCAGGGTAGTCCAAGTAGGCCATTTGAATCGGTTGGGTCTGGGCGATGAAATCAAAATAGCGAACTGTTTCAGGATACGCGAAGCCTTGCAATTGCGGTCCGTAAACGGGCAAGTCAGCCTTGGCGGTCATGCTGACCATCAGGCACAACAACATCAATATTTTTTTCATAAGAAGTTATAACGCAAGTTTTGGCTGTACAAATTCCTAGGAAATATTCTTGATTCAAGCATTAATGGTTTGATTACGCACGCAAGACCCCGGCCAAGCATTGACGCCTGCCAATAAAGCCAAATAAGATGAAACATGGCTACCAAATCATGAAAGGCTCACATGACTGATGCATCCATTTTGATCTGCTTGTTCCTTTTTGCAGGTATCTGTTTTGGTTTTGCCACTTTTCCTTACAGGCACTTGTTTAGCGAAGGGCCAACCAAGGCTGATGACTCAGAATCAACATCCATTCTGGAAGGCCGGGTTTTTTGGATCTTGATTTGTACTTGGCTTTGGCCAATCTTGCTCATGACAGGAATCAACACTGCATGGATATTTGCAAAGCGCAAAAGGCAAGTACGCAAAGAATCGGATTCAGTTCTTTAGATCCGAATGGCGTTTCCCCCTTCAAAAACCGGCGAAAGGATGGATATGACTCCAGAAGAACGCGATCAGTTGCAACAATTTCTTCGGCCATTGGCACAGTCACGCGCGCTGTCAAAAGATCCTGTAGCAGAATCCTTGATCAGGCAAGCTTTTGCAAATCATCCCGATGCGCTTTATATATTGGTGCAACGCGCCATGGCCAGCGACTTGGCTTTGCAAGCCGCAAAGAATCATCGATCCACACCGGCCACTTCAACAGCGTTCAGTCCTTGGAGCTCGGGCCTGCTGGGCGCGATGGTTGGCACCTCTGTAGGCGTGGTGGCTGGGGCAATTCTGCTTGACGGAATAGAAGATATTTTCGACGCCAGCATGGAATGATGAGTGGTCAGGTGCGGGTCACGGCGCAGATATTTCAATCATGATTTCATTGCGCCTGAGCATGGGCAGCGTCCATGGGGGGTCATAGCGCGACAATTGTGGTGCGCCTACTGCTTTCAAATTCTTCTTGAGCACCCATTCGCTGGCTTCAACTGTTTTGGCCTGCACTTTAGACTGTGTATTAAAGCCCGAATACTTCAGAACCGCGTAGTTTTTGCTGGGCACTTCCTTCAAGCGAACGGCTTGGTTCTTTGGTTTGGGAATAGAGGCCAGTGTGTATTGATTGGGCATCACAAATTGAACCACCCACTGCTTGGTGGTTTGCATGTTCAGCACATCCTGTTGAGGCGCTAAGGTGACGGGTGCCGTCATGGCAATTTTGGCTGATTGCGGCTCAATCTTCACTGGCGCGGTCATGGCAATTTTCTCAGTCGCTGAGGAATTGGGCACTTGGTTATTGCCAAAAATGTAATCGGCAATCAGACGAAAACCCTTGTTTGATGCTTCATCCATGTCGCCATCAACCAGTGTCTCCGCCACCAAATAGGGCGCGTACTTGCGAATTTCAAAGGCACCATCGGTCAGTACCACTTCATATTGGGGTTCTTCTATGGCCATGACGTTTCCAATGCAGGCAAGGCTCAGCAGCCAAACCATGAATATTTTCATTTTTTTCATCAACAACAGCCTGTAACTAGGTCGATCTATTGTGGCACGCTTGCCCCGCTCGCAGGTAGGAAGCCAATCATTGACATAGGTCAATAGGGGCAGCATTGATAGACATAGT
>Ga0187843_10002242_pt1 | contig 11847 bp, 8 predicted proteins | sample SpaLakP09_SKY_43_FD_134516 | JGI IMG/M metagenome (GOLD analysis project Ga0187843, IMG submission 134516) | Oligotrophic lake water microbial communities from Sparkling Lake, Wisconsin, USA - SP09_SKY_43 | ecosystem: Environmental > Aquatic > Freshwater > Lake | place: USA: Sparkling Lake... | reverse complement strand
TTTCAATAATAAGTAGTTCGCAGACTAAAGCAGGGCTTTAAAAGTAAGAGGCTGGCAGAATTGCTGGCCTTTTTAATGCACCATTAACTTCGCATAATGTATATTATGTTAAATGATATATTCATATGCAAATCTCATTTATCACAACATTGAATAAGCAGCCTCTCCTCTACAGAACTACCGGTTTGAAATAACGACGAAACCTATAAGCAATACGAAGCGCTATAAGCGAAAAAAATATAGCGCCGTATACCAAAGGCTCAGTATGATCTTTTTTTACAAGCAATAGAAAATGGAAAACAGCCAAAATGCCAATTAGATAAACAAACTGATGCAAAAGCTTCCATCGCCCACCTAATCTTTTCATCATGGCTTTACTTGATGTAATCGCTAATGGAATTGTGAGTAAAAATGCCGTAAACCCAACTAAAATATAGGGATGCATAGTAATGTCATTGGCTATTTCATTCAAATCAAACCAATGATCGAGCCAGACATAAGTCAAGATATGCAAGCAGGCATAAAAAAACATGAATAAACCCAACATACGTCGATATTGGATAAAACTGTTTATTCCAGACCACTGTCGAAAAGGCGTCATGCTGAGAGAAAGCATGAGAAAGACCAATGCCCAAGTGCCAGTCGAACGCTCTATAAATTCAATTGGATTTGCACCAAGAGCGTCGTACCAACCGAGATAGAATAACCTGCAAAGCGGGATAAGTGATAAAATAAATATTATAGATTTAATATTTAATATCAGTAATTTATTATTGTTAGCCAACATTTTACATTAGAAGTTTTTGATCAAATCCATGCCGGCATACAAATGCCCAACCTGCTCAGCGTAGCCGTTGAACATTTGTGTCTTAATACGCGGAGTAAACAATCCACCCCCAATACGGCGCTCGGATGACTGTGTCCATCTTGGATGATCAACAGTGGGATTGACGTTAGCGTAAAAGCCATACTCATTAGGTCCCGCCTTCACCCATGATGTTTTAGGCATCGTTTCTGTAAAACGGATCTTCACAATGGCTTTTGAGCCTTTAAAACCATACTTCCAAGGCACCACAAGACGAAAAGGGGCGCCATTCTGATTTGGTAGTACTTCGCCATACATGCCCAAAGCCATAATAGTAAGAGGATTCATGGCTTCATCCATGCGCAGCCCCTCAACATAGGGCCAATCCAATACCTGAATCCTCTGACCTGGCATCATGCGATCATCGGATAATGATATAAATTCAACGTATTTAGCGTTGGATGTAGGCTCAGCCCATTGGATAAGCTTTGATAAAGGCAGACCTACCCATGGAATAACCATAGACCAGCCTTCAACGCATCGCATTCTGTAAATTCGCTCCTCTAATGGGGCCAGTTTAAATAACTCCTCCACCCCTATTTGCTTATTCTTTTTCACCGCCCCTTCAATAGAAATCGTCCATGGGGAAGGTTTAAAAAGTCGAGATTCTATCGATGGATCACTCTTGCTTGTCCCGAACTCGTAATAATTGTTATAAGTCGTCACATCATCATAAGGCGTTAACTTTTCATCTAGACCGTATTTGGTTTTGGTGAAGCCACTTATTTTTTGTTTGTTAGATGCAGCATTCGCTGCATGGTTAATTAAACCAGTGAAAAGGCCAGTCGCACTAACAAGCGAGGCACCAGCCACTTTAATTAGAGTGCGCCTATTTTCAAAAATTTCTTTTGGAGTAATGTCAGAGGGAATGACATCAGATTTTTTAGTAATTAACATTGTGATGCCTTATTTGGATGTGGTTAGTGGTAACAACACAAAAAATTACATAATTCACTGCAATAGTTGAAGAAGCTATTTTGACAATTGTTTGAATGCGTTAAAAATCGATTCTGCCAAGACAGCATCCCCCACTTCAAGATTTAGCTTTTGCGCCCTTTCAAGTAGCGTTTTAGCTTCAGCACTTTGATTGATTGTAGTCTTCAAATAAGCTAAATAAAGCGAACTTTTCACTTCCCAGTATGCTCCACCATTGTCCACAGCAAATTTAAGAATCTTATTAATGGCTTTATCAGCTTGCTCATATTCAGCAGCATTCATGTAATAAAAGCCTAACTCCAACCCTGCATTAGCTTGCACATCAAGATCTCCATAACGCGCATAAGCCAAAGTAGCCTTAACTTGATACTCAATCGCTTGATTATATTTTTTTTGAATATTGTAAATGCTTGCAATATGTTCGAATGAATCAGCACGTTCATTATCATTTAAACCAAGCTTAAGTGCAGTCTGATAACTCAAAATTGCCTCATCATATTGCTTATTAAGCACCTGAACTTCACCGATTAAGCCATTTGCAATACGCTCAAAGCTTTTATTCTTTTGTGATTTTGCAATACCCAAAGACTTTTCATAACTAGACAACGCTTCAGCGAACTGTTGCGCTCCTTTGTAAGCATTACCTAACATAGCTAATGACATCATATGTTCACTAGGGGAATTAGATAGCTGATCAACCAATGTTAATGTAATCACAGCCTCTGCAAACTGATTCAATGCTAATTGACTACGTGCCTTACATAAAACAACATCACGATTTTTAGGATTTTTCTTGAGTAGCTGGCTTGAAAAATCTAATGCTTTCTCTGGCATTTCATTTTTAATTAACTGGTTACATTCATTTATTTTTTTATTTATATCAGAATCATCAGCCAATGATGATTGACTAAAGAAAGCTAAACATAAAAAAACAGAGAGAAGAAATCGCATTCTAAAATCCTTAAAAAATTATTAATTATCTGACAACATTTTTAGTAAATCAGTTTCATCAATCACACTTACGCCAAGCTCTTGCGCCTTTGTTAATTTACTACCTGCATCCGCCCCAGCGACCACAAAATCCGTCTTTTTAGAAACACTACCGCTTACCTTGCCGCCTTCATTCTCAATAAGTGCTTTAGCATCTTCACGACCCAGTGTTGGCAAAGTGCCTGTAAGCACGAATGTCTTACCGGTAAAAACACCTGTTGCATCTGATTGTGCAGCTACCGCATCCCAATGAATGCCTGCCCCGCCTAGTTCTGAAGGTGTAATCAAGCTATTAATGATTTCTCGGTTATGTGTCTCAGCAAAGAAATTAACAATAGATTCCGCCACAATTGGTCCTACGTCTGGCACTTGTTGCAACTGCTCCATATCAGCTTGTTGAATAGCTTCAACATTACCAAAGTAGCGCGCCAAATCCTTCGCAGTTGCCTCACCCACGTTTCGTATACCTAAGGCATAAATAAAGCGGGCTAGCGTTGTCTTTTTGCTTTGTGTCAGAGCATCGATAATGTTTTGCGCCGACTTTTCTGCCATGCGGTCTAAATCGGCCAGCGTATGAAAGTCCAATCGATAGATATCAGCAAGGTTATTTGCCAAATTACTGTCAACAAGCTGTTCAACCAACTTATCGCCAAAGCCTTCGATATCCATCGCTTTGCGTGAGGCAAAATGAATCATGGCTTGTTTACGCTGTGCCGCACAGAATATTCCGCCCGTGCAACGAGCAACTGCTTCATCTTCTTGTTTTTTGATATGAGACCCACACACAGGGCACTCCGTCGGCATCATAAACAGCAATGCGTTAGTTGGACGTTTGTCGAATACCACGTTGACCACTTCTGGAATGACGTCCCCTGCTCTTCTAATGCTCACGGTGTCGCCAATACGGACATCCTTGCGGCGCATCTCATCTTCATTATGAAGTGTTGCATTAGTCACGGTTACGCCACCCACAAACACAGGCTTGAGCCTTGCGACTGGCGTAATAGCGCCAGTACGCCCTACCTGAACATCAATCCCCTCAACAATGGTGAGCGCCTCTTCCGCTGGGAACTTGTGGGCAATGGCCCATCGAGGCGCTCTTGAGACAAAGCCTAACTCCGCTTGGTGTGCTAATGCATTGACCTTGTAAACCACGCCATCGATATCAAACGGCAAGCTGGATCGCTGTGCGCCAAATTTATGATAAAAACCTAAAAGTCCTTCAGCGCCTTTCACGATCGCTCGAAGATTGCTCACCGGCAAACGTAAGCTTTCCAAATAGTCCATGCAGGCGCTATGTGTGATTAATTCCGGAACGCCTTCGTTCGCCCCTAGCCCGTAAGCAAAAAACGATAATGGACGTGTTGCTGTGATGTTTGGATCCAACTGCCTCAGGCTCCCTGCCGCTGCATTACGAGGATTTGCGAACACTTTATCGCCTCGCGCCTCCTGTTGCTGATTGAGCGCATCAAAATCCGCTTTAAACATCAACACTTCACCCCGAACCTCAAGGAGTTTTGGTGGGTTTTGAATATTCAAGCGCTGAGGGATACTTCGAATTGTTTTGAGATTGTGCGTCACATCTTCGTCTGTGTAGCCGTCACCTCGCGTCGCCCCTTGAGTAAAAATGCCATTTTCATAAGTGAGGGTAATGGCCAGGCCATCAAACTTAGGCTCTACGGCATACTCAACCTGCAGAATTCCCAAGCCTTCACGGACACGCTTATCGAAGCTCTTTAGCTCGTCATCAGCGAATGCATTATTAAGAGAAAGCATGGCAACACGGTGTGTAATGCTACTAAATGCCTTCATTACAGAGCCACCAACACGCTGTGTTGGTGAATCAGGGGTGATTAAATTGGGGTCTTTAGCTTCTAGTGCTTGAAGCGCGCGAAATAGACCGTCATATTCATTATCACTGACGGTAGGGGCATCTTGAACGTAGTATTGAAAGTCATATAATCGAATTAAATCTCGGATCTCATCAATGCGAGTTTCGTCCGTAGGCTTGTTAGTTAATGGATCTTCGCCAAAAAGCCCTACCTGCAAAGGGGATTGCTGATCTTTGGACATGATAAACGCTACACAAACAAACGAAGTGCAACAGGACTGCCTGGCGCAATGCCTTTGACAGTCATCTGCACTTGTATCAACCTTAGTTGCTGTCTAATCTTTTCAATTTTAGCGTCATTTAATTCTCGCTGATGATCATCCACAAGTGAAGCCGACAAAGCATGGGCCATGGCTTTAGCCATGAGCACCATGCTATTGAATGTGTCAGTGCAGTTTTCAGTGAGCGCAATTTCTAATTGGAATGTCACTCCTTTAAGTGCTACCGCTTTCAGCATTTCGGCGTTAAATGGGTTGTTTTCCATGTTAATAACTTTGAATGACGACTGCCCACTTTGGTATTTAGCATAAAAAGCACCATCCTCTTTCAGCGTAAGCCCATTAGCTTCGGCAAGCCCTCTGAATTTAGTGCCTGTAAATCTTCCGCCAGCACCATTTAAGATATGGAAGCTGATAGTTTTATCCACTTCCAAACAGAAGGCATCCAATCTTTGTGCAAACTCCAAAGGCTCTTGCGTGCCTACCCATTCTACTTGCGCGCTTAACTCATATGCGATTTCGGTGACCATTTGTTGAAATCGTTCCAATGTCTCAGCAGAAACCGCTCCTGCTCTATCAGCCAATTGCAAACTGTAAGAAGCTTTGGTGAATTCAACTGCTTCTTGCTCACGGGTTAACACATGCCAAACCTCAGACGCATCAAATCCAGATGCGTAAATAGGCTTATCCAAGTTAACTAAGCCAATTAAAAATTGGCGCAGACGTTCGCCAGTGACTGGCGTCGGCAAAAAGAATATCGCTGTTAAATCGACATCTTTATTAAGCCCTTCTGGCAATGTATTGCCGCCAACAGGGGGTGATGGCATCGGTTCAGCAGGCACTTCAATATCAGCATGTGTTTCATCAACAATAGGAGTGTCTGGCACATGAGTAATCTTTGCAATATCTCGTTCAGATTCACCTAATTCAATTTTAAATTCAACCTCATCAGGCAAATGCACATCTTTAACATCATACCGATCAACCACATCTTTAATTTTAGTTGATGGTTCAATCAATACAGCAGTTTCTTCAAATACATCAGCAGTAAAATCATCCATTAACACATCGCTTGAAGACACTGAAAATTGCTTATCAGCAGATTTACGCATTTTGCGCTCTTGCCACCAATTAAATAAAATGACCAATATGATAAGCCCTAAGCCTATTGCTAAAAGTGAAATTGTTAAGTCATTTAATTTATTCAATTGATATTCCCATTAACTGCAATGCAATTTACCTTATGTAAACAATTCGTGATTCATTTGCATGGCGGCTTCCATGTCGACCTGTACCACACGCGAAACACCTGATTCCTGCATGGTGACACCCACCAATTGCTGCGCCATTTCCATGGTAATTTTATTATGACTCACGAACAAAAACTGTGTTCTTTCAGACATTTTTTTCACCATCGCACAGAATCTATCTGTATTGCTGTCATCTAGTGGTGCATCCACCTCATCCATCAAACAAAATGGCGCTGGATTTAGCTTAAACAATGCAAATACCAAAGCCAAAGCAGTTAGCGCTTTTTCACCGCCTGATAGTAGGTGGATCGTACTGTTCTTTTTGCCTGGTGGTTGGGCAAAAACCTGCATGCCCGTATCTAAAATCTCATCACCCAAGAGCTCTAGCCTTGCCTGCCCGCCCGCGAATAGATCTCTAAACAGCTCACTGAAATGACGATTTGCTTCATCAAAAGTATGTTGCAAACGCGTTCTAGTTTCTTTATCAATACGTCGAATAGCATCCTCAAGCGTGTTAATCGCCTCTTCCAAGTCTGCGGCTTGGCTATCCAAATAAATTTTACGTTCTCGCTCACTATTGAGCTCTTGAATAGCAGCTAAGTTAACAGGTCCAAGTGCTTCGACTTCACCTGCAAACCTCTCAACACGGGATTCAAAGTCTGAAATTTTTGCGCTAAGACTTAACTCATGCGCCAATGAAGTTTCTTCAATACCAACGTTGAGTAATTCAGCTTGGCACTGCTCAAAATTCAATCGCGCTTGCTGCTCCTGAAGGCGCGCCTGCTCTAATTTATCTCTTAATGGATGCAAGATTTGTTCGTTTTGCATTCTATTACGTTCGTTAGCTTGCAATTCATTTTCTGCGCCAGCCATTGCATCACGCGCTGCTGCCAGCGCTGTTTCACGCACTTGCTTCAAGCCAATCACCGCTTCAAGATTTGCTTTCAAGCCCTCCATCTTCGCAGCATCTAAAAGCGCTTTTGCCTCTTTTTTCTTATTAATTAAACTCAATGTTTCTTCAGAAATTGAATTTATTTTTCCCTTTAAATCATTGATATTATTTGATAATAACTTCCCATTAAATATCTTTTCTTGAGCGATCTTTTCGGCTTCCTGCAAATCAGTACGGCATTGATTTAATGCCAACTCCGCACGTTGTCTTGCGCTGAAGGTTTGCTCTCGCCTAGCTTGCAAATCAAGAAGTGATCCACTAGCTGATGAAAGCGCGCCTTGCTTTGCATTTTGCTCGTCTTTGAGACTGCCAAGCCGCTGCTGAAGCTGGCTTAAATCTACTTGGATCGCAGTTTGTCTATCAATCATGTGCTGGCGCTGCTGAGTCATTCTCTGTAACTCAATATTCAGCGCATGCTGGCTTTGGGTAAGTTTACTTAATGCCTGCTGTTGCTCTGTATGAGCATTCCTTGTCTGTTGCAAAGCTTGCTCATGCGATGCAAGGGCATCCAACCCTAATTTAATTTGTTCTTGAAATTCAGGCTGCTGCTTATTGAGGTCGTCGAGCTCGCGTTGACGCTCTAAAACGCCATGCATGGCTGATTGTGCCGCGTAAATAGATAAGGAGTGACGTTCGTACACATCCCCTTTTGCACTCACTAAATATTCATTTGATTTTAGCTGTTGACGTGCCTCATCAGGACTCTCGCTGTCCTCCAACAAATAAACACCGTCGAGCCAAACGTCTAAAAGCCCCTCTATGCGCTTATCTTTAACCTCAACAACATCCCTCATTGCTTTCCATGAAGAATTTTTTGATGAGCCAATTACGCTGGATTCAGAAGCTTCTGCAATAATTAAGGCAGATGGAGGACGCTCACTTGGCATTAGTTTGTCTGTTTTTTTATTAATCAGCGCATTTAAACGCGAGCCTAATACCGCCTCAAGTGACACTTCCCAACCTTTTTTAATTTCAACTTGTTGCCAAATTCGCGCAGCGCCATTTAATTGGTTCTTATTTAACCATGCATCAAGCTTGGCCTCATGTCCTAATGATTGCTGAATCTTATTAAGCGAGGCGATTTGAGCGTCCATCTGGGCTAAAGCACGTTCCTGGGCCAAATGCTGGTCACGCATCGATTTAAGCGCTTCTACTTGAGACTGCTCTAATTCTTTTAATTTACTTAACTCTAAGTTAAATCGCTCACTCTGTAACCGTAATTCCGTTAATTGCGCTTGCTTATCTTTTAATGCTTTTTCATTAGGTAAAATAAGGTTTGTCTGCTCAGCGATCAGTCTTTCTAGACGTTGCGTTGTTTCAGCAACTGAACGGCTTAAGTACTCAATATTGGTGGATTCTAAACGAATGTTTTGCTCAGCCTCACTTAATGTGCGTTGCGCTTCAGCATGAACTTTCTGAGATGCAATAAATGCACGTTCAGCTTCAGGAAATGCTGCTTTGCATCGAGTTAAAGCCTCACTAGATTGGGTCACTTGTGCCTCAGCAACTTGAGCCTCTATCATCAGTTGCTGTAGCTGAGCATCAAGATCAATACGCAGATTATCTGATTTAAGCGTTTGTTCAACCGCTTGTTCAAGCTGAATATTGAGTCTGTCTCGCGCTTCTTGAGTATGTTTAACCTGCGATTCCAAGTTGGAAACTTCCGCATTGGTTTCATAATATTGGGTTTGGGCAACCTGCACAGCTTCGGTACTGGCGAAGTGTTGTTGACGCAAAGCTTCTAAAAGGCTTTCTGTTTTGCGTAAAGCTGCCATTTGGCTTTCAAGCTCATTCACCAGCTTTTCAACCGCGCGCTGGGTCTTTTCCCATGATGCACTAGCAACTCTCTTTCGCAAGAGCCAAAGCTGACCCTGAGTGTGTTTGAGAGATTGTTGTAGGCGATGATATTGCTCGGTCACTACGGCTTGCGATTCCAAGCGCGTAATTTGCTTTCCCATCTCACTGCGAATATCTTCTACGCGCGTTAAATTTTCTCTTGTGTCGCGCAAGCGAAGTTCAGTTTCCCGGCGCCGCTCTTTGTATTTAGAGATGCCTGCCGCCTCTTCCAAAAATACACGCATCTCTTCAGGCTTAGCTTCAACAATACGAGAAATGGTGTTTTGGCCAATAATGGCATATGCACGTCCACCAAGACCTGTACCTAGAAATAAGTCCGCGACATCACGTCGGCGTACAGCCGTATTATTGATGTAATACGTTGACCCTTTATCACGCTCAATAACGCGCTTAACCGCGATTTCTGCATATTGAGACCAAGAACCACTGGCATCCCCCAAACTATTATCAAAAACGAGTTCTACGCTTGCTCTTGAAATAGCCTTGCGATTTCCTGATCCATTAAAAATAACGGCATCCATAGAGTCGCCACGTAACTCTTTGGCACTAGACTCACCAAGCACCCAACGGACTGATTCCATTACATTGGATTTTCCGCAGCCATTAGGCCCAACAACGCCCACACGCTGACCGTGAATATGCAAAGTTGTTGGGTCAACAAATGATTTAAAGCCGGCAAGTTTGAGATGGGTTAAACGCAAAATTTAGGATTATTTTTTAGTAAGCTTTGTTAAACAGTATAATAACGTTTTTTTACGCTAAAAGCCCTATTTCTAACATGACAACTACGCAATCATTAGGTGGGAAACCAACCGCACAACCAACAAAAGATTTGGAAACATTTGAAAATCCAAATCCAAATCGTGACTTCCACATTCACATGGAAATTCCTGAATTTACCTGTCTCTGCCCAAAAACAGGTCAGCCTGATTTTGCTGTACTTTATTTAGATTACATTCCCGATCAACTTTGCGTAGAGTTAAAAAGCCTGAAGCTATACACATGGTCATTTCGTGATGAAGGCTGCTTCCATGAAGCGGTGACTAATCGCATTTTAGATGATCTTGTTGCCGCAACATCCCCAAAATTTATGCGCTTAACTGCCAAATTCTATGTTCGTGGTGGTGTGTTTACTAATGTCATTGCAGAACATCGCAAAGCTGGCTGGACACCTCAACCACGTGTTGATTTGACTAAGTTTGAAAGCAACTCAAATATCCGCGGCTAATAAAGTCCATACAAAAAGACGAAAGTCGTTGACAAGAAAGTCTAGCATCATTAATATGGCGCCTCTTTTCGAGGGTCTTGAAGTCTAAGGTTTGTCGGGGGTATAGCTCAGCTGGGAGAGCGCTTGCATGGCATGCAAGAGGTCAGCGGTTCGATCCCGCTTACCTCCACCAAAAAGACCTCGGCAGTAATAAAAGAAACCGATTTTTTGCTAATTTAGACTTTAAATTAGCCGCATTTTTAAGTATAATTTTCCTCTATGTCCCCATCGTCTAGAGGCCTAGGACACCTCCCTTTCACGGAGGCGACCGGGGTTCGAATCCCCGTGGGGACGCCACAAAATAAAAAGCCGCTATCGTTTGATAGCGGCTTTTTTGTTATCTAAATACTAAGTTAGCAACAGTTTTAATCCTGCAATTAAAAGCACTAGCGCCAATGCCTTTTTAATTGCATTTGCAGAATAAAATTTAATTCCAAGAGTTGTACCAATGACTGCGCCAATCATGGCTGCCACAACAAATAGCGGCAGTTGCGGTGGCAAGTTTTGCACTGAGGCATAATTACCAGCCAGGCCAAACGTTGAGTTTAAAAGAATGAAAACGGCTGCGATGCCTGATGTTTTTCTGGTACTACTCCAGCCTAAAAATAAAATGAGCGGTGAGAGAAATATGCCGCCGCCAGTGCCTGTTAATCCTGCCAAGAAGCCAATAGCGGCACCAGATGCCACTGCTAACAAGAATTTTGGCTGGTGAACATTGGTGTCTATACGCTCACTTTTTTTGCTTAAAAGACTAATGGCAGAGATGATTAAGATAATACCAACAATAGCCTTGTAAACATGGCTAGGCGCGTTGATATATCCACCTAAAAAAGCAAAGGGAATGGCGCCAATTGCAATCGGCGTGAGCACTTTCAAATCAAAAAAACCCTGCTTGATAAAACGCCAGCTTGTGAATGATGCGATGAAAATATTAAGCACCAAAGCTGTGGGCTTAATCACAGTGCTTGATAAGCCAAACAATGTGAGGATGGCGATGTATACAGATGCGCCAGCATGGCCAACCGATGTATACAAAATAGCACCGAGCAACAAACAAAGGCTAATTACAAGATCTATGGTTTCAAAGTGCATCTCAAGGCTCACATCAAAAAAATAATAATAGTTTAGCGTTTAAGTTTATAAACCAACAAGTGATCACCTTGTTTGTATCCAAAAATCGAGCTACCACCAGCTGCTACAGCAATATATTGCTCACCATCTATTTGATAAGTGATTGGTGGTGCATTAACACCAAAGTCATTACTGCCCTGCCATAAAAGCTTGCCGTTGCTTGAATCGTGAGCATTAAAGTGACCGTTACCCTCGCCTGTAAACAATAATCCCCCAGCAGTAGCTAGCACTCCACCTACAAGGGGTTGCTCAGTTTTAATTTGCCAAGCAATTTTACCAGTCGCTAAATCAATTGATGACAACACCCCCCAACGTGGTTCTTCTGCCGGCTCAGATGCTGCATATCGAATAGGCGCTGCACCATCCTTGCCTGGTGTTTCATGCAATGTGTATTTAATTGGGGCATGAATGGCTGCGACAAATGCATGCTGTGTTGACTCATCAATCGCGGCTGGCGACCAATTAGATCCGCCTAAGATGCCTGGATAAA
>Ga0187843_10002240_pt1 | contig 11854 bp, 9 predicted proteins | sample SpaLakP09_SKY_43_FD_134516 | JGI IMG/M metagenome (GOLD analysis project Ga0187843, IMG submission 134516) | Oligotrophic lake water microbial communities from Sparkling Lake, Wisconsin, USA - SP09_SKY_43 | ecosystem: Environmental > Aquatic > Freshwater > Lake | place: USA: Sparkling Lake... | reverse complement strand
GAAGTGATTGGCGATCGTGCGTTTCATCGTGATCCACGAGTCGTCACTATGCTAGCTAAAAATCTCAATCACGGACTTGCCTTAGCAGGCATGGCCAATTGCGGTAAGCATTTTCCCGGCCATGGTTTTGTCGCAGCCGATTCGCATGTGGCGATACCGGTAGATGATCGTCCCTATGCAGACGTCATCAAAGAAGATGCAGCTCCCTATGGTTGGTTAGGTATGAGCCTCTCGGCGGTGATGCCAGCACATGTGATTTATCCTACATTCGATAAACATCCAGCCGGCTTTTCGAAAAAATGGCTAACTCTGCTGCGCGATAAAATGCAGTTTGAAGGTGTGATCTTCAGCGATGATTTATCGATGGAAGGCGCCAGCGTAGCGGGTAGTGTGGTTGAAGGTGCGCATGCGGCGTTAGCAGCGGGCTGCGATATGGTGTTGATTTGTAATTCACCCGATAAAGCCGATCAATTACTTGAAGGTCTGGATACGCAGCGCATCCTTGATGCGAAGCGCTCTGCAGAACGGCTGTCAATTTTGCTACCGACAGCGCATGCAGATGATTGGGCGACATTGCAGCAAAACGAGACTTATAAAGCGGCGAAAAAACTAGTGAAGATAATCACTTAATTTTCTGCTCCGTTGTGAACATCTGTATTCCGTGAATATAGATTGCGTTTCAATGACTACTAAAAAAACTACGACTAACGAAGACGTACCTGACCCCAGAGCAGGATTGCTCGAGGAGATAGGCCAGCTACCGCATCTGCCGGGTGTGTATCGTTATTTTGATGCGCAAGATAAGCTGCTGTACGTCGGTAAGGCGCGTGATCTTAAAAAACGCGTTTCTAGTTATTTTCAAAAAACGCTAGCTAGCCCACGAACGGCTATGATGGTCGAGCGTATCGTGCGTATGGAAACCACCGTCACGCGCAGCGAAGCAGAAGCACTGCTGCTAGAAAATAATCTGATTAAAACTCAGCAGCCACGTTTCAATATTCTTTTTCGTGACGATAAGTCGTATCCCTATCTAAAGCTCTCGGGTGATGCCATTCCGCGTATGGCCTATTACCGTGGTGCGGTGGATAAAAAAAGTCAGTACTTTGGGCCTTTTCCGAGTGCATGGGCAGTTAAAGAGTCCATGCAGATACTCCAGAAAATTTTTCTCTTGCGTACCTGTGAAGATTCCGTTTTTCAGAATCGTACGCGCCCCTGTCTTTTGCATCAGATCAATCGCTGCAGCGGCCCGTGTGTGAATTTAATATCCAACGAAGATTACGCGGTCGATGTGGATAACGCGGCTCAATTTTTGCGCGGTCGGCAAACTGAGTTAATGCAAACGCTAGAGAAAAAAATGCATGCGTATGCCGAAGAACTCAAATTTGAGCAAGCCGCCTTAGTGCGCAATCAAATCTCGGCACTGTCGCGCGTTCTCCATCAGCAAAGCATGGAAACCAGCGGTGATGCCGATATCGATATTATTGCCGTGGTCGTTCACGGTGGCCGTGCATGTGTGAATTTAGCGATGGTGCGCGGCGGGCGACATTTGGGTGATCGTGCCTATTTTCCGGCGCACGTCGATGCCGCACCCATGGATAGCACCGTCGAGGCAGAAGTGTTGAAAGCTTTCCTCGCACAGCACTACATCGATAAATTTATTCCATCGACGCTGGTTCTTAACATGGAGCTTGATGAGCCAGAACTCATGATTGTGCTCATGGAGCAGTGCGGACACCGGATACATTTAATTTTTCAGCCCCAAGGGCAGCGACGGCATTGGCAAGAGATGGCCGTTAAAGGCGCTGAAATTGCGCTGGCTCGATTATTGTCCGAGCAAGGATCGCAACAGTCGCGCACTCGTATATTGGTCGATACCTTGTCGTTGGATACCGCCGATATCGATGCGCTCAGAATAGAGTGTTTTGATATTAGCCACACATCCGGTGAAGCGACTCAAGCATCGTGCGTGGTGTATCACCATCATCAAATGCAGAACGGCGAATATCGGCGATACAACATCACCGACATTACTCCCGGTGATGATTACGCAGCGATGCGTCAGGTACTGACGCGGCGCTATGAAAAAGTCTTGAATGGCGACGGCGTTCTTCCTGAAGTAGTTTTAATCGATGGTGGTAAGGGGCAGGTTGAAATTGCGCGCCAGGTGCTATCTGAGTTGGGGTTGGACATTAGCTTGATCGTCGGTGTAGCCAAAGGCGAGGGCCGCAAAGTAGGCCTTGAGACCTTGATATTTGCTGATGGTCGAGCAGAACTTGAATTAGGCAAAGAATCTGCCACCCTGATGTTAATTGCCCAGATTCGTGATGAGGCACACCGCTTTGCTATCACCGGCATGCGTGCCAAGCGCGCCAAAGCCCGCCAGGCCTCGCGCCTTGAAGAGATCGAGGGCATAGGTGCCAAGCGCCGCCAAAAGCTGTTGGCGCGCTTTGGTGGCTTGCGCGGGGTCGCTGATGCTAGCGTCGAAGAACTCGCGTCTGTGGAGGGAATTTCACGTCAATTAGCCGAGGATATCTACCGCCAGCTACATTAAGTCGAAAGCCTCTTTCCTGCATCCACGATTAACGCTACATTAGCGACACCTCACCTTACTGATGGCTTATTGTTTTATACCGACCCATGCCTTTTAATATTCCTATTCTGTTGACGTGGTTGCGCATGGCGTTGATACCGCTGATGGTAGGAGTTTTTTTTCTGCCAGGGCATTGGTTAACACCGTATGAACAAGGCGTGGCAGCGACGGTCATTTTTGTTATTGCTGCCATCACCGATTGGTTTGATGGCTACCTTGCTCGTCGATGGAATGAGACCACATCCTTTGGCGCGTTTCTTGATCCCGTAGCGGATAAATTAATTGTCGCCGGCGCGCTGCTACTTCTGGTGCAGTTAGGACGAACCAACTCTGTGATTGCTTTCATTATTGTGGGACGTGAGATCGCCATTACTGCATTGCGCGAGTGGATGGCACAGATGGGCGCATCGAAATCAGTGGCTGTAAGCTCGATTGGAAAAATAAAAACAGCGGCGCAAATGGTAGCGATACCCATGCTTTTGTATGCCTACCCATTGTTTGGTGTGATCGATACGTTGTTCGTGGGTCAGCGTTTGCTCGATTTGGCGGCGGTGCTAACGCTTTGGTCCATGTTTTACTATTTGCGCAAGGCGTGGCCGTTGATTAAAGAGCGGCCCGAGACAGACCATCCTGCAAACGATGGGCCGGCTTGACAAAATTTCCACTATATCGCTATAATCCCGCTTCTGTTTTCGCGGGAGTAGCTCAGTTGGTAGAGCGCAACCTTGCCAAGGTTGAGGTCGAGAGTTCGAGACTCTTCTCCCGCTCCAAGATACAAAAGGGAAGCTCACAAGGCTTCCCTTTTTCGTTGATGGAAGCGCTGATGAAGACACTTTTCGGTGTTATCAATCCTTGTTCTACATCGAGCGAAGTAGCGCATTCACAGTTACAATACGCACCCTTGGCGGGGTAGCAAAGTGGTTATGCAGCGGCCTGCAAAGCCGTGTACGCCGGTTCGATTCCGGCCCCCGCCTCCAGTATTCATGCGGCTCCTAATGATAAGAGCCGTTAACTTTTGGGCAAAATGAAGAAAAGACTTTTCTTCATTTGCTAGCTTTTCTCTTCAATGGGTGCACCACATCCCCCCGTCTCGAGCGGATATAGCCCGCCGTCATTTGCTCCGTTGTGTGCCCTAAAAGTCTTTGTGCTGCTTTGATGTCATGCATCGTATCGATGTCTGATGCGGCCTTAGGGCGAAGATCACGGAACTGAAACCGTTCAAAAGAAATACCGAGTTCTTTTGCTTCTTGCTCAGCGGCGTCTCTTGCCTTGTCAAAGTGGCTTCTAAAGTAACCGAATTCTTTTAGTGGTTGACCCTTAGGATCAGCAAGGATCGTGAACCCTTTAATCCCCTGACGCGTTTTTATACGTTTTAAAAGATCAGCAAGATCACCTTCAATAGCCACTCTCAGTTTTGCATTGGTTTTGTTTTGCGTGATCTCTAAATTGCCATCCTTGATTTGATCCCAGCGCATTTTACGAACATCGGCAGGGCGCTGGCCGGTGATGTAAGCAAGATCAAGGCAATCTTTAATAATGTCGTCAGCGTGCTTATAAACTAGCGCCAGCCACGTGTCTTCGACATAAATGTCCCTGCTTTCTTTAACCTTCATTTGAACAAACAGACCGGCGCAAGGGTTTGGAACCTTCATATAGCCGCGGCTTCGAGCCCAATTAAAAATCACGGACAAAAATTTCAGCTCTTTCTTTGCGCTGGCCTTACTAGTCCGTTTATGAAAATAAGGAAGCATGTGTTCAGGCAGGATCGCATTCACTAAAATCTGTCCATAAACCGGCGACAAAAACTTCCAGTATCTAGCTCTGTCTCTAAGCGTGCGAATGGATAATCCTGACTCTTTACGATTATTCGCCCACTCCATATATTTTGAATAAACAGCGTCGAGTGTTGTTGTGTCTACCGGAGCGGGGCGACCTTCTAGCTCAGCCCATTTCTTTTTAGCTTCATATAAATCTGAGCCGAGACGGTAGTGGAGAATTACCGGGCGTGCAGGGAAGATACGGCGAGGTTGGAAGGGTTGCAGGGGGGGAGGTAAAAATTACTAATCGTGATTTAATCGAGGCATATATCACTAAAAAATAAAATTCCATTAAAAAGTGTCAAAATGGTGATAACAATTAAAAACATAATTAAATGAGGCAGTCATGAGAGACTTGTTAAAAGAGATCTTAGAAAAATATCCAAATGCAAGAGCAACGACAGCATTTGGCGGGCAGCACGAAATTCGTTCTTTATTTGAAGATTTAAAAGAGTCTATTAGATCCATAGGCTTTATAAAAAATAATCAAAACCTATTGGTAAAGTACTCCTATGGTAAGGGGAATTGGGCCCAAACGCCTTGGATTGCAATTCTTGATGATAGAGAGACAACAACAACCCAAAAAGGTACATATGTTGTCATTCTCTTTAGGGGCGATGGCGATGGATGCCATCTAAAGCTTGGTCAAGGAGTTACAGAAATTACCGAGCTGTTTGGTTCGGGTGCAAGTGCTGTAGAGGAGCTACAGAGAAGAGCCGACGAAGTAAGGCTTATGTTCCCTGAAATGTTGAATAAAGCTTTTGATAATCAGCCTCAGGAAATGAGAGGACAAGCAAATTTAACGTCTTTATATGAGGCTTCAACTATCTATTCTAAATATTACAAACGTGATGCCATGCCCGCTAATGAAGAGCTTTCTAGTGATATTGAGGTTTTAGTTAATTGCTATGAAGAGTATGTAGATAGAAAAGATGCTGAATTTGAAGTTGATGATTCCGGAAGAAAAATATGGGCGATATCCCTGGGTGAGGGCGGACGTTTATGGAATGAGTCTTTTGAGCAAGGCATCGTATCTATTGGATGGGATGAGTTAGGTGACTTGTCTCAATATGATTCAAAAGAGGAGATTAGCGCAAGACTCGCTGATGGCAGAGGAGAGCCTGGGAGTATGCCTAGTAATGATGCTCTTTGTTGTTTTCAATTTGCTCAAATAATGAAAGTCGGAGATCTGGTTGTTGCAAAAATAGGGAGAAAAAAAATATTAGGCGGCGGTATTATTACGTCCGAATATTTTTACGATCTGCAACGACGTGAACATAGAAGTATTAGAAGGGTTAAGTGGGTTACAACAGAAAAAACAGAGTTTCCTGGCGCGGGAGTGACCACTAAAACACTTACTGAAATAAGCCGCTATCCATCTTTTAAAGAAATGGTTGAATCCTACATTGATGATAAACCTTTAGTAGGACGTATAGCTGGCGAGCCTTATGGATATGAGGATGCTTTAAAAGATCTGTTTATAAGCAGAAAAGAATTGGAGGCTATTATAGATACTGCCAAGCGTAAGAAGAACATCATTCTTCAAGGCCCTCCAGGAGTTGGTAAAACCTTTATTTCAAGACGACTTGCTTATTTGCTTATGGGAGAAAAAGACCCGAAAAGAATTGAATTCATTCAATTTCATCAGTCCTACTCTTATGAAGATTTTGTTCAAGGTTGGAGACCTAATAGTAACGGCGGCTTTAGTCTAAAAAATGGTTCGTTTTATGATTTTTGTGAAAAAGCCAGAGCTGATTTAGATCGAAAATTTGTATTTGTAATTGATGAAATTAATAGGGGTAATTTATCCAAGATATTTGGCGAGTTATTGATGCTTATTGAGGGCGATAAACGGGGCTTAGCAAACGCAATTAAACTAACTTATTCCGAATCAGAAGCTGAGCGTTTCTCGGTTCCTGAAAATGTATTCATAGTTGGATTAATGAATACTGCAGACAGATCATTAGCGCTTGTTGATTACGCATTGAGAAGAAGATTTGCATTCTTCAACCTAGCCCCTCAATTTGAGTCTGAAAAGTTGAAGTCGACCATTACTGAAAATGGAGGCTCACTAGATCTCGTTAATAAGATCAGAAATCGTATTGGAGCTCTCAACCAAGTTATTACAAATGAACGGCGTGATTTGGGACCGGGCTTTCAAATTGGGCATAGTTACTTTTGCCCGACTGGCGCCATTGCATCTGATGACGAATGGTATGCGGATGTCATTAATAGGGAAATCAAGCCGCTTATAGAAGAGTATTGGTTTGATTCGCCAGAAAAAGTAGATGCATTGACTGCCCAATTACTACAGTGAAAATCCCAATTCGCAACCTCTTTTATCTTTTATCTTACGTCTGGGACGTAGATTGGGAAATGGAATGGTCTGCAATAGACGTCGATAAGAGCAGTGATGCGCTTAACTTGCTTGCAAAAATAATAACCATATCTACTGATAGGATTATTCGTCGTGGGTTAGATAGGGGCTATAAAGATGTAAGTGAGGAAATGTTTGGAGTTCGCGGGCGTATTGATATAGCTAGTATCATTAAACGTAACGGGTTTACCAATGCAAGATTAATTTGTAATTTTGAAGAACTGGACTATTCAGTTCTGCATAACCAGATTATCAAGACAACCCTAGTAAATTTATCCCACGCCAATGGACTAGATAAAGGGTTGCGTGAGGAAGTTTTAGATCTAACACATAGACTTAAGGCTATTGGATCAATAGAGCTTAGTCAAAATATATTTTCTAAAGTAAGGTTTCATTCAAACATTAGTAATTACAGATTACCAGTGGCGGTATCAAAGTTAATTTACGACCAACTTATGCCTAACCAAGAAACTGGCAAATATCAGTTCGCAAATATTACCGAAGAAAAGCTCCATACGATTTTTGAGAAATTTGTTTTTAAATTCTATGAAAAACACTTGAATCAAACAATTTATACAGGCATTAAAAGCGATGCCTTGAGTTGGCAAGATACGTACTTTGAAGATGGTATAGATGATTTCTTACCAGTCATGAAGACAGATGTTAGTCTTTCTAACAGTACTTCGAAATTAGTCATTGAATGCAAATTTTATGAGTCAGCCCTGCAGTCAAGGAGAATTAGCGGCAAGAATTTGAGAGAGACATTTATATCAAACCATCTTTACCAGCTATTTGCATATTTGAAAAATCTTGAAATAAAAAATACCAAGGACATTTCAGGATTAATTCTTTACGCTGAAAATGGTAAGAAAATATCGTCCGTATATAGCATGCATGGTCATAAGGTATCAATTAAAACTATTAATCTTGATTCAAGCCCACAGCAAATCAATGATGCAATGATCGCATGTCTTGAGCCATTCAGAAATTTAGCCATTAGTTAGCATGAAGTTTGCCGATATAAAAAAATATATAACTGAGGATATGAGTATGTCTCATGTCTATCAGCCCGTTATGCTGATTGAGTTATTAAAAAACAATGGAATAGCCACGGAAGAAGAGATTGCATCAGTTATTCTTAATAGAGATCCAACACAGCTTGACTACTACATTGATAAAGTCAAAAACATGGTTGGCAAGGTTCTAAATAAGAATGGTATTACTTCTAAAGAAAAAAATAAGCATTCTCTAATTGGCTTTAGTGAACTTACTAAAGAGCAGACAGAGGAGCTAATCAATCTTTGTCGCGATAAGCTTATTCAGTATGAGGATAAACGAGGCGATAAGATTTGGGAGCATAGGGCTAAAGATAGAGAAGCAATAAGTGGTTCTGTACGTTATCAGGTCTTGCTTAGGGCTGGAAGAAGATGTGAGTCATGTGGTGTATCTGTTGATGACAAGCCTATTGATGTGGACCATATTATTCCTAGAAGCTTGGGTGAAAAAAATGATATTTCAAACTATCAGGCTCTATGTTGGGAGTGTAATACAAATAAAGGCAATAGAGATAAAACCAATTTTAATGAGCTTGAGAAGCAATATGCACAACGTGAAGAGGATTGTTTATTCTGTAAATTACAAAGCTCTGATAGAGGGCGAATAGTTGAAGAAAACACTTTGGCATATGCAATACGTGATGGGTTCGCTGTAACTGAGCATCATTCATTATTCATACCCAAGCGTCATGTCTTAGATTATTTTGGGCTTACGCAGGCTGAGATAAATGCTATCAATCAGTTGATACATTCACAGAAGACTTATCTTGATGGAATAGATAAAAGTATTGATGGCTACAACATTGGAATGAATTGTGGTGAAACAGCAGGACAGTCTGTATGGCATTGCCACGTGCATTTGATTCCTAGACGAAAAGGCGATGTTGAGAGTCCAAAGGGAGGCGTTCGCCATGTTATCCCAAATAAAGGGCATTACGAGGATAAAAAATAATGTCCTTTAAAAGGGCAGTTATCGTCACAGATAAAAATGATCATCTACCAATCAAGTAAAGAAAAATTCATAAAAGATTTAATCTCAAATGAAATACACGAGATCATTGAGGCAACTTATAGACTCAAGACGGGGCATAGGGTTGCTAAAAATGAATTGAGGTCTTGGCAAGAGTCCATGCGATTTATGGGTGCAGTTATAGATGATGAAGAAATCCCCAATGATGCGGGAGTAAGTATTGAGTATTCAATCCCGCAAACATCCAAAAGAATTGATTTCATACTAACTGGTCAAGATCAAGCAAATAATGATCAAGTTGTAATTATTGAATTGAAGCAATGGGAGTTTGCTGAATTAACAGATAAAGACGCTATTGTTAAAACAAGATTCCAACATGGATTAGCTGAGACAAGCCATCCTTCCTATCAGGCATGGTCTTACAGTGAATTACTAAATCAATTGAATGAAACAGTCTATTCAGAAAATATTCATCTTGCAGCTTGCGCATACCTTCATAACTATATTGAAGATGATGTAATCAAAAATAACTTTTATCAGCCCTATATTGAGAGGGCACCAGTATTTCTTAAGGGTAAAGAGGAAAAGGAAAAGCTTAAAATATTTATCAAAAGCTTTGTGAAGTATGGTGACAAGTCTAATTTAATGTTCCGTATAGAGAATGGGAAAATTAAGCCATCTAAGAGCCTAGCGGACAGTCTTGCAAAGATGATTGAAGGAAATCCTGAATTCATCATGCTCGATGAGCAAAAATTAGTCTATGAAAATGCGATCAAGTTAGCGAAAGAATCCTCGTCTACTAACAAAAATGTTCTGATTGTTCAGGGTGGACCGGGTACTGGGAAGTCAGTTGTAGCAGTTAATCTGTTGGTAAACATTATTAATCAGCTTAAATTAGTCGCTCAATACATTACTAAAAATTCGGCACCAAGAGCTGTATATGAAGCGAAGTTGACTGGCTCAATGAGGAAGTCCGTTTTTTCAAACCTATTTACTGGTTCAGGATCATTTCATTCATTGGAATCTAATGTTTTTGATGTTCTGATTGTTGATGAAGCACATCGACTGAATGAAAAATCTGGAATGTTTAAAAATATTGGTGAAAACCAAGTTAAAGAAATCATTAAATCTAGTAAGTTGGCGATCTTCTTTATTGACGAAGATCAGAAAGTAACATTTAGTGATATTGGTAGCAAAGAAGAAATTGAAAAGTGGGCTAATTTAGAGAATGCCAAAGTACACCATATGGCATTAGAGTCCCAATTTAGATGTAATGGTTCTGATGGCTATCTAGCTTGGCTAGATGATGTTTTAGGAATTAGGCAAACGGCAAATAAGACATTAGATAGGCTTGAGTATGATTTTCAAGTTTTATCCAATCCTAATGATCTAAAAGAATTGATTTTTAATAAAAATAAGATCAACAATAAAGCAAGAATTGTTGCAGGCTATTGTTGGAATTGGATTAGTAGGGCTGATAAATCGGCATTCGATATTAATATTCCAAATTTCGACTTTGGAATGCAGTGGAATTTAGATACAGATGGATCTTTGTGGATACAGGCCCCTGACTCAGTATCAGAAGTGGGCTGTATTCATACCTGCCAGGGTTTAGAGGTTGATTATGTTGGTGTGATTATTGGTGACGATCTGATCGTGCGTAACGGTGAAGTAATTACGAACCCTAACGCAAGAGCTAAGACCGACAAATCAATTAGTGGTTTTAAGAAATTATTGAAGACGAATCCAGAGGGGGCAAAAAAGAAGGTTGATGGAATTATTAGAAATACTTATAGGACCTTGATGACCCGTGGAATGAAAGGATGCTATGTCTTTTGTATAGATCCTGAAACTCAAGCTTATTTTCAAGATAGGCTAAGAGTTAAAAATTAGATCTCGGTATATTTTTTTGCACTACCTTTTGCTCTATCAACTGGGTATTTGAATTTATTAGTTTCTATCTTGTCAGAAACTATTTGAGCAACATCTAATTCACATGCCTCAGCAAGAAGAAGTGCATAAGCTAGAACGTCAGCTAATTCCTCTTTAATTTTATCTTTTGAGGCTTCTTCAGAGGTTTTCCACAGAAACGCTTCAAGTAGTTCTGCGGATTCGATAGAGAGTGCAACAGCTAGATCCTTCGGATTGTGAAATTGTTTCCAATCACGAGCATCTCTAAAAGCAATAAGTTTTTGGGTTAATTCGGAGATTTCAGACATAAGATAATGCTACTATAGTTTAAGCTTTGATTTACATGACGCCGATTGAGGTGTCCTTTTAAAGGGCGCTTATTGCTCAGGTTGTTCCATAATTGATATTCCATACCCAGAAGTTATGCAAAGACCACGCTAGTCCGTCCAGTGGTACCAGAGCGAGAAGGCTTTCGAACTACAATCTCAACATCACGGCCGAGTCTGTTCATGCAATCAAGCATTTTGGCTTCGCTGATGCCACGAAACTGACCGCGTAACATGCCCGAAAGTTTAGGCTGTAGCATACCAAGAATCTCAGCGGCTTGGACTTGAGTGAGATGACGATGTTTAAGAATTTCACCGATCTTGGCAGCCAAAATAGCTTTGATTTGCATTTCAGCGGCATTGGGTAAACCGAGGTCTTCGTAGACGTTGGCTGATCCATTTTCAATTTCAATCATTTCCAGCTCCTATGGCGTGCGCTCTCGCAGCTTTTAAACGTTCGCGAATCAAATCTACATCCTGCTTCGGTGTCTCGATTCCTTGCTTGGACTTCTTCTGGAAGCAATGGAGCACGTAGACCATGTTATCTAACTTAACAGTATAAACAGCCCTTTAGGTATCGCTTATGTTGTCTTCGAATATTTATTTGAAAAATGTGCGCTCATCCAAGTCTTGCTTTGTCCGAAGTTTGTATATCCTTATGTGAAGCTGATGGGTTTGCCGGAGTTATAGCGCTGATGAAATTGCTCTCCAAGGCTAAAGGGATTGATGCTATCAAAGGCTACCCATGCTGCTTCGACTAGGACGGGGTTGTCTTTGTCAGTGGCTTCGATATCAAAAATTATGGCGT
>Ga0187843_10002239_pt1 | contig 11867 bp, 8 predicted proteins | sample SpaLakP09_SKY_43_FD_134516 | JGI IMG/M metagenome (GOLD analysis project Ga0187843, IMG submission 134516) | Oligotrophic lake water microbial communities from Sparkling Lake, Wisconsin, USA - SP09_SKY_43 | ecosystem: Environmental > Aquatic > Freshwater > Lake | place: USA: Sparkling Lake... | reverse complement strand
TTTGACAGGGGACAGTCCCAGTTTTACAGGAAATATTTCCTGTAAAACTGGGACTGTCCCCTGTCAAATAGTTAACGGTCGTTCCAGGCTTCACAAAGATTTACAAAAGGGCCGTTGGAAAGTTGCTCTAAATCACCTACCATCCTTGAGTACCGAACTCATCAGGATGGATCTCATGGCAGCTTCCGACACCCCCGTTATCGAGACGGCAACTGATACCGGCTATACCCTGGAGCCAGACTGGCCACATCGTGCGGTAGCGACGACGGCATTGCTGGGCGGCGCCTTGCTGACCGCATGCGGCGGCGGCGGCGGCGGCACGGCCCCCACCCCGACACCAACGCCCACTCCCACCCCCACACCGACTCCTACGCCAACGCCAACGCCCGTCGCGCCGACCGCACTGGAAGCCTCGCGCTTCCTGGCCCAGGCCTCGATGGGCGCCACGCGCGAACAGATCGCGCGGGTGCAGGCGATCGGCTACGCGGCCTGGCTCGACGAGCAATTTGCCCTGCCGCCCTCCACCCCGCGCTGGGACTGGCTGGTCACGAATGGCTTCGATGCCGCCGCCAACAAGAACAGCGAAGCCGGCGCCGATGCCTGCCAGTGGAAAAAACTGTTGTCCTCACCCGACACCTTGCGCCAGCGCGTGACGCTGGCCCTGTCCGAAATCATCGTCGCCTCGGTCACCGGATTCGTCGGCAGCGGCTGGAAGGCGTTTTCCACCGCGGTCCATCTCGACAACCTGGAGGAATTCGCTTTCGGCAGCTACCGCTCGCTGCTGCAGCGGGTCTCGCTGAGCACAGCCATGGGCGAGTACCTCACCTACCGCGGCAACGTCAAGTTCAATGCCAGCACCGGCGCCTTCCCCGACGAGAACTACGCGCGCGAAGTGATGCAGCTGTTTACCATCGGCCTGGTGCAGCTGAACCCGGACGGCACGCCCAAGCTCGTCGGCGGCCTGGCGCAGGAAACCTATACCCTGGACGACATCACCGGCCTGGCGCGCGTATTCACCGGCTGGAACTACGACCTCACGACCAGCGACACCACCACCGCCGACTTCAAGCGCCGCCCCATGATCTTGAATGCGGCGCGCCACGAAACCGGCAGCAAGACCTTCCTGGGCACCACCATCGCCGCCGGCACCGACGGCCTGGCCAGCCTCACGCAGGCGCTCGATGCCATTTACGCTCACGCCAACGTGGGGCCCTTCATTGGGCGCCAGCTGATCCAGCGCCTGGTGTGCAGCAACCCGAGCCCGGCCTACGTCACGCGCGTGGCGAGCGTGTTCAACAACGACGGCGCCGGCGCCCGCGGCAATATGAAAGCGGTGCTGCGCGCGATCCTGCTCGACGATGAAGCGCGCAATCCGGCCCGCCTGGCCGATCCCACCTTCGGCAAATTGCGCGAACCGCTGCTGCGCTTCACCGCCTGGGCGCGCGCCTTCAATGCCAGTTCGCCCAGCGGGGCCTGGGCCGTGGGCAACACCTCCGATCCGGGCACGCGCCTGGGCCAGAGCCCGCTGCGCGCAGGGTCCGTGTTCAATTTTTTCCGGCCCGGCTACGTGCCGCCCAACAGCGCCATCGGCACGGCCGGCATGGTGGCGCCGGAATTCCAGATCACCAACGAATCGACCGTGGTCGGCTACATCAACTACATGCAGAACGTCATCAGCCGCGGCGTGGGCGACGTCAAGGCCGACTATGCGGCCTTGATGCCGATGGCCGCGACCGCGCAAACCCTGGTCGATGAGCTGAACCTGCTGCTGGCGGCCGGCCAGTTGTCCGCCGCCACCGTGGCCACGATACGCGCGGCCATCGATACCATGCCCAGCACCACCGATGCCGCCCGCCTGAACCGCATCTACGCGGCCCTGGTGCTGGTGATGGCAGCGCCCGACTTCATCGTGCAGAAATAACAGGACACCGCCATGACCAACAATGCATCCCGCCGTGCCTTCCTGAAGCGCGCTTCGGCCCTGTCGCTGGCCGGCGCGGCCGCGCCCTGGGCGCTGAACCTGGCGGCCATGGCCGAGGCCAGCGCCGCCAACGCCACCGACTACAAGGCGCTGGTGTGCGTATTCCTGTACGGCGGCAACGACTACGCCAACACGGTCGTGCCCTACGACACCACCGGCCATGCTCTGTACACGGGTTTCCGGCCCTCCTTCGCCTATACCCGCGCCGAACTCGACGCCACCGCGCTGGTGCCGACCGTGGTCCCGCAAGATAGCGCCGGCTTTGCCCACCAGTACGCGCTGGCGCCGCAACTGGCGCCGCTGCTGCCGCTGTTCAATACCGGCAAGCTGGGCGTGATGCTCAATGTCGGCACCCTGGTCCAGCCCACCACCAAGCAGCAGTACACCAGCAAATCGGTCAAGCTGCCGCCCAAACTGTTCTCGCACAACGACCAGCAGTCGGTATGGCAATCGTCGTCGCCCGAAGGGGCTACCTCGGGCTGGGGCGGCCGCATCGGCGACCTGTTCCAGGCAGGCAATCCGAACGCCACCTTTACCTGCGTCAATGTGTCGGGCAATGCGGTGTTCATGTCCGGCAAGACCGCGGTGCAATACCAGGTATCCACCAGCGGTTCGGTGCCGCTGGCCGGCCTGAAGAGCAACCTGTTTGGTTCGGCCGCCGCCTCCACCGCGCTGCGCAGCCTGATCACCCAGCCGCGCAACCACATGCTGGAAGACGAATACAACAAAGTCAGCAAGCGCTCGATCGAGGCCAATGAAATCCTGACCGCGGCCCTGGCCACGACGCCGGCGCTGGCCACCGTTTTCCCGACAGGAAACAGCCTGGCCGACCAGCTGAAACTGGTGGCGCGCATGATCGCCGCCGCGCCCGCGCTGGGTCCGAAGCGCCAGGTATTCTTTGTTTCCCTGGGCGGCTTCGACAATCACGACGGCATGCTGACCGACCATCCGCTGCTGATGACCAAGCTGGGCGAGGCCATGGCGGCCTTTTATGCCGCCACCGTGGAACTGAATGTGGCCAGCCAGGTCACAAGTTTTACGGCGTCCGATTTCGGCCGCACGCTGACGGGCAATACCAACGGTTCGGATCACGGCTGGGGCAGCATGCACTTCGTGATGGGAGGCGCCGTCAACGGCAAGCGCTTTTACGGCACCGCGCCCATCATCGCCAATAACGGGCCGGACGACGTGGGCCAGGGCCGTTTGCTGCCCAGTACCTCGGTCGAACAATTCGCGGCCACCATGGGTGGCTGGCTCGGCGTGAGCGATAGTGAACTTTTAACCCTGCTTCCCAACCTCACAAATTACAATTCAAGCGTGCGCAAGCTCGGCTTCGTTTAAACTCGCTCATGTATCCAAGGTAAATCTCCGCACAGACTGACAAGCTGTTTTTATTGACAACGGAAGGTATCTCTTCCGTCATGGCGGAACACTTCATGGCAGAAAACGAAACGTCGTTCAACGACCTGTTCCGGGCGTACCCGCTACCGATGTGGGTGTACGACCTGGAGACGCTGGCTTTCATGGCGGTCAACACGGCCGCGGTCGTCAATTACGGTTATAGCGAGGCCGATTTCCTGGCCATGACCATTGCCGACCTGCGCCCGCCCGAAGACCTGCCGCGCCTGTTCGCCAACCTGCGCAATGCCCCACTCGACACGCTGGAAAAATCCGGCACCTGGCGCCACCGGAAAAAAGACGGCGCCCTGATGGATGTCGACATCAGCTCGCACCCCATCACCTTCCACGGGCGTGCCTGCAAATTCGTGCTGGCCCACGACGTCACCGACCGCATCCAGTCGCAGCGCAAGATCGCGCGCCTGAACCGCGTCTACGCTCTCCTGTCGGGCATCAATTCGGCCATCGTCCGCATCCGCGACCGCGACGCCCTGTTCAAGGAAGCCTGCCGCCTGGCCACCATGGAAGGCGGCTTCGTCACCGCCTGCATCGACCAGGTCGCGGACGGGCGCGCCACCCGCAATGAAGCCCATGCCGGACGCGTGCTGCCGGCCCTGACGTCGGCCCTGGAATGCCACTGGGTGGCGCAGCGCGTGGCCAGCGAACAGCAGTCCATCATCTGCAACGACGTCAACGCCGATCCGGCCATGGCGCCCTTCAGCGCCCACCTGGCCGAGCGCGGCTTTCGCGCCGTGGCCGCGTTCCCGCTGCTGGCGGGCGACAAGCTGGAAGCCGTGCTGACGCTGATCTCCGACACCAGGAACGTGTTCGATGCCGACGAGCTGAAGGTCCTCAACGAACTGGCCGGCGACCTCTCGTTCGCGCTGCTGTTCCTTGACCGCGAAAAGCAGCTCAGCTACCTGGCCTACTACGACATCATGACGGCGCTGCCAAACCGGCGCCTGTTCCAGGACCGCCTGGCGCAGCTGCTGCACCCGGAGCATGGCACCGTCGCCACGGTGCTGATCAACCTGGACCGCTTCGCCCAGTTCAACGACGCCATGGGCCGCCATGCGGGCGACGCGCTGCTGGTGCAGATCGCCGCACGCCTGGCCGGCGCCGTGCCGGACACCTTCAATGCCGCGCGCATCGGCGGCGACACCTTCGCCCTAACCATGCCGGAACTGGCGCGCGGCGAAGACGCCGCCGACATCCTCCAGGAACGCATTTTCGCGGCGCTCGATGCGCCCTTCCGGATCGACGGCCAGGAAGTGCGCATCTCGACCCGCGCCGGGCTGGCCCTGTATCCGAACGACGGCCTGGACGCCGAAACCCTGTTCAAGCACGCCGAGGCCGCGCTGAAAAACGCGAAGTCCTCGGGCCAGCGCTACCTGTACTACGCGCCGCGCATGAATGCCGCGCTGGCGGCGCGCATGGCGCTGGAACACGCGCTCCAGACCGCGCTCGAAGAACGCCAGTTCAGCATGTACTACCAGCCGCGCGTGGACCTGCTCTCGGGCCGCATGGTCAGCGCCGAAGCGCTGATACGCTGGCACCATCCGGATCGGGGCCTGGTCGGGCCGGTCGACTTCATCGTACTGGCCGAAGAAACAGGCCTGATCCGCCCGATCGGCTCCTGGGTCATCGAGGAAGTCTGCGCGCAGCAAAAGCGCTGGATCGATAGCGGCATGGCGATCGTGCCGGTGGCGATCAACCTGTCGGCGGTGCAGTGCGTGCAGGCCGAACTGTTGAACATGATCGCCAGCACCATGGCGGCGCACGGCGTGAACGAAAAATTCATCGAATTCGAGCTCACCGAAACGGCGGTGATGAACAATCCCGAAGAAGCGGCGCGCAATTTGCGGGCGCTGAAAAAGCTCGGCGTGCAGCTGTCGCTGGACGATTTTGGCACCGGTTACTCTTCACTGGCGCAGCTCAAGCGCTTTCCCTTCGACTTCGTCAAGATCGACCGCTCCTTCATTTCCGGGATCGACAGCAATCCCGAGGACGAAGCAATTTCCGCGGCCATCATCGCGATGGCGCACAGCCTGGGTTTGCGGGTGGTGGCGGAAGGGGTGGAAACCGCAGCGCAACTGGGCGTGCTGCGCACGCTCAAATGCGATGAAATGCAGGGGTATTTCTTCAGCAGGCCGGTGCCTGCCGAAGACTTTGCGGCGCTGATCCGCTCGGACCGGCGCCTGGACTTACTGCACCAGGTGCAGTGACCGTTTCATGACCAGGGTCAGGATGTCGTAGCTGGCCACCAGTTCGTCGTTCTGGTTGGTCACCTGCACGTCCCATGCCACCACGCCCTGCCCCACGCCTTTTTCGTCGGTGCGGTTGCGGTCGACCTTGCGCTTGCAGGTCAGGCGCGCGCGGATGGTGTCGCCGATCGCCACCGGCGTGATGAAGCGCAGGTTGTCCAGGCCGTAGTTGGCCAGCACGGGACCGGGCGCCGGCGACACGAACAGGCCCGCCGCGGCCGACAGCACAAAATAGCCGTGCGCGATGCGCTTGCCGAACTGCGAATCCTTCGCCGCGATCTCGTCGAAGTGCATGTAGAAAAAGTCGCCAGAGATGCCGCCGAAGCTGACGATGTCGGCCTCGGTCACGGTGCGCCGGTGCGTCAGCAGCGAGTCACCCATCTGCAGGTCTTCGAAGTACTTGCGGAAAGGGTGCAGCTCGCTCTCGTTGACGGCGGCGCCGCGCACGTACTCGCCGGTGATCGCGGCCAGCATGGTCGGCGAACCCTGGATCGCGGCGCGCTGCAGGAAATGGCGCACCGCGCGGATACCGCCCAGTTCTTCGCCGCCACCGGCGCGGCCGGGACCGCCGTGCTTGAGCTGCGGCAGCGGCGAGCCGTGGCCGGTGGAGTCGACCGATGCTTCGCGCTCGAGCACATGCACGCGGCCGTGCGACGCGGCCGCAACGGGCACCGCCTTCGCGGCGATCATCGGATCGCGCGTGACCAGCGTGCTCACCAGACTGCCCTTGCCGCGCGCGGCCAGCACCAGCGCTTCATCCAGGTCGCCATAGCCCATCATGGTGCTGACCGGGCCGAAGGCTTCCACGTCGTGCACGGCGTCGTTCTTCATGCCGTCGCGGCACAGCAGCAGCGTCGGCGAGAAGAAGGCGCCGTTCGCCACGCCTTCGCCGATCGGCGAAAAACCATCCTTGTGGCCGAATACGATCTCATTGCCCCTGGCGAGCATCTCGACGCGTTCGCCCACGTCGCGCTGCTGGTCCATGGATGCCAGCGCGCCCATGCGCACGCCTTCCATCGCCGGGTCGCCCACGACGATCTTCGCCAGGCGCGCGCGCAGGCGTTCGGCGACGGCGTCGATATGCTGGTGCGGCACGATCACGCGCCGGATCGCGGTGCACTTCTGGCCGGACTTGCCGGTCATTTCGCGCGCCACTTCCTTGACGAACAGATCGAATTCCATGTCGTCCGGGGTGATGTCCGGGCCCAGGATGGCGCAATTGAGCGAATCGGCTTCGGCCGTGAAAGGCACCGAGTTGGCGATCAGGTTCTTGTTCACGCGCAGCTTGGCGGCGGTGTCGGCCGAGCCGGTGAAGGTGACGGCATCAAAGCCGGTCAGGCGGTCCAGAAGGTCGCCGGTGCTGCCGATGACCAGCTGCAGCGCGCCTTCCGGCAGCAGGCCGGAATCGTGGATCATGCGCACCACCGCTTCGGTCAGGTAGCTGGTGGCGGTGGCAGGCTTGCCGATGCACGGCATGGCGGCCAGGAAGCTGGGCGCGAATTTTTCGAGCAAGCCCCAGATCGGAAAATTGAAGGCGTTGATGTGCACCGCCAGGCCGCCGCGCGGCACCAGGATGTGGGTGCCCGCAAAACCGCCGTTCTTGCCCAGGGCGATGGCCGGGCCTTCGTGCAGCACATTGCTGGACGGGAGTTCGCGGCTGCCCATGCTGGCGTAGGCGAACAGGGTGCCGATGCCGCCTTCGATGTCGACCCAGCTGTCGGCGCGGGTGGCGCCGGTCAGGTGCGAGACGGTGTACAACTCTTCCTTGCGTTCCATGAGGTACAGCGCCAGCGCCTTCAGGCAGGACGCGCGCTTCTGGAAATCGAGCGCCATCAGGGCCGGCACGCCGGTCTTGCGCGCGTAGGTCACGGCTTCGTCGAAGTCGATTTTCTCGGCGTGGGTATGGTAGATCAACGCGTTGTTCAGGGCGCTGTGCAGCGGTACCGCCGCTTCGGCGCCGAGCCAGCGGCCGCCGATCAGGCTTTGCAGGGTAGATACGTTGGGCATTCAGGTTCTCCGTTTTAGTCTTTTGGGGCGTGCATGTCGGGGCCGAAGTCGATACGGCGGCGGTTCTCTTCCATTTCGGTCAGGGCGTCGACTTCGCGCATGGTCTGCATCGAGCGGATGGCCAGGTCGTGGTACTGCTTCGTACCGAAGCTTTTCCAGGCGATGTCCTTGTCGGCCAGTTCGCGCACCACGCGCGCGGGCGCGCCCATGACCAGGCTGCGCGGCGGGATGATCATGCCGGCCTTGACGAAGCTCATGGCGGCGACGATCGATTCCTCGCCCACCACGGCCTTGTCCATGACCACGGCATTCATGCCGACCATGGCGTTGCGCAGGATGCGGCAGCCGTGCAGCACGGCGCCGTGGCCGATATGCCCGTCGACGCCGACCACCGTGTCTTCGCCGGGAAAGCCGTGCATGACGCAGGTGTCCTGCAGGTTGGCGCCTTCTTCCATGATCAGGCGCCCGAAATCGCCGCGCAGGGAAGCGAGCGGACCGACGTAGCAGCGCGGGCCGACAATGACGTCGCCGATCAGCACCGCGCTGGGATGGACGTAGGCGGTGGGATGGACCACCGGCCTTACGCCATCGATTTCATAAACCTTGACCATGATCAGACCCGTTCGACGATCAATGCGATGCCCTGGCCGACACCGATGCACATGGTGCACAGGGCGTAGCGCCCGCCGGTACGGTGCAGCTGGTTCACCGCCGTCAGCACCAGGCGTGCGCCCGACGCGCCCAGCGGATGGCCGATGGCGATTGCGCCGCCGTTCGGGTTCACATGGGCGGCGTCGTCAGCCAGGCCCAGGTCGCGCGTGACGGCCAGGCCCTGCGCGGCGAAGGCCTCGTTCAGTTCGATCACGTCCATCTGGCCGATCGACAGGCCTGTCATGGCCAGCACTTTTTTGGTCGCCGGCGACGGACCGAAGCCCATGATGCGCGGCGCCAGGCCGGCAGTGGCCATGCCCACGATGCGCGCGCGCGGCGTGAGCCCGAAGCGGCTTGCGGCGTCGCCGGAGGCGATCAGGATGGCGCAGGCGCCGTCGTTCAGGCCCGATGCATTACCGGCGGTGACGCTGCCGTCCGGCGTGACCACGCCCTTGAGCCTGGCCAGCATCTCGATGCTGGTATCGGGACGCGCGTGTTCGTCGGTATCGAATACGCGCGCTTCGCCCTTCTTCTGGGCGATGCTGACGCTGACGATTTCTTCCTTGAATACGCCCGCCGCATTGGCCGCCGCCCAGCGCTGCTGGCTGCGCAGCGCGAACGCGTCCTGGTCGGCGCGGCTGATGCCAAATTCCCTGGCCACGTTTTCCGCCGTCTCGGGCATGGTGTCGATGCCGTACTTCGCCTTCATGAGGGGATTGACGAAGCGCCAGCCAAGCGTGGTGTCCTCGATTTTCGCCGCGCGCGAAAAGGCGCTGTCGGCCTTGCCCATGACGAAAGGCGCGCGCGTCATGCTTTCCACGCCGCCGGCGATGATCAGCTTCGCTTCGCCCGACTTGATGGCGCGCGCGCCGATACCCACCGCGTCCAGGCTCGATCCGCACAGGCGGTTGATGGTATTGGCAGGCACTTCGACCGGCAGGCCCGCCAGCAGTGTGGCCATGCGGCCGATGTTGCGGTTATCCTCGCCGGCCTGGTTGGCGCAGCCGAAATACAGGTCGTCCACGGCAGTCCAGTCGACGCCGGGATTGCGCGCGATGAGGGCGGCAATCGGCAGCGCGGCCAGGTCGTCGGCGCGCACCGTCGACAGCGAGCCGCCGTAGCGGCCGAATGGGGTGCGGATGGCATCGCAGATAAAGGCGTCGTTCGTATTGTTCACTTGTGCTCCATTCAGGATGATTTCGGGCGCTGGTCGATCACGCGTTTGGCCTTGCCGGTCAGCGTGCGTTCGATGCCGCCGGCGGCGGCCAGCGTGACGGTGGTGGTGACGCCCACATGGGTCTTGATTGCGTGTTCGAGCTCGCGCGCAAGCCGGGCGGCGCCGTCCTGCGACAGGCTGGGGTCGCGCGGTTCGGCCAGCACGGCCAGCTTGTCCAGGTGGCCGTCGCGCGAGACAGTGAGCTGGTACTGCGGGGCCAGCTGCGGCATTTTCAGGATCAGTTCCTCGATCTGGGTCGGGAATACATTCACGCCGCGGATGATCAGCATGTCGTCCGAACGGCCGGTGATCTTGTCCATGCGGCGCATGGAGCGCGCCGTCGGCGGCAGCAGGCGGGTCAGGTCGCGCGTGCGGTAGCGGATGATCGGCAGCGCTTCCTTGGTCAGCGAGGTGAATACCAGTTCCCCTTCCGATCCGTCGGGCAGCACTTCCCCCGTGATGGGGTCGATGATCTCCGGGTAAAAATGGTCTTCCCAGATGACCGGGCCGTCCTTGGTCTCGATGCATTCGCTGGCCACGCCAGGCCCCATGACTTCGGACAGGCCGTAGATGTCGACCGCGTCGATGCCGGCGCGCTGTTCGATTTCGGCGCGCATGGCATTGGTCCACGGTTCGGCGCCAAAGATGCCGATCCTGAGGGACGACGTGGCCGGGTCGATGCCCTGGCGCGTGAATTCCTCGATGATGTTGAGCATGTACGACGGCGTCACCATGATGATGGACGGCTTGAAGTCGCAGATCAGCTGCACCTGCTTTTCCGTCTGGCCGCCCGACATGGGGATCACCGTGCAGCCCAGGCGCTCGGCGCCGTAGTGCGCGCCCAGGCCGCCCGTGAACAGGCCGTAGCCGTAGGAGATGTGCACCATGTCGCCGGGCCGGCCGCCGCCAGCGCGGATCGAGCGCGCCACCACATTGGCCCAGGTGTCGATATCGTTCTGCGTATAGCCCACCACGGTGGCCTTGCCGGTGGTGCCGGACGAGGCGTGGATGCGCACCACCTTCTCGCGCGGAACGGCGAACAGTCCGAAGGGATAATTGTCGCGCAGGGTCTTCTTGTCGCTGAACGGAAAACGCGCCAGGTCGGCCAGCGTTTTCAGGTCTTCGGGATGCACGCCCGCGGCGTCGAAAGCCTTGCGGTAGTGAGCTACGTTTTCATAAGCGTGTTTGAGCGACCACTTCATGCGCGCGAGCTGCAGCGCCTGCAGTTCGTCGCGGCCGGCCGTTTCGATCGGTTCCAGGTCCATGCCGTTCTCCTATGGCGCAACGTGTCCCGCGACACGGTGCGATTTACCGCGCAGCAGGGCGACCGTGCGGCCGGCCTGGTTGCTGACGCGGACGTCGTACACGCCGCTCTTGCCGGACAGCGCCTGCTCGACCGCCTCGGCGGTCAGCAGGTCGCCTTCGTGGCCGGGCGCCAGGTAGTCGATGGTGCAGCCGGCACCGACGGTATTGAAGTTGTACGAATTACAGGCGAAGGCGAACGCGCTGTCGGCCAGCATGAAGATGTAGCCGCCGTGGCAGATCTGGTGCCCGTTGAGCATGTCGGCCCGTACCGGCATCGACATGCGCGCATGGCCAGGGCCGATGTCGAGCAGCAGCATCCCCAGCTTCTGGCTGGCCGGGTCGCGCTCGAACATCGTCTTGCCGGCCAGTTGCGCCAGCGCCTTGGGGTCAAGGGTGTCATGCATGAAAGCGCGTCCCGTTGGCCACTTTGCGGCGCAGCAGCGGCGACACGCGATAGCGGTCCTCGCCATAGCTTGCGGCCAGGTTGGACAGCACCGTGACCACGTGGGCGATGCCGACGCTGTCGGCCCAGGCCAATGGCCCGCGCGGATAGTTGACGCCCTTCTGCATGGCGATGTCGACAGCTTCGGCCGAACACACGCCCTGGTTGACCGCGTCGGCCGCTTCGTTGGCGAGCATGGCCACCGTGCGCATGACGGCCATGCCGGGCACGTCGTCGATCAGGGTCACCGCAAAGCCGGCGGCCTGGAACAGGCCGACGACGGCGTCATAGGCCGCGTCGCTGCACTGGTCGGCGCGCGCCAGGGCGACGCGGGTGGCGCCATCGCCCACCAGGTCGTACAGCACCGTGTCGGGATGCTTGTTGGCGCTTGCGCGCTCGGTGGCGCTACGGCCATCGGTCAGGAACACGGCGGCGCCGTTGCAATGGAAACCCGGCGCTTCGCGCTCGCCCGCGTGCGGCAGCGGTTTGCGGTGTGCGACCGCGAAACCGGCGGCTTTCAGTCGCTGCTCAAGCGGTTCCGTCACCGCGTTCATGACGCCAGGCTCGATGCTGATGCTGACCACGTCCGGCCGCGCGCGCGGC
>Ga0187843_10002238_pt1 | contig 11868 bp, 9 predicted proteins | sample SpaLakP09_SKY_43_FD_134516 | JGI IMG/M metagenome (GOLD analysis project Ga0187843, IMG submission 134516) | Oligotrophic lake water microbial communities from Sparkling Lake, Wisconsin, USA - SP09_SKY_43 | ecosystem: Environmental > Aquatic > Freshwater > Lake | place: USA: Sparkling Lake... | reverse complement strand
GTTTCCGACAGCCTGCGCCCGAAGTCCGGGCGCTGCAGGTAGACCAGCCGATCTGCTGCCGCGCTTTGCACGTCGATCACCTCTTCGGCCGTGCAGAGCCCTTGCTGCTGCAATTGTTCCTTGAGCGCAGCCACATCCAGCGGCAGGTGCACGGCATCGCGCGCCTGCGCGTGCGCCAGCTGGAAAGCCAGTTGCGGCGCGGTCGGCAGGCTCACGCCACTGCGTCCCAGGGCGATGCGCGCAGCAGTGAAGCGGCGCAATGCCTCCCACGGATTGGCCGTGACGTTTTCTGCACCGGGGCTGACGTTTTCTGCACCTTGCGGTGAAATGGCTTCTCTGTCGTCCATGGTCATTGAAGGCGCAACAAGGTCTCGCGAAAACCGGGGGGCATGTCGGCATGCAGGCGGAAAGCCTGCTCCTTGCCGCCCGCATTGAAGATCTGCATCCTGTGCAGCCACGCCTCGAACTCCGGCGCCGGCCGCGAACCCAGTACCCGCCGCGCATACAGCGCATCGTGGAAGGAAGTGGTCTGGTAATTCAACATGATGTCATCCGAACCGGGGATGCCCATGACGAAGGTACAGCCCGCCACGCCCAGCAAGGTCAGCAGCACATCCATGTCGTTCTGGTCCGCTTCGGCATGGTTGGTGTAGCACACGTCGCAGCCCATGGGCAGGCCCAGCAGCTTGGCGCAGAAATGGTCTTCCAGTCCGGCGCGGATGATCTGTTTGCCGTCATACAGGTATTCCGGCCCGATGAAGCCCACCACCGTATTGACCAGCAGCGGCTTGAAGGCGCGGGCCACCGCATAGGCGCGCGCCTCGCAGGTCTGCTGGTCGATGCCGTGATGCGCATTGGCCGACAGCGCACTGCCCTGGCCGGTTTCGAAATACATCACGTTGTCGCCCACCGTGCCGCGCTTGAGCGACAGCGCAGCCTCACGCGCCTCGCCCAGGATGGCCAGGTCGATGCCGAAGCCGCGATTGGCCGCCTCGGTCCCGGCAATGGACTGGAACACCAGGTCCACCGGCGCACCGCGCTCGATGGCGGCAATCGTGTTGGTGACGTGCGTGAGCACGCAGGATTGCGTCGGGATCTCGTAACGCGCAATCACATCGGCCATCATGCCGACCAGCTTGACCACCTGCGGCACGTTGTCGGTAGCGGGATTGATGCCGATGACCGCATCTCCGTTGCCGTACATCAGGCCATCGAGCATGCTGGCGGCGATGCCGCTGGCGTCATCCGTGGGGTGATTGGGCTGCAGGCGGGTGGACAAGCGCCCGGGCAAGCCGATGGTATTGCGAAAGGCGGTGACCACGCGGCACTTCTTGGCTACCAGGATCAGGTCCTGGTTGCGCATGATCTTGGAGACGGCCGCCGCCATCTCCGGCGTCACACCGGGCGCCACGGCGGCCAGCACGGTGCTGTCGGTGTCATCGGCCAGCAGCCAGTTGCGGAAGTCACCGACCGTCAGGTGCGCGATCGGGGCAAAGGCGGCATGGTCGTGACTGTCGAGGATCAGCCGGGTGACTTCATCCTCTTCGTAAGGGATCAGCGGCTCTTCGAGGAAAGTCTTCAGCGGCAGGTTCGCCAGCGCCATCTGGGCAATGGCGCGCTCCTCGGCGCTGCCCGCCGCCACACCGGCCAGCAGATCGCCGGACCGCGCCGGGCTGGCCTTGGCCATCACTTCCTTGAGATCGCGAAACACGTAGCTGGCGCTACCTGCACTGTGCCGGAAACGGTGTTCGGCCATGATGATGCTCCTCCTTGGTCACCGCTGCTCGGGCAGCGGTGCGTCATGCCCCGCTGCTGCCCGATCAGCTGGTCAGCAGTTGTGGTGCGGTCTTGCCGTATTTGATGCTGGTCTCGGCCGGCAGCCAGTTGCCCGTCGACTCCTGGCGCCCCTGCAGCAGGAAGCGCGGCTTGGCGGCACTGATCTGGTCAGCCGCGAGTTTGGACAATTCGCCGATCTTGCCGTTCTTCATGCGATTGACGATGAGGCCGTAGCGGGTCTCCGGGAAGTCACGCAGCATATCGTAATCGCCATCGCTGTCGCCTGCCACGCACAGCGGCCCGTAGCCCTTCTGCGCCACCAGTACCTGCTTGATGGCCACCGTCTTGCCGGGGCCCCAGGTCAGCGGCCACTCCTTCAGGTAGGCATTGCGGAAGACCTGGCCATTGCGCTCCAGGCGCAGGCCGATCACCTGCTCGCGGCCCACGCCATAGCCATACTTGGGATGCGTGGCGAAGACGGCCACCACATCTTCCAGCGAGGCGGTACAGACGTAGACATCGATGCCATTGCGGCGCAAGGCGTCCATCAATGTGGCGATTTCGGTGCACAGGCGGATGCCATGGAAGTGCGACACGCTCACCACGCCCGCCTTGCCCGCGCGGTCTGCCGGACTGGTGTACTTGACCTTGGCCAGCGCCGCGCCCAGGGCCGCATCGTTGGAGGCTTCGGCCAGCGCGCTCACCTCGGCCACGCTCATGTTGGCGAAGAAATAGATCACCCACGGATAACCGACGGCCACGCCATGGGTGTCGTTGACGGCTTCATAGAGGTAGTAGAGCTTGGCGCGGAAGTCCTGGAACTCCGGCGTGGCCGTGATTTCTTCCAGGCTCTTGCTGCCGGCCATGCCCTTGTAGTTGGCGTACAGAAACGCGTAATCGGCATCGAGGTCGGCACAGATTGCCTCCAGGTCCACGATGTTGCCGGCGGCATTCTTGAAGTCCTTGCTGAAGGGGCCGGGCGGCACGTTCTGGCGCGTGATGGCGGCAAACTCGGCCGGTGTCAGCTTGAAGGACAGCGTATTGATCTGGTACATCAGCAGCGCTTCTTCGCAGTCATTCATGATGCTGGTGTTGTCCCAGTCGAACACGGCATAGGGCCGCTTGCCGCTCTGGTAGCCCGGTGCCAGCTTGCCATGCTCGGCGATCATCTGCGCCACCATCTCGTGATTGCGGGCAGCCCATTTGGCGCGGTCCAGCGCGACTTCAGCGCGGGCTGCCGCCTGGCCGGGCGTGGCGATGGTGGCCAGTGCGCCACCGGCTGCGGCAGCCAGCAGGCCGCCCAGGAAGCCACGGCGCTTGAGGGCGGGTGCGGCGGTGTCGGTCGTCGGTTTGTGATTGTTGTTCATGATGGCCCAGTCGAATTATCAGTATGGAGTTATCGGTATATAAGATTTATATCGTTCAGAATTCCGCAACTGCCGCCGCCCCCTCGGCACGCTGGCGTGCCGTCGCCAGGAACCAGGCATAGCCCAGTGCCAGCAAGGCCACGAAGATGCCGAAGATCAGCGGGTTGTAATAGATCATGGTGGCCATGCACACCAGCGCACCGAAGAGCGCGAAGGCCGGGAAATACGGATAGAGCGGTGCGCGGAAAGGCCGCTCCAGGCCCGCCTCGGTGCGGCGCAGACGCAACAGCGAGAGCATCGACAGGATGTACATGAGGATCGCGCCGAAGACCGACATGGTGACGATGTTGGCGGTCAGCGTCTGGCCGCCGATCTTGATGAGTTCATCGCTATAGATGGCGGCGATCCCGACCACGCCGCCGGCCAGGATGGCTCGATGCGGGGTCTTGAAACGTGGATGGACGCGGGCGAAATACGCCGGCAGGTAGCCTTCGCGGGCCAGCGCAAAGATCTGGCGCGAGTAGCCCAGGATGATGCCGTGGAAGGACGCCACCAGCCCGAACAGCCCCAGCCACACCAGCATGTGCAGCCAGTTGCTGTTGTCGCCGACGATCAGTTTCATGGCCTGCGGCAGCGGGTCGTTGATGTTGGAGAGCTTGGTCCAGTCGCCTGCGCCACCGGCAAAGAGCATCACGCCGATGGCCAGCACCACCAGCGTGAGGATGCCGGTGATGTAGGCGATGGGAATGGAACGCTTGGGATCCTTGGCCTCTTCAGCCGCCATGGCCACGCCTTCGATGGCCAGGAAGAACCAGATCGCAAACGGGATCGCCGCGAACATGCCCGGCACCGCCGCCATGCTCAAGCCATCACTGCCGGACCAGCCGCCCTTGGTGAAATTGGCCAGCGAGAAGCCCGGCGCCACCACACCCATGAAGACCAGCAGCTCGAAGATCGCCAGCAGCGTGACGAACAATTCAAAGGTGGCCGCGATCTGCACCCCGACGATGTTGAGCGTCATGAAGACGAGATAGGCCCCCAGCGCCGCCAGCTTGGGGTCGATATCGGGGAACTGCACATTCAGGTAAGCACCGATGGCCAGCGCGATGGCCGGGGGTGCAAAGACGAATTCAATGAGCGTGGCCGCCCCGGCCAGATAGCCGCCGACGGGGCCGAAGGCGCGCTTGCTGTAGGCAAACGGCCCGCCCGCATGGGGAATGGAAGTGGTCAGTTCAGTAAAGCTGAAGATGAAGGTGGCATACATGGCCGCGATGAACAGCGCCGTGACGGTGAAGCCCAGCGTGCCGGCGCTGGCCCAGCCGTAGCTCCAGCCGAAGTATTCGCCGGAAATCACCAGCCCGACCGCAATGGCCCAGAGCTGCAGGGTGGACAGGACGGGCTTGAGCGTATGGCCCTGCCCTGAAGAGCTTGCATTCATTGGTTTCTCCCTTTGGCGCGAGGTCGGAGCCGCTGCATGGCGGCCCCTGTGAAAGGACTGGTGGGCATGGCACTTGCTTGTTCTCACGCATGGCGCTGCCCGGCCTGCGAAATATAGCAACGGCAATTTCGGCGGCGTTATCGAAATTCGGCAAAACTGCGCGGCCGGCCGACCGCCAGTCGATCAAGGAGCCTGTCCATGTCCACTCTCGCACTGTCCCAAGCTGACACACCTGCCACGCACAGCCAGCGGGCATTGCGCACCGCCATCGCACGCGATGTGGATGAGCATGCGCACAACCTGACCGATTGGGAGCAGCGCTATGACCAGATCACCTGCGGCGCTTTCGAAGGGGTGCTCCAGGAGTGGCAGAGCAGCGGCCTGCAGATCTTCCGCGAAGCCAGCAGCCGCGCGGTACGCCAGTCCTGCCAGGTGTGGCCCGACGCCTACTGGTTCGGCATCGAGCCGCATACCAGCGGCATGCGCATCAATGGCCGCCAGGTCGGCGAGGATGTGATGATGACGCGACCCGGCGCCTGCGAATTCGAACTGGTCACGCCCGATGCGCACCAGATCTACGGCATCGTGGTCCAGCGCGATGCCTTGCAGGCCAGCGCCGCGCGCCTGGGCTGCCAGCCGGACTGGCAGCGCCTGGGGCAGGCCGAACTGCTCAGGGTCGATCATCAGGGCCTGGCCGATTGCCGCCAGCACATCCACGACCTGCTGGCACTGGCCGGGCAGGCCAGCGCCCCGCACAATCATGCCGCATTGCAGTTGCGCCAGGAAGCCGTGCTGGTGTCGCTGCTGGCCATGCTGGACGTGGGAGAGATCGAGGCCGAAGCCGGTGCCAGCTTCCTGCGCCGCCGCCGCATCGTCAACGACGCCCGCGAATTCGCCCTGGCCCACCAGGACAGTCCGGTCACCGTACCCATGCTGTGCGAGGCGGTCCATGTCAGCCGCCGTACGCTGCAGTATTGCTTCGAGGATGTGCTGGGCATGAGCCCCATGAGCTACCTGCGCTCGCTGCGCCTCAACGGTGTGCGCCGCGCCCTCTGCCATGGCGACGGCAGCCAGCCCGTGGGCAGCATCGGCGACATCGCGGCCGCCTGGGGCTTTGCCAATTTCAGCCAGTTCTCCTGCGACTACAAGAAGCTCTTCGGACAAACGCCCTCGGCCATGCTGCTGGCGCGGACCCGGCACTGAACCTTCGGCCGCGCAAGCTCCAGGCGGCTCATGGAGGGACTCAAGGCACCGGCACGGCCTGGACGCGGTATATTCTGGCGATATGCATTCGCATGCAAGCCTGCACTTGAACCTATGGCACGCCAATGGCCCGTCTACCCTCTTTAGCCGCCCTGCTGCTCGCCGCAGCCCTGTTTCTGCCGTCGACGACGGTCCCCGCCCAATCCACGACCCCATCCTCGCGCCAGGCGCTGACCATCGGCACCGTCCCCTATGCCATGGCGATCTTTGCCAACGCTGACCTGGGCCAGTTGCCCAGCCACGTGGTGCGCGCGGTCATCATCGTGCATGGGGTCAAGCGCAATGCCGACGATTACTTTGCCCTCGGAGAAGACCTGCTGCAGCGGGCGCAATTGACGCCAGAAAATACACTGCTGCTGGCGCCGAATTTCATGGCGCACAAGGATGCTGGCATCTTGCCCGGCATGCCGGTCTGGGGTGGCGATGCGTGGATGCAGGGGGAGGCCTCGATCCGGGGCGTCAAGGGGATCACCAGCTTTGCGGCCATGGACGACCTGCTGCGCTGGCTGGCAGACCCAGAGCGCTTTCCCGACTTGCGCGAGATCGTGCTGATCGGACACTCCGCCGGTGCCCAGCTGATGCAGCGCCATGCACTGATGAGCCCGGTGCCGGAAATCTTGCAGCAGGCGCGGCTCCATCTGCGCTACGTGCTTTCCAGTCCCTCGTCCTACCTCTACCTGAGCCCGGAACGTCCGCATGGCGCAGGCCTGGCCATCCCGGCCACGGGCGCCTGTGCCGGTTACGATGATTACCGTTATGGACTGGGCCAGGCGCCGGACTATTTGGCACGGCAGCATCTGGACGCACGCCAGCTCTTTGTCCGCTATGCGGGCCGCGACGTACGCTACCTGGTGGGCGGGCGCGATGTCGATCCGGCGCATCGTTACCTTGACCGATCCTGCGCGGCCGCCCTGCAGGGACCGACGCGGCTGGCGCGGCAACTGGCCTATCTTGAGGATGAACAGTTCCTGGCCAAACGATGGCAAGTCCAGGTGCAGCACCCGCAGCAGGTGATTCCGGATGCTGCCCATGGCGCCCCCAAGCTTTACCGTTCGCCACTGGCGCTGGCCATGATCTTCCCTGCCCTGGAGCAGAACCGCGCCAGCCCTTGCCAAATCACTGGCAGTGCGGCGGCAGAGACGGCACAATGCCCACAGTCCAAGCCCGAGAATGAGAAATAACGATGACGGCACGCCAAGACGACATTTTCTCCCTGGAAAACTTCGAGTACCTTTGCTACGCACGCCAGCAGGAGCCGGCCGCGCGCGAGCTGGTGCGCCTGCTGCAGCTGATCGATCGCCAGTATGGCCAGCTGAGCGGCAAGTTTTCCCTGCAGGTCTCACCGGCAGTGACCCAGGCCGAGCTGGAACAGCACATGCTGACCCGCGTCACCAGCGCCATTTCGGCCTTGCTCTCGGACCCGAGCTTTCATCTCAGTCCCAACGGTTTCGGGCAGTTGATCAACTTCCAGCGCTGGCTGTCGGCGCTCTTTGGCGCCAGCCATTTCATCAATGCCGATCACATCCTGCGCTCGCTCAACTTCGGCGGCCCGCAGTCGGAGGTGTTCGAGGTCAAGCCGCTGGACCTGGTGAAGTTCTGCCTGCTCTATTCCCCCGAATCGGAACTGGTGCTGGACGTGGAAGCGCTGTGGGCGCAGAACAAGCCACTGGCCGCCGCCCTGTTCCTGGCGCTGATGTCGCCGCGCTTTCTCGGCACACCGGCGGCGCACTCCAAGCGCGAAGCGCTGTTGCAGTGGCTGCCGGACCGGCTGCATGAACTGGAGTCGCTGGATGGCTTGCCGGTCGGGGTGCTGCATGACGTGTACATGCATTGCAGCTACGCCGACCTGCCGCAGCGCCATCGCATCAAGGGCGCCATCAACCAGTTGCTGCAGAAGAAGCTGCATGCCGAAGGCCTGCACGACCTGGCGCAAACGGGTGAGGCGCGGGTCGATGGCAAACCGGTCATGCTGGTGCTGCTGGAATGGTTTTCGGGCGGGCATTCGATCTATCGCACCCACTCCAAGACCTTGGAAGCCGCGCGCCGCCATTTCCACGTCGTCGCCATGGGCTATGCGGCCAATACCGATGAACTGGGCCGCGCGGTCTTTGATGAATTCATCACGCTGGAGCAGCCGGCCGACCTGATGGCCAGCCTGCGCTCCGTGCGCGAGATTGGCCGGGCGCGCCAGCCGCGGGTGTTCTACATGCCCAGCGTGGGCATGTTCCCCATCACCATGTTTGCCGTCAACCTGCGCCTGGCCCCGTTGCAGGTGGCCGCGCTCGGGCATCCTGCGACCACGCATTCGCCCCGCATCGACTACATCAGCGTGGAGGACGATTTCGTCGGCGACCCGGCCTGCTTCAGCGAAAAGCTGCTGCGCCTGCCAGCCGACGGCCAGCCCTATCGTCCCACTGCCATTCCCTTTGCCGTGCCGCGCCTGGAGCGGTCCGACCAGCCGGTGGTGAACGTGGCCATTGCCGCCACCACCATGAAGCTGAACCCGCGCTTCCTGTCAGCCTGCCAGCGCATCGTGGAGCTGGCGGCGCAGGAACCTGACGGCCGCGCACGCCAGGTGCGCCTGCACTTCCTGGTGGGGCAGGCGCAGGGGCTGCTCTATCCGCAGCTGCATCGGCTGATCCTGCGTTACGTGCCGGGTGCGCAGGTCTATCCGCACCAGCCTTACCAACAGTACCTGTCGATCTTCAACCGGTGCGACATGTTTCTCTCGCCCCTGCCCTTCGGCAATACCAACGGCATCATCGACGCCTTCACCGTGGGCCTGCCCGGCATCTGCAAGACCGGGCCGGAAGTGTTCGAACATATCGATGAAGGGCTGTTTCGCCGCGTGGGCTTGCCCGACTGGACCATCGCCGCCACGCTGGACGATTACATCCTGGCGGCCGTGCGCCTGGCCACCGACTATGCGGCACGCAGCGCGCTTTATGGGTTGCTGGCCGATCCCAAGGCCATGCAGACCCTTTTCGAGGGCCGACCCGAATCACTGGGGGATGCACTGGCTGCGCTCTGCAGCCAAGCGCCACCGGGCTGAGGATTCAGGCGGGCAGCACGGGCGCCGCCTGTTCCGGCGGCAATGCCGCCAGCACCGGCAAGCCCAGGGCCTGGCGTCGTTGCTGGCATTCGGGATTGGGCTGGCCGTCCGCCTCCCAGGGTGAGAATTCGCGGCAGGTACTGGGACGCTGCGCATAGATGCGGCAACCCACACCTGGCCGTCCCAGTTCCCCCACCAGCGCGATGCAGCGGCCATGGCCGTGTTCGGTCCCCTTCATGCAGGCCAGCGTGTCGTTGACCTTGCTGGTCAGCTCCACCGGCACCATGCCACCCAGGCCATCGCTGAGTTCACCACAGTAGAAGGACACGCGAAAGTGCGCGCAGCAGCCGCCACAGGCGGTGCAGGGGTTGTCGGGGGAATCGGCCATGTCGGTGAAGAGGCGGTCTTCATCGATGATCCAGTGGAGGGCGGTATTGAGGGACATGCAGAAGACACAGAGAGATCGATGGCAATGTTTGAATCCTGGCTGGCCATTATCTGATGTTTGCAGGGGGAGCGCACAACGCTCTGGCTACGTTGCCGACAACTTGGCCCGCCCAGCCCGGCTGGAGAAGAAGGCCCCTGCCGCCCGCAGGCCGCCGAAAGATTGCCGCTTGGCAAGTCATACAGCGCCGGTATAATGTTTCCCCATAAAAATATTATTCAAATAGGGACCCGGTCCCACCTCATCAAATTCAGGGGAAATCCATGACTGCATCACGTTCGTGCAGCTTGCTGCTGTCGCTTGGCCTATTGGCAATCTCGGCGCTTTCCGGATGCGCCGGCATCGGCACGCAATTCAGGCCGGTGGCAGAACCCACGGAGGGAGCGCGAGCCCGTTTGAGGGTCATTGGCGGCGGAGCCTTCATCAAGGCGGTGCCCGGCAAGAGCTGCATCGACTGGAGCTCACCCGGTGCGGGCACCGTCATCGGCGGGATCGTCGGCAGCAACGGCTATCGCGGACGATCTCTGGGGATGCCCGATGCCCCGGCCAAGATGGATGAAGCTGCGGAGCTGACGGTGGCCGCTGGCCAGCCCTTTACCTTGGCACTGGTCACCGGAAGCGAATCGTCGCTGTCCTGCTTCATCGCGGGCAGCTTCGTGCCCGAAGCCGGAAAGGATTACGAGGCCCGCATGCAGCTGGACGTGCGCAACAAGATGTGCACGATGCGATTGGTCGAGCTCGGCGCCAACTATCACCCGCTGCCGGTACAGCGGGCCAATTCCTGCGACTGATCCTGCACGGCAAGCAGGAGCGTGCGGACCCTGGCAGACTGCCGGCTCCGCACCCGGGCTCACCCGTCAGCTTCCCTTGCGCTCCTTGAACACCGGCACGAACATGTCATGCCACACCGCCGGCTTGGTCTTGATGGTGCCGGCTTTGCTCATGAAGATCACGTATTGCATGATGTCCACCGGCGTACTCGTGAACTCGGTACCCGGGTCCGCCAGCATCTGCTCCACTTCTTCCTGGGGCAGCTTGAGCTTGGAGACGCGCAGGAAAATCTCGGCGGCGCCCTTGCGATTCTTGGCGATGTAGGCATTGGCCTCTTCCTGCGCCGCCATGAAGGCCTGGGTCAGCTTGGGGTTCTTGTCGGTAAAGGACTTGAGCGCAAAGACCACGTCGATGGTGATGTGGCCCAGCACGTCGGTGGAATTCAACACCCGGGTGACGCCTGGCGCCTTGGCTTCCTGGTAGGAGAACGGCGGCGAGGTGAAGTGCGCCGTGATCTCGGTCTTGCCCGAGACCAGGGACGCCATCGCTTCCGGATGCGACAGGCTCACCGTCAGCGGGTCCAGCTTGGCGTAGTTCTCGATGCCGAAGGTCTTGGCAGCCGCCATCTGCAGCAACACGGCCGACAGCGAGGTCTTGATGCCGGGGATGGCGATCTTGTCCTTGGGCGTAAAGTCTTTCAGCGACTTGACGTTGGGGTTGTTGGTATTGAGCCAGAGCGGCGAAGTCGACAGTGCGCCCAGTCCCACCACTTCCGAACGCGGAATGCCATGCGCCTTGGACCACAGCGTCACGAAGCCCGGCGCGCCGGTGCCGGCGATGTCGAGGTTGCCGGCCAGCATGGCGTCATTGATGACGTTGCCGCCGTCGAGCAGCACCCACTTGGTCTTGACCTCGCCCAGGCCCATGGCCTTGGCGTGCTTTTCCACCAGGTTCTGGTCGCGGATCACCATCAGCGGCAGGTACAGCAAGCCATAGCCGTGCGAGATGCGAACTTCCTGCGCTTCGGCGCGGGCGGTGCCGGATACGGCGGACAGCGCCAGGGCGCTGGCGATCATGAGGCTGGTAAAGGTACGTCGTTGCATGCTTGTCTCCTGAAGGTCGTCAGTTTATCGGTCTTGTATGGATAGTTGCGTGTTGTTGTATGGATTGCGCGGACCTTGTATGGAAACAAGGTCCGCAGTCCGGCAGCTCAGTGCTGCATGCCCCAGCGGCGGATGGTGCGCTTCTCGATCTGGGCGAAGATCAGGTTCTCCACCACCAGGCCGATGATGATCACGAAGAACAGGCCCGAGAAGACATTGGCCGTTTCCAGCTGGTTGCGGTTTTCGAAGATGTACCAGCCCAGGCCGCCCGCCCCCGAGGAGACGCCGAAGACCAGCTCGGCTGCGATCAGCGTACGCCAGGCGAAGGCCCAGCCCACCTTCAGGCCGGTGAGGATGCTGGGGAACGCGGCCGGGATCAGGATCGATTTCACCAGCGAGAAGCGGCGCAAGCCATAGTTCTGGCCGACCATGCGCAGCGTGTTGGACACCGCCCGGAAGCCGCCATGCGTATTGAGCGCCACCGCCCACAGCACCGAGTGCACCAGCACGAAAATGATGCTGCCGGTACCGAGCCCGAACCAGATCAGCGCCAGCGGCAACAGCGCAATGGCTGGCAGCGGATTGAACATCGAGGTCAGCGTTTCCAGCAGGTCATTGCCGATGCGCGAGCTGATGGCCACCGTCGTCAGCAG
>Ga0187843_10002236_pt1 | contig 11871 bp, 13 predicted proteins | sample SpaLakP09_SKY_43_FD_134516 | JGI IMG/M metagenome (GOLD analysis project Ga0187843, IMG submission 134516) | Oligotrophic lake water microbial communities from Sparkling Lake, Wisconsin, USA - SP09_SKY_43 | ecosystem: Environmental > Aquatic > Freshwater > Lake | place: USA: Sparkling Lake... | reverse complement strand
TGCACACCACGGCCTTGAGCTGCCCGGCCTTGAGGCCTTGTTCCACCCAGTCGCGCACCTCATGCCCTAGCGACCCGTGGTGCAGCGCGATGGTGCCCGCCCAATCAGGCCGCGCCTCCAGCAGCGCCTGGTACCAGCGCTCCGCCTGCGACCGGGTGTTGGTGAACACCAAGGTGGACGCCGCCGCTTCGATCGACTGCGCCACCTGCGGCAGCAGGCTCAGCCCCATGTGGCCCGCCCACGCAAAGCGGTCGGCCCGCGCGGGCAGCATCACCTGCACCTCCAGCCGCTTGTCGATACGGCCCTGCACCAGCACGGCGGGAGGCGGCTGTGGCGCTTTTGCCGTGCTGGACACGGGCTGCGGCAGCAAGGTGTGCAGGGCCTCCTCCAGGTTGCCCAGCGTGGCCGACATGCCCCACACCTGCAGCGCCGGGTTCCAGCCCGACAGGCGCGCCAGCGCCAGCTGCACCTGCACGCCGCGCTTGTTGCCCACCAGTTCGTGCCATTCGTCCACCACCACCAGGCGCACGCTGGCCAAGCGCTCCCGCGCATCGGCGCGGGCCAGCAGCAGCGAGACGCTCTCGGGCGTGGTCACCAGCAGTGTGGGCAGGCGACGGTCTTGCGCAGCGCGCTCGCCGCTGGCGGTGTCTCCCGTGCGAAGCCCGCTGGTCCAGGTGGGGGCCAGGTCGGGCAGCGGTGCCTGCAGGGCGCGCAGCGAATCGGCGGCCAGCGCGCGCATGGGCGTGATCCAGAGCACCGTGAGGGGTGGTGCTGCAGCGCGGCGCGTTCGGGCACTGAAGGTCGCCGCTGGGGTCCGTAGTGCTCGTTCAGCCGTTCGCCCTGAGCCTGTCGAAGGGCTTGTTTCCGAGGGTGCCCCGGCTTCGACAGGCTCAGCCCGAACGGGTGGGGGTGGCGCCCAATGCTGCAGCGCGCCCAGCCACACCGCATAGGTCTTGCCCGCGCCCGTGGTGGCGTGCAACAGGCCCGAGCGGCCCTCGCCCATCGCGCGCCACACGTCGTGCTGGAAGCCGAAGGGCTGCCAGCCGCGCGCGGCCATCCATTGGGCTGCGGCACTGGCAGCCACAGGGGGCTCGGGCTTGCGCGGTCGGCGTGTCGTGTTCATGCGGCCGCGTCCTGCCCTGGCAGCAGTGCCATCAGCGTTTGCAAGGTATCGGCCTCGGCCACGGGTTTGTCTTGCCGCCAGCGCAGCATGCGCGGAAAGCGCACCGCAATGCCGCTCTTGTGGCGCGGGCTGCGCGCAATGCCTTCGAAGCCCAGCTCAAACACCAGTGTCGCGTCCACGCTGCGCACGGGCCCAAAGCTCTCGCGCGTGGTCTTGCAGATGATGGCGTCCACCTGCGCAATCTCGGCATCTGTCAGGCCCGAATACGCCTTGGCAAATGGCACCAGCTGCCGGTCCGTGTCATCCTGCGGCCCGGTCCACACGGCAAAGGTGTAGTCGGTGTACAGGCTGGCGCGGCGGCCGTGGCCGCGCTGGGCGTAGATGAGCACCGCGTCCACGCTCATGGGGTCGATCTTCCACTTCCACCACACGCCCACCTCCTTGGTGCGGCCTACGCCGTACTGCGCGCTGCGGTGTTTGAGCATGAAGCCCTCGGTGCCCATGTTGCGCGCGGCCTCGCGCTGGCGTGCCAGGTCTTGCCAGTCGGTGCCGTGCAGCAAAGCGCTCAGGCGCAGGATTTGCTGTGATGGGGTCGCGGCTGAAGATGGGGGATCCCGGTCAAACCCCACCAACCGTTCGGACTGAGCCTGTCGAAGTCCTGCGCTGCGCTTCGACAGGCTCAGCGTGAACGGTTCTGGAGGGTGCAGAGATTGCTCGGTGGCAGCGGATGGTGTGGGCTCCACCGTGGCCTCCAGCAGCGCACGCCGCGCCTGCTGCGGCTCTTGGCGCAGGTCCTGCCCCGCGTGTTCGAGCAGGTCGTAGGCCACCAGCACCACGGGCAGCTCGCGCAGCAGCCTGGGGGTCAGCGTCTTGCGGCCCAGGCGCTTTTGCAGGTCGGCAAAAGGGCGGGGTTGGGGCTCATCGGGCAGCCACACCAGGATCTCGCCATCGACCACCGTGCCATCGGGCATCTGCGCCATCGCGGCCTCGGCCAGCTCAGGGAAGCGGTCGGTCACCAGCTCTTCGCCGCGCGACCAGATCCACACCGCACTGCCCCGGCGCACGATCTGCGCGCGGATGCCGTCCCACTTCCATTCCACCAGCCAGTCGCCGGGTGTGCCCAGCAGTGCGGGTATCTCGGCCACGGGCTGGTTGAACGGGTGGGCCAGGAAGAACGGGTAGGGCTGGCCTGCATCGGCAGCATCCTGCGTACTGGCATCGTCGTCCACCGGCGCGATCAGCGCTTGGTAGTCGCTGGCCTGCGGCTGTCGGCCGATCTGTGTGTAGCCCATCAGCCGGTGCGCGATGCGCTTGGGGTCGAGCCCGCTCACCGTGGCCAGCGCCTGCGTGACCTGCAGGCGCGACACGCCCACGCGGAAGTTGCCGGTGATGAGCTTGAAGTACACAAAGCGCTGCTCGGGCGCCAGCCTGTCCCATTGCGTGCGCAGGCGGGCGTCGGCCTCGTCAGGCGGCAGGGCGCGCAGGGGCAGCAGCAGCGCCAGGGTTTCGGCCAGGTCGCCCACGGCCTGGTAGCTTTCTTCAAACAGCCACTCGGGCAGGCCCGCAACCTCTTGGGCCAGCGCCTTCAGGCGCTTGGTGGGCACCATCTGGCGTGGTTTGCCGCCTGCGAGAAAGTAGGTGGCCCAGGCCGCGTCGGCGGGCGGTGCCACGCGCAGGTACGCCACCAGCGCCGCCAGTTTGGCCGACTGCGCGGTGGTGGCGTCGAGCGCCTGGAACAGCTGGGCAAAGGCCTTCATGCCGTCGCCTCGGGTGCGGGCATGCTGCCTGGCTCAGGCGCAGCGCCTGCATCGTCCTCGTTGTCATCGGCGCCGTATTCGGTGGCGAACACCTGGGCGTCCAGCCCTTGCTCGCACAGCCAGCGCACCATCACCGCCGTGCTGCCATGCGTCACGATGACGCGCTCCGCGCCCGTGGCGCCAATGGCTTTCTGCAAGCTGGGCCAGTCGGCGTGGTCGCTCATCACAAAGCCCCGGTCCACGCCCCGGCGGCGGCGCGCGCCGCGCACCAGCATCCAGCCGCTGGCAAACGCGTCGGAAAACTCGCCAAAGCGCTTGAGCCACGGCGTACCGGTTGCCGAGGGCGGCGCCAGCACGAGCGCGCGTTTCAGGTCCGCTTTGGTCAGGCCCGGGTCCGTCACGCGCAGCGTGGGCGGCAGGTCCACACCCGCCGCGCGGTATACGGCATTGAGGGGCTCCACTGCGCCGTGCACCACGATGGGCCCGATGCTGGCATCCACCCCATGCAGCAGCCGCTGCGCCTTGCCAAAGGCATACGCATACAGCACGCTGGCCTTGCCCGCCGCTGCATTCGCGGCCCACCAGGCATTGATGTCGGCAAACAGTGCGGGCTGCGAAGGCCAGCGGTAGATGGGCAGGCCGAAGGTCGATTCGGTGATGAAGGTGTGGCAGCGCACCGGCTCGAACGGCGTGCAGGTACCGTCGTTTTCCAGCTTGTAGTCGCCCGAGGCCACCCACACCTGGCCGCCGTGTTCGACGCGCACCTGGGCCGAGCCGAGCACATGGCCCGCAGGGTGCAGCGACACGCGCACGCCATGGTGGTCGATGGCCTCGCCATAGGCCAGCGTCTGCAGCGTGATGTCCGCCCCCAGCCGGTTGCGCAGCGTGCCCGCGCTGCCCTCGTATGCCAGGTAGTGGGCCGAGCCCATGCGCGCGTGGTCTGAATGGGCGTGCGTGATCACGGCCCGCTCCACCGGCCGCCAGGGGTCGATGTAGAAATCGCCGGGCGGGCAGTACAGGCCTTCGGGGCGGTGGACGATCAGGTCGTTGCGGTGCATGTGGGTGGGATCGTAGGCGCCCGGCCAAAGCCGAGGTGCCACTTGGGATATCTGTCGCGCAGCGGAAAAATATGGAAGAAAATGGCCGTTTCCGCGCGTCCAGTGTCGTCTGGGTGCTATTTGTTTGATAGCAATTCGCGCTGCAGTGTTGCTTGCCGGGCGTGCGGTGCATCGTTGGGGGTTCACGATGGGAGGAGGGCTCTGCATGCACAGTGTCGATTCGGGCGGGTGGCGGGGTGCGCTCCTGTCTTTGCTGGCCACTTTTGCTGTGTCATCGGCCAGCGCCCAGCAGGGCGCTCCTGTGCAGGCGCGCACCAACGCCTTCAACGACCCTTTCGTTCAGGTCACCAGCGCCATTCCGAACTGCCCTGTGCCCGAAGGCCCGCTCTACACCGAGGCCGAGGTGCGCGAGCTGGCGCATGTGCGATCGCAGCATGGCGGCAGCTGCCACCGCGTGGGGCGCTGCCGTCTGCCCAACTCGTACCTGTACGACGCCGAGATCATCCCGCGCGTGCAGCGCTATATCCAGCAGGATGGCCGCTTTGACGACACCAGCGTGTGGGTGCTGGGCGAACGGCGGCTGGTGACGCTGATGGGCTGCGTGCAGTCGCAGACACAGTCCGACACGCTGGAAAAAGCGGTGTGGCTGGTGGATGACGTGATGGGGGTGATCAACCTGCTGCAGGTGGGCGCGGCGCGCGATGGCGTGCGCTATCCGGTGCGGTCAGTGCCGTAGCCGGTGCACCGGCCTGCCACAGCCCTTTTATCCCAGCCGCACCCTGTGCGCAATCGGTCCCGACACGGGGCGTGCATCGCCCGTGCCACACATGGCGCGTGGGGGCTTGGGCTGGCCTGTTTCCTGCTGCATATTGCCGGTTCTCCTATTTCATCAAGGAAATTTCGCCATGCAATTCAAGCGTTCCCTGCTTGCGGCCGCCACCCTGGCCCTGGCAACCGTTGCTCCCGCTGTGTCGGCAAAACCGTTCAAGTGGGCAGGCTCCACCGATATCCAGAGCATGGATATCCATTCGCAGAACAGCGCCCTGGGCAACGGCATCCATGCGGCTGTGTACGAGTCTTTGGTCATGTTCAACAGCCGCACGCTCAAGGTCGAGCCGCTGCTGGCCACCTCGTGGCAGCAGGTCAGCCCCACGCAGCTGCGCGTGAAGCTGCGCCAGGGCGTGAAGTTCAGCGACGGCTCGGCCATGACGGCCGATGACGTGGTCTATTCGCTGCAGCGCGCGATGAGCCGGACCTCCACCTACTCCATCTACACCCAGGGCATGGACCGCATCGCCAAGGTGGACGGCGAGACCATCGACATCTTTCTGAAGAACCCCAACCCGGTGATCCTGAACCAGCTCACCGAGCTGCGCGTGATGAGCAAGGCCTGGGCCGAAAAACACAACTCGGTCGAGCCCAAGGACATCAAGGCCAAGGAGGAAACCTTCTCCCACCGCAATGCCATGGGCACCGGGCCGTTTGTGCTCAAGGAATGGGTGCCCGACCAGAAGATCGTGTTCACGGCCAACCCCCACTGGTGGAATGCAGGCAAGGCCGAAGGCAATGTGACCGAGATCACCTTCACCCCCATCAAGTCCGAAGCCACGCGCATTGCCGCGCTGCTGTCGGGCGAGGTGGACATGGTGCGCGACACCAGCATCCAGGACCTGGCCCGCATCAAGGCCAACCCCAATCTCAAGGTCATGGAGATGGTGGAGAACCGCACCGTGTACCTCGCCATGGACCAGTTCCGCGACGAGCTGGTGGGCAGCAACGTCAAGGGCAAGAACCCGCTCAAGGACCTGCGCGTGCGCAAGGCGCTCTACCAGGCCATCGACAGCGCCACGCTGCAGCGCGTGACCATGCGCGGCATGTCCAAGCCCACCGGGGCCATCGTGTCGCCGCTGGTCAACGGCTGGACGGACGCCGCAGACAAGCGCCTGCCCTACGACCCCAACGCCGCCAAGGCGCTGCTTGCTGAGGCGGGCTACAAGGACGGCTTCGAGGTGGACTTTGCCTGCAGCAACAACGCCATCATCCAGGACGAGGAGCTGTGCCAGGCCATCACCTCGATGTGGGCGCGCGTGGGCGTGAAGGCCAAGCTGCGCACGCTGCCCTCGGTCACCTACTACCCCATGGCCCAGCGGCACGAGGCCAGCATTGCGCTGCTCAGCTGGGGTGTGCCCACGTTCGACGCGCTGTACACCCTGCAGTCGCTCACCCGCACCAAAACCACGGGCGGAGACGGCAACTACAACCTGGGCCGCTACAGCAACGAACGCATGGACTACATCGTGGACCGTGTGAAAACCGAGACCGACCAGCCCGTGCGCAACCGTCTGCTGACCGAGGGCCTGCAGCTGCAGAACGACACCGTGGCCAACATCCCCCTGCACAACCAGATGCTGGCCTGGGCCATGAAGAAAAACGTGGAACTGGTGCAGCGGCCGGACAACCGCATCGACTGGCGCCTCATCAAGGTGAATTGAGGCCCGGGCGCCGCAGCCTTCGAGCTTGGCGCGGCGCAGGCCCGTGTCACCGCGCAAGGGCCGCCCCGCCGCGAAGGCGGTGTATCCAGCCCTTGCGTTGGGGCGCCCCCCTCCCGCAGGCGAGGGGGAGGCGCCGAAGGCGACTCAGGGGGAGGTCACTCCACGGGTTGGAACATGATGATCGCCATGCCCGCCAGCGCCACCAGCACGCCCGCCACATCCCACGGCGTGGGCCGGATGCCATCCACCGCCCAGAGCCAGGCCAGCGCCACACCGATGTAGACGCCGCCGTAGGCCGCATATACGCGGCCTGCGCCTGCGGTGTCGTGCAGCGTGAGCAGCCAGGCAAACAGCGCCAGGCTCACGGCTGCAGGCAGCAGCAGCCACACCGGCTTGCCCTGGCGCAGCCAGAGCCACGGCAGGTAGCAGCCCACGATCTCGGCCAGGGCGGTGGCCAGAAACAGTGCCAAGGTTTTCATCGGCCGGACCTACCTTGCGCCGCAAGGGGGCGGGGTGGTTCATTGCTGGCGGCCTCGCCCGCAGCGGGCGCGAGCCAGGCGCGCAGGGCCAGCTCGCCCTCGGCAGAGAAATGCAGCACCCGCGAATCCTTGTCGCGCCGGGCCCAGCCACGCTCCAGCAGGCGCTGCAGCAGTGCCGCGCCCAAGGCGCCGCCCAGGTGGTGGCGCCGCTCGCTCCAGTCCAGGCAGGGGCGGCACAGCATGCGCCGCTGGCGTGCGGCTGCGGTGGTGTCGATGCCCTGGTGCGCAAACCACTCGGCGCCCGCTGGCGTCACGGCCAGGCCGCCATCGGCGGCGTGCAGGTAGCCCTGGCGCAGCAGCGCCTCGTGCAGCTGCACGCCCACCTCGCCCGCCAGGTGGTCATAGCACACACGGGCACGCCGCAGGGCCGGTTCGCGCGGGCTGGCGCGCAGGCGCACGGCACCGGCGCGGAAGGCCACGTTCATCAGCGACTCCAGCAGCTGCGCCACATCACGGTCTGCCAGCCGGAAGTAGCGGTGGCGGCCCTGGTTTTCCACCGCCAGCAAACCGGCATCGAGCAGCTTGGCCAGGTGGGCGCTGATGGTCTGCTTGGTCACGCCCGCCACGTCGGCCAGCTCGGTGGCCGTGAGTGCGCGGTCGGCCATCAGGGCGGTGAGGACTTCGGCGCGTGCGCAGTCACCGATGAGCGCGGCAATGCGCGCGATGTGGGGGCCGTCTTTCATGGTTCGATCTTGGGCGAACCATCTCTGCCCGTCAACGGCCTATCGTGACGCCCTTGCCAACCCCAGACTTTGGAACACCATGATCACCTGCTTCATCCGCTACGACATCGACCCCTTCCAGCGCGACGCGTTTGCCGAATACGCGCGCCGCTGGGGCCAGATCATTCCCCGCTGCGGCGGCCACCTGCTGGGCTACTTCCTGCCGCACGAAGGCAGCAACTACGAGGCCTGGGGTTTGATCGGCTTTGATTCGCTGGCCGCCTACGAGGCCTACCGCGCCCGCCTGCGCGCCGACCCCGAAGGCCGCGCCAACTTTGCGATGGCACAGGAGAAACGCTTCATCCTGCGCGAGGAGCGCACCTTCACCCAGGGCGTGGAAGGCACGCTGGGCCTGCCTGCCCATCCGCAAGGGGCCGCCACATGATGGCCGTGATCTTCGAGGTGACGCCCGCACCGGGCCAGCGCGGCGCCTATCTGGATGCGGCTGCAGCGCTCAAGCCGCTGCTGGCGCAGATCGATGGCTTTGTTTCCATCGAGCGCTTCGAGAGCCTGAGCGCGCCTGGCAAGCTGCTGTCGCTGTCCTTCTGGCGCGACGAGGAGGCCGTGGCCCGCTGGCGCCAACAGGAGGCGCACCGCAGCACCCAGGCGGCCGGGCGCGACCATGTGTTTGCCGACTACCGGCTGCGCGTGGCGGCGGTGGTGCGTGACTACGGTCTGGACAACCGGGCGCAGGCGCCCGCCGATTCCCGCGCGGTGCATGGCTGACCGCGCGCAGCTCCTTTGAATAGGCGCTCACACCGGCATGAGCCCCGTGCGCAGCGCGTGGGCCCACTCCGGCCTGCCATTCCTCTGCGCCAACAGTGCCATGGGCTCGTGGTCATAAGGCACCCGGTGGTGCGCCACCTGCCAGCCCTGTGCTGTGCGCTCCGCGATGGCGTAACACGCGTCCGGCGTGCCGTTCTCCACCTTGTGCGCCACCGGGTGGTCGTCGCCATAGGCCTGCAGGCCCACGCTGCCGGGGTTGACCAGCAAGATGCCCGCCCCCAGCCGCACCTGGCGCGGCACATGGGTGTGGCCGCAGGCAATCAGCGGGGCGTATTGGCCCGACAGGCGCTCGTCGATCTCGGCCGAGGTGGCGGCGCGCACCGTGCAGCCGTCCAGCGTTTCGAGCAGGTATTCGTGGTCGCTGCGCGGCGAGCCGTGGCACAGCAGCACGTCTTCGTCCAGGCGCAGGGTGTGGGTCAGGCTGCGCATCCAGGCAAATTCCGCTTCAGTCAGTTGCGCATGCGCGTACTGGTCCGAGGCGCCGCCATGGCCAGGGCGCAGCTGCAACACCTGGCGTTCGTGGTTGCCCGCCAGCGAGAGCCAGTCCGACGCCATGAGCCATTGCGCCGTCTCGCGCGGCAGCAGCGGGCCCGAGAGGTTGTCGCCCAGGTTCACCACGCGGTCGGCGCCGTGCCGGGCGATGTCTGCCGCCACAGCTTCGAGGGCCGCGAGGTTGCCGTGGATATCGGAGACGAAGGCGATGCGCATGGGAAAAAAGGAGGGGGTGGGTGGGTCAGCACGGCGATACGGCACCGCCCACGCTGCTGAGCAGGTGCACTGTCAGCTGCGCCCGGTTGAAGAGCAGGTCGCACAGCCATGCGTAGACCAGCGCAATGTAGCCCAGCAGCGCCCAGCCCATGTAGTCGCCGAAGACGATGGTGTGCAGCCAGTCTTGGCCGAACAGATACATCCCGCTGGTGGCCAGGGTGGCCAGGGTGGCCAGCAGCAGGGTGGCCGTGGCGGGCAGCAGCTGCAGGCGGGCGCCCGGGCGGCGCAATGCGGCCACACCCAGCAGGGCAAAGGCCAGCGCGTTGGCGCTGCTGAAGATGCGCAGCTCGCGCAGCAGCTGGTCGGCCGTGTCCATGTACTGCGTGCGGATGAGGTCCGAGAGCTGCGCCTGCATCTGCTGCAGGCTGCCCAGCCGCAGTTGCATGCGCTCGGCATGGCGTTTGCGGCATTCACAGTCGGGGATGCCCATCTCGGCGGTGATGGCCGCGATGCGCGCGGGCAGGCCATCGGTCAGCGCCCTGCGCGCGGCAGCGATCTCGCGTTCACCTTCGCGCAGCAGTGCGCGGGCCTTGCCATCGAGAAAGCGCGCATCCAGTGCCGCGATCTGCTCGCCGGTCTTTTTCTCGATCTGCGCCCGGATCATGGTGCGGGCTGTCTGCTCAACCCATGCGGGCCGGGCCAGCGACACCACGAGCAATGCGCCAAAAAACAAGCCGCCCGCGAGGGCGATGAACAGGACCAGAGGGCGGATGACAGTGTGCATGGCAGGCGGAGCAATGGATGGGGCCGGGTCGCCACCTTATGCCAGCACAGGGGCTGATGCCCGCACCACGCCACCAGAGTTCGTGACTTTTGCCCGCCGATCCAGCATGGAAAAATGGAAGAGGGGCGTGCAGCGACCCCCTAGGGACCTTCCGCACCGCGCAGAGGGTCCCTAGCCGTTTTCCTGCGCCGCCACCAGCGCCAGCGGCAGGTACTGCGCAAGCCGTTTGTGCGCCAGGTCGTCGATGGAGCGCAGCTTCAGGTGCCTGCGCCCCTTGCCCGCGCCCTCCAGGTGGCCGAAGGGGTCGTGCATGCGCGCGCCCTGCCCAAACTCCACCGACACATGCGCCTGGTAGGCGAACACGCCGCAGAACGACACCCCCTGCGCAGCAAACAGAATGCCGCCGTACTTCACCTCTTCCGTGGGCGCTTCAAACGGCGGCTGCAGCACCAGGGCGCGCACGGCCTGCACGATGGCGTACTGGGTCTCGCCGAGGAAGCGGATGTCTTCAAGCAATGCGGGGACAGAGCGTGTGGCCATGGAGCATGTGTGAGGGCTGCGGACAGGGCGCAGCTTAGGCGAAGCTGCTGACAACGGGGTGGCAGCAGGGGGGATACAAGCCGTTCCTGGATCGAGGCGCTGTTCTCCAGGTTCTCGGTGGTCAGACCCTGCTCCCGCCCTGCGATGGCGCCTGCTGTGCCAGAAAGGCCAGCAGGTCGGCGGGGGTGTAGTCGGCGGCGGAGTGGTGGTGCCAGAAGCGGATGGAAAGGTCCCGAAACGCCATGGGCGTGTGGTCGGCTGCGGCCTGCTCCGCCGGTCCATTGCCGTGTAGCAGCGCTTGCAGGTGCTCAGCGGCCATTGGCTCTCGGGGTGTGAGGGCTTGTCGCTTCAACGTGTTCCGCAGGCAGGTAGCCTCGGCCCGGAGGTAGTCAAAACGGTCGTGCTGCAGAGTGGCCAGCAGCGCGTCGATGGGGGCTTCGGGCGGGCAGGGGGTGGTGTCTTCAATTGCCTGCAGCGCCGCCCATCGGCAGACACCCTCGGGCGCTTCGGCGAGCCACTGGATGCGCCGCCAATGGGCCTCGTCGTCCCACTTCAGCCAGCGGATCTCGAACAGGAGCTGGGGTGTCAGCAGTGGGTCTGTGTCTCGCCGCTCCTCCAGAACACGGATGAGGCGGTCTGCGTTGTCGGGGTAGCTCAGTTTTCCAAACGTGTAGGCCGCCTGGGAGCGCAGATGAAAAGCGGGCGCGCGCAGGCACCGGTCGAGTGCGTCGAACAGGCCTGAGCCTGGGAGCAGCGCGCGAAATGCCTGCGTGATCTCTTGCCGAAAAAGACCGCTGGAGACGTCACGGACGAACAGGACCGCGTCATCGAACTGCTCCGTCTCCGGGCTGCGCACGAGGCGGGCGGTGGCATCCACCAGCGCCGCCGCGCCGTGGCGTGCCAGGGCTGCCTCGATATACGCTTCGTCCTGGATGTGGTCCAGGTACGAAGCAATCACGGCTTCGGGGGTGGTCATGGTGTGCGTCCCTGCATGGGCAGGGCCCACGGGGACGGGCGAGGTGGGCTTGCGCGCCCGGTTGCCGGCAGTGTGCTACCGGGATACAAGCAAAAAAGGCTGCTTGCGCCTGATGGTATTGGGTTTGTAGCTATTAATAGAGTAGCGGTCACAGAGCGAAGATCTTCCCCGGATTCAGGATGTTCTTCGGGTCCAGCGCGCGTTTGATGGCGCGCATCATGTCCACCGCACCCGTGCCGGTCTCGTCCAGCAAAAAGCCCATCTTGTGGATGCCCACGCCATGCTCACCGGTGCAGGTGCCGCCCATGCTCAGAGCCCGGGCCACCAGCGTGTGGTTCATGGCTTCGGCCTTGGTGCGTTCTTCGGCGCTGTTGGGGTCGATGAGG
>Ga0187843_10002235_pt1 | contig 11872 bp, 12 predicted proteins | sample SpaLakP09_SKY_43_FD_134516 | JGI IMG/M metagenome (GOLD analysis project Ga0187843, IMG submission 134516) | Oligotrophic lake water microbial communities from Sparkling Lake, Wisconsin, USA - SP09_SKY_43 | ecosystem: Environmental > Aquatic > Freshwater > Lake | place: USA: Sparkling Lake... | reverse complement strand
GGGCATGCAAGATCACGCCGATATTGCCGCCGTGGGCAATGTAGACGCCGAAGATGCAGCCTAGGCAGACGACGTAGCCGATGATGACGAACATGCGGGGTCAGGTGTTTTGGGGCTGGACAGGGCCGGTTGATGATGCTGCCTTCATGCAATGAAGGCGGCTCGTGACCTTAAATGTATCGGATTGCTGTCGTTGGAAGAGTCGCAACAGAGGGGATTTGAGGGGCTTCATCAGGTATTTGGCGACTGTTCAAGCCCGGTGCGAACTGGCACATTTGTGAACACAAACCCTGCCTCGGATGAAGTGCGCCACTCCGGGGGCACTGTGTCGATCTTGGGCAGTGATCGTGACGGGCGGTGAGGCCAGTTCCGTGATGTGCTGCATCTGTCCTGTTTCAAGTGAGAACCGCGAAGTCATGAACCACGAAGAAAATATCTACGTTACCAAGCCTTACTTGCCGCCCTTGGAGGAATTTATTCCCTACTTGGAAAAGGTTTGGCAGAGCGGACAGCTCACGAACAGTGGGCCCTTTCACAAACAATTTGAGCTGGCTTTGGCCGAATACCTGCAGGTGCCGCATGTGGCATTGTTCGCTAATGCGACAATTGCGCTTGTCACTGCTTTGCAGGCTTTGCGAATCACCGGCGAAGTCATCACAACGCCCTATTCATTTGTAGCCACGGCGCATTCCCTTTTATGGAATGGCATCAAGCCGGTTTTTGTCGACATCGATCCTGTGACCTTGAATATGGATCCAGCAAAAATTGAGGCTGCCATCACACCGCAGACTACCGCAATCCTGCCGGTTCATTGTTATGGACATCCTTGTGATGTCGACGCAATCGAGAAAATTGCAGACATGTACAATCTGCGGGTTATTTACGATGCGGCTCATGCATTCGGTGTGCAATGTCATTGCGGTAGCGTGCTCAACCATGGTGATCTGTCTATCCTGAGTTTTCATGCGACCAAGGTGTTCAACACTTTTGAGGGGGGCGCCATCATTTGTCGGGATATCAAGAGCAAAGAACGGATCGACTACCTGAAGAATTTCGGATTTGCCAGCGAAACATCAGTGGTGGCAACGGGTATCAACGGCAAGATGAGTGAATTCAATGCGGCTCTCGGGCTCCTGCAACTCAAGCACATTGATGCAGTTTTGGAGCGCCGGCGTGTCATCGACGAGGCCTACCGCCTATTTCTGGCGGATATACCGGGTATCCGTTGTATCTCGGGTCGCGACGAGTTGAAGGCCAATTACGCCTATTTTCCCATTCTGGTGGAAGACAGCTTTCCCCTGCGCCGCGATGCACTGCACGATTTGCTGCGTCAACATGGCATCCATGTCCGGCGGTATTTCTATCCTTTGATCAGCGAGTTTTCCATGTATCGTGGTTTGCAATCGGCTGCGCCGAGTCAACTGCCTTCAGCCCATTTCGCGTCGAATCGTGTCCTGTGCCTTCCGATTTATCCTGATCTGGACGAGTCGCAGATGTCCCGTATCTTTCAAGTCATTCACCAGGCTGCTGGTGGATTGAATTGATCGAGGTGGCGGAGCGATCCAACCGCTGGGAATTTTTATAGGTTGTAATCAGTGTGTCTTTTTGAAATCGTGGAGACCCTATGGCTGAAGTAAGCGTACCCCTGAATGAATTGTTGCAGTCGGTTGAAAGTGGAGCGTATGTTTCTCCTCGACTGGATTGGGATGTGCTTCGGTTTTTAGGGTTCTTTGTCGTCCAAAAGTTGTTATCCCCTGAAACCGTTCAAAAGTATTTGAATATCTACCATTCGGATATGAATTCGGGGGGGCTGAAGAAGAATGAGGCCCATTTGACCGAGGTGCCTGTGAAGCTGAGTCACGCTTTGCGCGACATCATTGCCGAGCCTGAATTTTTGGCGTTGGCATCCCAGTTTTACGATGGTCAGGTCGGTTGTGACTATGTGCGTGTGGTCAAGAAGGATGCCGTTAATCAAGATCCTGTTTTTTTGCATCAGGACTCCAGTTACCAAGTTGGGTGGCTTGATCGTTTTTCATTGTTCATAGCACTTACCCCGTGCCACTTCGACAACGGAGGCCTGGTGCTCTATCCTGGGACTCATCATTTTGGCTATCTCAGTGATGCTGGAGAGATTCGCGATTTCTTGCCTGAGGCCTATCCTCGAGTGAGAAGTTCGCTGCAGCCTGGCGATGTGGTCATCATGCACTCTTGCACATGGCATCATTCACCAGTCAATGCGACCCGCGAGGAGCGTGTGTATCTGGAAGTTCATTTGCAGAACATCGACGAACCCAGCACGGTGATGGAGGTCTGTGGCACGCGCACATCACCATGGCGCCTTACCCTCAAAGGGGACGACCTCTTTGTCAATTCGCGCGTGCAGCGCCTCAAGGCGCTCTATAAGGAGCGAGACATGTGGCGTGAGAGCAACCCCGCGTCCTGACGAATCTGCGTAACGACCCGACTGAACCATCAGAACCAAACCATGAAGAACATTGCCTACGATGAGAGCCTCGTCCCCCTGGTGCGGGAGAATATGAAGGCTTTCTTGACCCGCATCGCGCAGAGCCAACCTCGAGGCGGTCAACTGCTTGAAATCGGACCCCAGGAACGTCAGCAGGTGCGTGAAACCTTTCATGGCTGGTCGTACCACTCGTTCGATATTGTGGACACCTACTGCCCGGATTTCGTGGGAGACATCACACGCTTCAATCCGCAGATTCCTGATCGGGCCTTTGATTGCATCCTGTGCATGGATGTGTTGGAGCACTGCCTCCAGCCATTCGATGCAATCATCGAACTGCGTCGCATGCTGAAAGACGGAGGTCTGCTGTTGCTGTCGTCGCCACTGAATTGGCGTATTCACGGCCCGGTGCCCGACTGCTGGCGTTTCACCGAGCACGGCTATAAGGTTTTGCTAAAGGATTTCGACATCATCGAGATTGACATTCTTGAAACACCTGGCCGGGACCTGTTCCCGGTTCACTACAACGTCGCGGCGCGCAATAACCTGACCAAACAGGTGGATCCACGCGAACTCAAATTCAGATTCATCTGATGACCACACGTGATCTGGTTCTGATAGGCAGTGGGGGAGCTGCTGCGGAAATCGTGGGCTACCTCGAGGATCTGCGCAGATTTGGGCGGCCTGTTGGGTGTGTGGCGGGGTTTCTGGGCCCATCGGCAGAGGCTTTTGAGTTGCACCGGGCGCGTTACGGCTATGAGGCTGCCTACCTGGGGCACCCCGACACGTTTGACTACCCTTCCCACTTTGCGTACGTCATTGCCTTTGCGCAGCCTCGTGCCAAGTTCGAATTGGTGAAGCGGTTGTTGCCTGTGGGCTTGGAATTCCCTTCGATCATTCATCCCATGGCCTTGGTTGCTGGGTCTGCGCGTTTAGGGCAAGGCAATATCATCGGTCCCCATTGCGTGATCGGGCCAGCGTGTATCGTTGGGGACTTCAATCTCCTCACGGCATACAGTTTTATCAGTCATGACTGTGAACTGGGCTCGTACAATTTTCTCTCTTCTGCCGGACTGTCCGGTAATGCGCGAGCGCGTGATGCAAACTTCTTCGGCATTCGCGCCACCCTGCTACCCGAGGTCTGCGTCGGGAGCGATAACATCATTCAGGCTGGTATGGTGCTGGATAAGGATGTGGGTGATCGCGAGACCGTTTTCTATAAGTACAAGGAGAAGATCCAGATCATCCAGTCCTGAGCGACCGGTCGTATTCATCTGCTCTTGAAGATGACATTCACAATGCCATCTGGCGCAAAGCCATGTTTCTTGTACAAATTGATTGCCACCGGATTGTCTGGAAACACCCATAAAATCAACCGGTCGCCTGGGGCTGCGTCCGCTCTGAACTGTGCAAACAACAAATCACCCACTTGTTGTCCGCGGTGTTCTGCGCTGACAAACAGGTATTTGAGGTGATGTGTCCTGCCAGTTCGGGCGCGAATCATGAAGCCGCGCAATGCACCCGCGGGGCTTCGGCTCACCAGGATTTCATGCTGCTGGGCCAGTCTCTGAAGTTCTTGATCGTCTGGAATACGTTCCGCCAAAGGGTCGAATGCCGTGTCAAAGAACATGCGTAGTACGGGAAGGTCCTGCGGGGTTGCAAAGTCCGGGGGGGACGCATCGTCGGCCGGGCGAGAAGCTCGCAGGCTCATACGTACCAATTGGCGGTGGTAGCTCAGGCAGGGATGTAAACGCTGAGTCAGTTCAGCCTGTTGTTGTACGTCTCCGACCCATTCCATGACCTCTGTGCGTCGGCGATGCTGCAATAGCAGTGCCTGAAGTTCAGCCAAATCCTTGCTGTAGAACTCGAGGCGATCGAACGCCACCTCGTGTCTTTTGATCAGCAGGCTGCGAGGCGCCGTCAGTACTTGATCGTCGCAGCTCAATTGGGCCTGATAGGCTGCCAGGTCCAGCACATACAGATTGCTTTGCGCGACTCCCGGTGCTTGTTTGACCCGATCGTAATGGTCCAGCAGTGGTTGCTTCATGGCGCTTGATCTGTCATGCCGACAGATTGCTGTTGCGTCCGCCATCAACAGTCATTTGCTGGGCTGTCATCCAGCGACTGGCATCCGAGAGCAGGAAAGCAACGGCCTGTGCAATATCTTCGACTTGGCCCAGACCCAGTGGGTAGGTTTGACTTAGTCGCTCCGCCACGTTGGCCTGAGCGAGGATGCTGTCGGTCATCGGGGTTCGGATCGCGCCGGGCAGCACCGAGTTCACGCGTACCCGGGGCGCCAGTTCGACGGCCAGCGACTTCATCAAGCCGTCCAGTCCGGCCTTGCTGGCGCCATAGGCCGACATGCCCCTGGCACCAAAGCCGCTCAGATTCGATGATATGAAGACAATGGATTCCAGGGTCTTGCCGTTGAGCCGGAAAGCACTCAGGCCTTTGCTGATCAGGAAAGCGCTGCTCAGATTGACATGCAGCACCTGCAGCCACTTGGCCAACGTGACGCTTCTGAGCGCTTCTACCGGTGCCAGCCCTGCACAATGCACAAGGGCCTGCACTTGCAGTCCTCGTTCTTTGAGCAAGGTCTCCAGGGACGCTTCCAACTGGTCCGCCTGAGCGAGGTCACAGTCCCAGATTTCTGCTCGGGGGAAAGTCGCGCGCAGCGCGTTCAGCTTGTCGGCCTGGCGCCCGTGCAGGATCAGGTGGCGCTGAGGGTAGAGTTGGCGTGCGATTCCCAGGCCTATGCCAGAGGTCGCGCCCGTGATCAGGGTGTAGGCCGTGGAATTGACAATCTCAGTCATGGGTTTGGGCTCATTGGGCGGTGAAGCCGCCATCCACCGACAGCACCGAGCCAGTAATCCAGCGGGCTCGGTCGGACAACAAGAACTGGATAGCGTTGGACACGTCTTCTGCCCGGCCCAATCCCAAAGGGTGCAGGCGCTCCAACTCGGCCAGATAGTCCGGGCCCATCCGTTGGGCCAGAGCGTCCAGCATTTCTGTGCGGATGAAGCCGGGAGCCACACAGTTGAAGCGCAGGCAGCGCGGCGCCAGTTCGATGGCCAGCGACCGGGCCAGGCTGTTGAGGGCCGCCTTGCTCATGGCATAGGCCGAATTGGCGGCGGAGCCGACCAGGCTGTAGATCGATGACACGAAGACCACCGACATCCCAGGGCGATGGTGCCTGGGCTTGCTGCAATGCTTGACCAGATCAAAGGCTGAGAACGTGTTGATGGCCATCACGCGTTCCAGGTCCGCCCGACTCAAGGCTTTGAGCGGCGAGACATGCGAGACGCCAGCCACATGAATCAGGCCGCTGAGGCGCCCTTGTTCTTCGATGGCGGCACTGATGTGTTCGTCCAAGCCTGTATCTTGGGCGAAATCGTGCTGCACCAGGGTGAATCGGCCCGGGAATGGCTCGGTCAGGCTCTGCAGGCCGTTCAGATCACGGTCCACCAGGATCAACGAGTGGCCTGCGGCGAACAAATCCTGTGCCAATCGGCGGCCGATACCCGATGCAGCCCCAGTGATCAGGCTCACGCACGGCTGAGGGGTTGCCTCAGACGCCTGCATACCGAGCGTGCAGTTCACCCACGGTACGGCACTGGCAGACCTGCTCAGCGGACACTGTCACTTTGAAGGCTTCGTCCAGGTAAGCAATGATCGACAGCACGGTCAGTGAGTCCCAGCACTCGAAGTCTTCCAGCACATCGTCAGCGGACACCTGGTCGACCTCCAGCAATTCGGCCATGCGTTCAAGATAGTTTTTCACCTTGGTACTCCTTCAATAAGCAATATGACAGTGGTCCCAGCGTGAGGACGGCGGCTGCCCAGGTCAGGCCAACACCGAAGCCCGACAGGCAGCAGCGCAGGCTTTGTTCGAGCAGAGTGGGCGCCAGGTTGTGACAGATGGTCATTGGAATGCTCACGCCGCTGGCGTTTCCGAAGGTACGGACGATGTTCGCAGGTACCTTGCCGGGTGGCACCCCCAGACTGGCGGCCAGCTTGTGAAGCATGAAACGATTCGGTTGGTGGAACAGAAAATAGTCCACCGCCTCCTTGGCGACGCCGGCCTGAGCCAGCGTGTCTTCAATCAGTGGAGGCACGGCTCCTTGCACGAAATTGAAAACGCTGTCGCCCTTCATCACCAGATGGTCCTGACTGCGGAAGTTGCCCGCGGCGTCTTCCTGCAACGCTGCCGTCCGATCCGAGTGCGGCAGGCGGGATCCCCCGGCTGGAATCCACAGCGCCAGTGCATCCCGCCCATCCATTCTGATGTCAAAAACGAGGGGACTGGCTTGGGTACTGCGAGCCACGACAGTAACGGAGGCGGCGTCGCCGATCAGCGGATTACTGTTGCGGTCGCGGCTGGAGACCTTACGGCTCAAGGCATCGGCATTGATGACCAGCACTTTTCGTACATCCGTGCACTGCATCAATTGCGCCGCCTGGAACAGACCGATCAGAAAGCCTGCACAGCCCTGGTTGATGTCCACGCAATAGACCTCCGGGCCAAAGCCGAACCGAGCCTGGATGAGGTTGCTGGTGGGGGGGAGGATGTAGTCACTGGTTTGCGAGATGTACAGAATGGCTCCTACATCGTCACGCAGGGTCGGTTCATTGTCGAGCAAGGCTTTCAGCGCGTCGCAGGCCAGATCCGAGGCGCACACTCCATCGCTGACCACGCGGCGCTCGTGCAGGTCGAAGGTGGCTTTGAGTTTCAGGCTCTGGGGTCGCGTGAAGTTGTACTGATCGATCTCGTCTTCAAACATGACCCGTCGCTCGGGCACAACGGTGCAGATGGACTCGATTCGGACGTGGTCGAAGCTGGCTTTCATGGCGGTCTCCCCTTGGGCCCCGGGCGAGGTCTTGAGTGTGATTGTGTGGCCAGTCTCGGTCTACAGACCATTGTTGGAAGGCCGCAAAGCCCCGCCATTTCTGACGCTTGAGCCGACTTGAGTGCTGCCTTCAGCGTGCGCTTCCGGTATAGCGGTTGACCAGTGCGGTCAGGGTATTCAGGTCGCGGAAATTTTCTGGTGTGATGTCGGTGCCCTTGATGGCGATGCCGAACTGGCTGTCGAGTTCCTCGACAAGATGGATGATGTCAAACGAGTCCAGCAACCCGTCTGCGATGAGATCCAGCCCCTCGCCTTCAGGCAGGTCGGGGCGCAGAGTATGGAGCAGTGCTTTGATCTTGGCTTTCATGGGGTGTGTCTGGCTTGCGCTGTCAGTTACTACTGGGCATGAGCCCCAGCTTGAGTTGCTGGCGGTCGATTTTGCCATTGCTGTTCAGAGGTAGCGTCGATTGGGCGTGGTAGCGCGTGGGCAGCATGTATTTCGGTACCTCTTGTGCCAGTCGGGTCCGAATGGTCCGTTCGTCAAGGTCTGCCAGCGGTTCAAAAAAAAGCACAATTTCCCGCGCCGTTGTGTCGTACACGGCGCAGCAGTTTTTCACCGCACGGAGCTTGTTGATCAGCAGATGTTCGATCTCGCTGAGCTCGATGCGGTAGCCCAGGTGTTTGATCAGGCTGTCTTTGCGGCCTTTGTAGATGATTTCTCCAGCCTGGTTCAGGTAGGCGATGTCGCCCGTACGGTAGATCAGTTCGGGGTAGCGATCATTCAAGGGGTTCTGTACAAAGGCTTCGCGGGTCTTCTCCCACTGGCGGTAGTACCCCAGGGCGAGTGAACTTCCTCGTACGCACAGCTCACCCTCCTCGCCAGGGGCACAGCGCTGGTTCGCCTCGTTGAGTAGCAAGATGCCTGTGTTGTCGCAGGCCCGCCCGATGGGGATCGGTTCATCGTCACGCAGTGTGCGCTGAATGCGGTAGAAGGTGCAGTCAAGCGTGATCTCGATTGGGCCGTAGAGATTGACGAACTCGGTGTGCGGCAGGGCCTGTTGCCACTTTTTGAACGGCTGAGTGGGAAATACTTCGCCTGCGAACCAGCAAAGCTGCAATGTATCCAGCCGTGCTCCTTCCAGCAGTCCCAGGTTCGCCATGTTCACCATGATGGAGGGCACCCAGAAGATGAAGCTGACCTCGTGTCGCTCCAAGAGTTCAAGGATGCGCACCGGAAAAGGTGCCAGGCTGTCCGGGATCAGCACCAGGGTCGAGCCGTGCATCAAGAGCAGGCAAAGCTCAAAGCTGTAGATGTCGAAGATGGCCGGAGAGAGCGAGCCCACTCGATCGAATGATCCCGACGCGAACTCTGCCTCCGTCCAGTCCATGAAGTCCAGGAAACTCCGATGATTTAGCGCCACACTCTTGGGAACACCCGTCGATCCTGATGTGTTGATCAGGCAGTAAAGATCGGTATCGATCAGATCGGCACGAGCATTGTCGACCGGAGACGGAAGAGAAGTTTCAATCTCCCGCAGCAGGTCCTCGACCAACACCACCTCGCAATTTTGGGCGATGCGCATCGCGACGGCTACGTGTCGGGCATCGGTGACCAGCAGTGCGGGGCGTACATTCTCGATCACGGCGCGCAGGCGCTCCTCGGGCGATTTGACATCAAGATTCATGTAGGCATCGCCAGCCAGGGAGCAGGCGATGTTGCCGGCCACGCCCGCAATGCTCTTGGGAAGGTAGAACGCGAACACCTGGGTATCGGGCCCCGCGTTAGTTCGCCTGCAGAGGGCGGCTGCAATGGTGCAGGCCTGCTGTTCCAGTTCGGCAAAGCCAATCACACGCTCGCCTTCGATCACGGCAGGCTTGTCTGGGTGGCGCCGCACGGTTGCAGCAAAATGGTCGATGACGGACTTCTTCATGCGAGGTCGAAGGTAGGCGCAGGTGGGACTCACAGGGACTGGATGAGCTTTCTCAGCTCCTGCAGGTGAGTCTCGGGAAACACGGCTGGACGATGGAGCTGAGAGACATCATAGATAAACGGATGTAGGGCCTCGTGGGCTGCGATCAGCAACGCCTTGGCCTGAGGGCGCAACTCCTTGCCCAACTCGCTGGATTGAAGCATGTTGAGCAGGATCGGAATGATGCCGAGGTCGGTCATCAGTCGCCCGATCGAGTTCGCCTTGCTGAGGTAACGTGGAATCACACCGAACAGATCGTGGTCGTCAAACACGAAGTCATAGGTACGGATGCTTTCTCCGGTGCGACGCGATTCGGCTCCGACTGCTGATGTATTGTTGTTGGCGTGGATGCGGTAGTCGCCCAGTGCCTCATTCACCACCCAGGCTCGTCCTCGTGTCGCCAGGCGCATGAACAGGTACAGGTCGATGTATCCCCCTGCTCCCCCGCCAACTTGCAGATGACGGCGCAGATGCCGATCGATCGCGCCCACCTCATCACAGGCCTGACGTCGCATCACGGCAAAAGACGAGATGATCCAGTTGCTCACGCATAGGCACGGCAGCACATCGTGGGCACCGGTGGGAAATTGCGGGCGGTAGACACCCGTGTCGTTGAGACGGTGGTTGTCCTGCAGTCGGTTGTAGAGCGCATAGGCCAGGCTGCATCCGGGTTGTTGCATCAGGCCCTGTGGCACCAGACGCTCCAACAGCGTCGGGTAAAGCACGTCATCGTGGTTGAGCCACATGACAAAGTCAGAGCTGGAGCGGACGTACATGTTGTTCAGCGAGCGAAGTGCCCCCAGATTCTCAAGATTCTGGGTGAAGTCGATCTCAAGGCCCTGCTCGCGCCACTTCGCGATCACCGGCAGCACCGGATTGCCCGGGCTGTCATCGACCACATAGACCTTGAAATTCCGCCATGTCTGCGCCGCGACTGACCGCAGGCATTGATCCAGATACTCGGGCTGGTGGTAAGAGGTGATGAGGATGTCGACCGTGGAGCTCATATTCAGATCTTGTTTTGAAATGGGTGTTTCAACTCAGCCAGTCGTCGACTGCCAACAGCCCGAAGCGCAGCGGGTCGTAGCGCAGCGTACGCAATCTCGGGTGCACGCCGGCCAGGTCGGCGGTGTCGCCGGCATAGCCCACCAGAACAGCATCGGCAGGAGCCAAGAGGGGGCGCAGGTGGCTGCGCAGCAGGCCGGCGTCTGATGGGCAAAGAAAATTGTCGTTCGCTTTGAACTTTTCAGGTTGGTCCAGCAGCACCAGCAGCGGCATTTGAGGTTGGTGGCGCGCCAGGGCCGCCAACAGCGACTGGATCAGGGGAAGATGAAGGCCGTGGATCAGCACCCGATCGGGGTCGGCACGCAGCACGTCCATCAGCCATTCACCGAGCGTATCGGACTGAGTCCCGACTTCGAAGCGGCTGACTTGTGCGCTCTCGGTGTTGCGCAGACTTTCCTGCAGGTGGTGTGTCACGGACAGGGGGCCTACGCTCGGCCCCACGATCAACCAGCGCAGGCGCTTGGCATGCGAGCGCACCCATTGAACGCGGCGCAGGGTCTCTGGCAGGCCGGGTTGGCTCAGGCTCAATTGATCGTGGTAGTTGGGGTCATCCGCCAGAGCCTTCAGAGGCAGTGCAGGCCATAGCGGCAGGGTGAGATCAGGAGGGCTGCACTCGATGGGTGCTCGCGGATGCTGCAGCACCACCGAGTGCGGGGTCCAGACCAGCAGCTTGTTCTGGGCGCGCAGGCGCAGGCCCAGCTCGATCCAGGCCGCACGTTCGGGCAGTGCTTCGTTCAGCCAGGGCTGGCCGGCCAGGGCCGAGCGCTTGATCAGCAGCACCGAGGCATTCACGGCCAGAGCGCTTTGCTCGCACAGGGCGCGCTCGTGCAGACCCGGCGCGTCCAGCGCCAGGTCGCGGAAAGCGGGGCCGGCCAGGCCTTGCAGGCCACCCACCCAGTAGCTTTCGATGAGCAGCGAGTTGGCCGGGTTGACCAGACGCGGGGCCACGGCGCCGACTTCGGCGCGTTGGGCGATGCCGAGCAGGCGCTCCAGCCAGTCGGTCTGGATCAGGTGGCTGCGCACATCCAGGCACAGCAGGTGTTCGGCGCTGCTGTGGCGCAGGCCCAGGTTCAACGCCTGGGCCGGGTTCAGGCCGCGGGCGTCCAGCCGGTGCAGGCGACCCTGCCAGAACGCCTCGTCTGCCAGGCTGTCCAGGTAGGCTTTTTCGTCGGGGTCTTCGCAGCCCAAGTCCAGCAGCAGAACGGGGGTGCGGTCGTCAGGCCGCAGTTGTTGCCAGCTGGCCAGCAGGGGCTGCAGGTATTGGCGATCGTGGCGTACCGCGATCAGGGCGGTGAGGTCGCTGCCCTCGGGTGCGGCATACCGCACCTGGTGGGTGTGCGGGCTCAGGCCGGGCAACACCTCGGCAGCGAGGCGCTGGCGGGCCAGATGCTCGGCCAGGGCGGTGCGCTCGGCCTGCACGTTGCTGTGGCGGCTCTCGGCGCTGGGCCACAGCCACAACAGTTCGCTCAAATGACCGATGGCGGCAGCGCCTGCCTGGTCGTGCAGGCGCAAGGCCAGGTTATAGG
>Ga0187843_10002232_pt1 | contig 11885 bp, 9 predicted proteins | sample SpaLakP09_SKY_43_FD_134516 | JGI IMG/M metagenome (GOLD analysis project Ga0187843, IMG submission 134516) | Oligotrophic lake water microbial communities from Sparkling Lake, Wisconsin, USA - SP09_SKY_43 | ecosystem: Environmental > Aquatic > Freshwater > Lake | place: USA: Sparkling Lake... | reverse complement strand
TGCTGGCCTGGCCCAAGGTCGACTTCGAGAAGTTCGGCCCCGTCGAGCGCAAGGAGCTGTCCCGCATCAAGAAGATCTCGGGCGCCAACCTGCATCGCAACTGGGTGGTCATCCCGCACGTCACCAACCATGACGATGCTGACATCACCGAGCTCGAAGCCTTCCGCGTGCAGCTGAACAAGGAGAACGAGAAGGCCGGCATCAAGGTCACGATGCTCGCCTTCATGATCAAGGCAGCCGTCGCGGCGCTGAAGAAGTTCCCCGAGTTCAACAGCTCGCTGGACGGCGACACGCTGGTGCTGAAGAACTACTTCCACATCGGCTTCGCGGCGGACACGCCCAACGGCCTGGTCGTGCCCGTCATCAAGGATGCCGACAAGAAGGGCATCTTCCAGATCACCCAGGAAATGGGCGAACTGGCCAAGAAGGCTCGCGACGGCAAGCTTGGGCCCGCTGACATGAGCGGCGGCTGCTTCTCGATCTCGTCGCTCGGCGGCATCGGCGGCAAGTACTTCACGCCCATCATCAACGCGCCCGAGGTGTCCATCATGGGCGTCTGCAAGAGCTCGATCGAGCCCGTGTGGGACGGCAAGGCCTTCCAGCCGCGCCTGATCCTGCCGCTGTCGCTGTCGTGGGACCACCGCGTCATCGACGGCGCTGCGGCTGCGCGCTTCAATGTCTACTTCGCTTCGCTGCTGTCCGACTTCCGTCGGATCGCGCTGTAAGGAGCTGAACTCATGGCAACCATTGAAGTTCAAGTTCCGGACATCGGCGACTTCGACGAAGTCGGCGTCATCGAGGTGCTGGTCAAGGCCGGCGACACCGTCAAGGTCGAGCAAAGCCTTATCACCGTCGAGAGCGACAAGGCGTCGATGGAGATTCCGTCGTCCGCTGCTGGCGTGGTGAAGGAGTTGCGCGTCAAGGTCGGCGACAAGGTCAAGAAGGGCTCGGTCGTGCTGACGCTGGAGTCGGCTGAAGCCGCTGCCCCGGCACCGGCCGCCGCTGCGCCTGCCCCGGCACCCGTGGCCGCAGCACCGGCCCCGGCCGCTGTGACCTACTCGGGCAGCGCCGATCAGGCCTTCGACCTCGTCGTCCTCGGCGGCGGCCCCGGCGGCTACTCGGCCGCCTTCCGTGCCGCCGACCTGGGCCTGAAGGTCGCTCTCGTCGAGCGTTACGCCACCCTCGGTGGCGTCTGCCTGAACGTCGGCTGCATCCCGTCCAAGGCGCTGCTGCATGTGGCGGCCGTCATGGACGAGGTCAGCCACATGGCCGACCTGGGCGTGTCCTTCGGCGAGCCCGAGGTCGACATCGCCAAGCTGCGCGCGCACAAGAACAAGGTGACCGGCAAGCTGACCGGCGGCCTCGCGGCCATGGCCAAGATGCGCAAGGTCACCGTGCTGCGCGGCGTCGGCTCTCTGCTGGATGCCCAGAACCTGAAGGTCGAAGCGACCGAAGGCGCCGTGGGCCAGGCCAAGACCGGCCAGTCGCAGACCGTCGCCTTCAAGCGCCTCATCATCGCGGCCGGTTCGCAGGCCGTGCGCCTGCCCTTCCTGCCCGACGACCCGCGCATCGTCGACTCGACCGGCGCGCTGGAGATGAACGTCGAAGCCGAGAAGATGCTGATCGTCGGCGGCGGCATCATCGGCCTGGAAATGGGCACGGTGTACTCCACGCTGGGCTCGCGCCTGGATGTCGTCGAGATGCTGCCCACGCTGATGACGGGCGCCGACCGCGACCTCGTCAAGGTCTGGCAGAAGTTCAACGCGCACCGCTTCGACAACATCATGTTGAACACGAAGACGGTCGGCGCCGAGGCCAAGCCCGACGGCATCTGGGTCACCTTCGAAGGCGAGGGCGCCCCGAAGGAGCCCCAGCGCTACGACCTCGTTTTGCAAGCCGTCGGCCGCACGCCCAATGGCAAGAAGATCGCTGCCGAGAACGCCGGCGTCGTGGTGACCGATCGCGGCTTCATCCCGGTCGACGTGCAGATGCGCACCAATGTGCCCAGCGTCTTCGCCATCGGCGACATCGTCGGCCAGCCCATGCTGGCCCACAAGGCGGTGCACGAAGGCCACGTGGCGGCGGAAGTCATTGCCGGTGAACTGCTGGGCGACGAGAAGCTCAAGAAGAGCCAGTTCGACGCCCGCGTGATCCCGAGCGTGGCCTACACCGACCCCGAGGTGGCCTGGGTGGGCATCACCGAGGACGAGGCCAAGGCCAAGGGCATCAAGTTCACCAAGGGCCTGTTCCCCTGGACAGCTTCCGGCCGCGCGATTGCCAACGGTCGCGACGAGGGCTTCACCAAGCTGCTGTTTGACGAGGAAAGCCACCGCATCATCGGCGGCGGCATCGTGGGCACGCATGCCGGCGACATGATCGGCGAGATCGCACTGGCCATCGAGATGGGCGCGGACGCGGTGGACATCGGCAAGACCATCCACCCGCACCCGACGCTGGGCGAGTCGCTCGGCATGGCCGCCGAAGTGGCGCACGGTTCCTGCACGGACGTGCCGCCGGTGCGCAAGAAGTAAGCGGCCGTGCGCCGCCTCTTCGGGCTCGCGGCGCTGCTGTGCGCATTCGTCGCGCAGGCCGAGGAGCGCGTGCTGCGCATCGCGCCGCAGGCCACCGACGCGAGGCTGGCGGCCGACGAGGCACCGCACTGGGTCGTCTACGACCCGGCCGTGCCGGAGCCGCTGCTCGTCTGGCTGCCGGGCACCAACGGCCACCCGGAGACCGGACCCAAGGCGCTTTTCAAGGCGGTGCGGGACAACGGCTTCCGGCTGGTCGGCCTGTCCTATCTGGACGATGTCGCCGTGTCCCAGGTCTGCATCGGCCCGCGGCTGCGCGCACACCCCAACTGCGCGGTGGCCTTCCGCCAGCAGCGCGTGTGGGGCGACGCAACGTCGGCTCCCATCGCCGACAAGCCCCACGACGCCATCGTTCCCCGCCTGACGCAATTGCTCAGGCATCTGGCCGAGCAGGACCCGGCCGGCCAGTGGGCCGGCTACCTCGACGGCAACGAACCGCGCTGGAGCCGCATCGTGCTGGCCGGCCAGTCCCAGGGCGGCGGCATGGCGGCCTACCTGGCCAAGACGCGCACGGTGGCCGGCGTGCTGATGTTCTCCGGCGGCTGGGACAAGGACGGCAGCGGCGACGTGGCCCGCTGGTACCGCCAGCCCGGCGTGACGCCGCCCGAGCGCTGGCATGCCACCTACCATGTGCTGGAGCCGCAGGCCGGCACGATGGCAAGGGTGTATGGCGCGCTTGGCATCCCCGAGGGTCAGGTCCGTGCCCTCGACCTGCCCGTCATCAAGCGCACGCCTCACGGCGAAGGCATAGGCAACCCAGCCTATGCGCCGCTGTGGCAGCAGATGCTTGAGGCGGTCAGGCCGCACTAGGACTTCTGAAACCGGCAGGAAACCTGCACCGCTGCATGACTGGCAACCCGGCCTGGCAGCGGGTCGACACTCAGGTTCTCAGGCGCCGCACATTGCCACAATGCGGTATGACTTTCTTCTACTGGTTCATGGCGTTCGTGATGGGCGCCAGCCTGCTTCCGTCAGTGCTCTACATGGGCATCTATGTCTTCACCGGCGAAGACGAAGCCTTCCAGCGCGCGCGCAAGTTCTGGACCTTTCTGCGCGTCTTCACACTGCTGTGCTTCAACATCACGCTGTGGGGCCACGTCATCGTGGGCGTGTGGCAGCTCGTGCGCTGACGCCATGAACGATAAGGCCCCAGCCGTCGTACGGCTGAGGCCTTGATCGGCGCAGTGCTCAGGGCGCGACGCTGATCTGCAGCGCCTTCAGCGCCTCTTCGATGGGGATGAAGAAGTTGAAGCCCTTGCCGGACTCGACCCCGCCGCGCGTGATGGCGACGACGCGGCCGTCGCCGTCCAGCAGCGGGCCGCCGCTGCTGCCGAAGGTCACCGCGGCATCGCTCTGCAGCACGCGCCGGCCTTGCAGCACGCGGTCGGCGCTGAGCACGCCACGCGTCATGGAGTTGTTCAGCACGCCCAGCGGTGAGCCGATGGCATAGACGTCTGATCCCACCTCCAGCGCGGGGCCACTGCGCAGGGCCAATGCATCGCTGTCGGTCAGCGCCGTCTTCAGCAGCGCCACGTCGGTCTGCTCGTTGACCTTGATGACCTCGGCCACCGCCTTGTCGCCGTTCTGCAGCTTGATGCGCGCGTACTTCGAGCCCTTCACGACGTGCGCGTTGGTCAGCAGATGGCCGTCCTTGTTGATGAAGAAACCGCTGCCCGAGCCGGACGCCGTTTCCAGCGTGACGACAGCGTTGCGCAACTGGGCCTGGTTCTTCAGTGCACCACCGCCGGTGAGAGCAACGCCCTTGATGGCCAATGTGCCGGATGCGGCGTCGGCGCTGGCCGCTGCAGGCGCTGTCGGCGCTGCGGCCACTGTGGCGTCAGTCGTTTTCAGCGCTTCGAGGACAGCGGGCGACGACAGGAAATTGCTCAGCGACGACACGATGGCGCGCTTGGGCAGGTCGGGGATCTTGTCCTTGCTGACGGTCATGCCCTCGGCCGTGGCCTGGTACACCACCTTCTGCTGCTTCTCCGAAAACAGCGCCCAGTCGATCTTGTAATAGACCCAGCCCTCGGCCTTGTTGTCCAGCCAGCAGAGTTCGTGCTTGGCCTCGGTCAGGATGCCCCCGACGCGGAAGTCCGGCGCCGCGTTGACGTCCACGTCGAAGGCCGTGGCCTGGCCCTTGCCCGCCAGCGGGTAACCCAGCCGCTTGAGTTCCTGTGTCACCACGCTGGCCATGTAGCCGCCGTAGTTCTTGATGTAGTTCTCGGTCGCCGTCAGCGGCTGGCGGTTGGCGCAGAACCAGCCGTAGGTGTTGCCACCCATGTCGTCGCCCTGCAGGATGGTGATCTTGAGCTTGTCGACCGACAGCGTGCCCTTGATGTCGGCACCCTGGGCGCTGAGGGCCTGCTTCTGCGCCACGGCGGGCGGCGGCGGCAGGTCGGCCGCGAGGGCGGTGCCCATGGTCAGGGCAAGCGAAACAGTCAGCGTAGCGCGCAGCGGGAATGTCATGGAGTCCTCCTCTGATGCCGGTCCCGGAGCCTGCGTGCCCCGGCCGAGGCGTCCGATGGTAGCGGCCCCGTCAGAGGGCCGAGGCGTACATCGCCGGGCAGTTGGCCGTGCCGAAGCGGTCCACCGGGATGCGATAGCGCTGGCCCACGCGCAGCGCTTGCCAGCGCTCCCGCGTGACCCGGCACACCCAGGCGTGGTTCTCGCGGTCGCGCAGCTCGATCTCGAAATAGGCCTCGCGCTTGCCCAGCCGTTCACTGCCCGCTTCGCCGGGCGGGGCCACGCGCAGCGGCGGGCGGGGCCAGTCGGGGCGGTCCGCCGGGCCGCCGGCGTTCTGGGCGATCCAGTGGCGGCGCCAGACGAGCTGGGTGTAGCGGCAGTGCTCGCCCGGCTCGGCGCGTTTGCCGGTGGGGTCGGCCATCACGCGCCGCGTCACGTCGCGGGCGTCGGCGGGCAGCTCGTCGCACCAGTCCGAGCCGGACTCGGAACGCAGGCGCTCGATGACGATCTCCATGCGCCAGCTGCGCTTGGTCAGCTCCACGGCGACGCCCGCGGGGCCGAAGATCCACCAGGCGAGCGTTGCCACCGTGGCCACCACCATCACGGCGAGCACGATGACGCGCAAGCGCGGCACGCGCAGTCGCACCGGCATGGGCGTCAGGCGGCGTCGAATTGGGCGTTGACGAGATCTTCCCAGCGGCCGAGTTCTTCCCAGTCGATGTGCAGCCATGCCATGGCGGCCGCGTGGTGCTGGGCCCAATCCGCATCTTCGGCCAGGCCCTCGTGGCGGCGCATCAGGTGCTCGGCGATGAGGCCGGCGGCGATCAGCGTGTGAACCTCGGGATCGATGTCGGCATGCCCCAGGGCGGCGTAGTCGTGGTGCAGCCGGATGGCTGTCATCAGCGGCAGCGGCAGGTTCCAGACGCGGATGACCAGGGCACCGACGACGGCGTGGTCGGTGCGGTGGTTGGCGTTCTCGGTGGCGATGTAGGGCCGGTCGATGCGGGCGGCGGCCTCCACCATCGTGGCCGCATAGCCGCGCACGCTTTGCAGCAGCACGGGCACGCCAACATGCAGGAAGAGGCCGAAGCCGTGGGCCAGGTCGGGCGACAGGCCCGGCAGCTCGCGGGAGATGGTGGCCATCGCGATGGCGCGCTTGGCGCTGCGCTCCCAGAAGCGGGCCAGCTGCGGCGTGTTGACGGGGATGGCGTGCTGCACCAGGAAGCCGGTCATGACGGCCACGCTCTCGCGCAGGCCGATGCGCGTCATCGCCTGGCCGACGGTGGTGCAGGGCAGTCCCACCGGCTTGAACAGCGGGCCATTGGCGATGCGCAGCAGCGACGCGGCCATGGCGACGTCGCTGGAGGCGATGCGGGCGACCACGTTGAGGTCGGGCTCCGGCGAGCTCATGGCCTGCTGGAGCTGGGCGAGCAGTTCGGGGCAGGGCGGGATCTGGATGTGCTGCAAGGGGCCGCGTCGTCGCGACTGGTCCAGGTCGTCGCGGATCTGCTGGGTGCGGGCGCCGAGCGCGGCGCCGGCGTGGGAAGGTGCCGGGTTCTGCATGATCAAAAATCTTAGAGGCGCTGGCGCTGCAGTTTGCCCGGTACAGTGAATTTAATCCCCCGCGCGCGTCAATCTTGCCGACTTCTCCCGCCTGTCACGCCCTTCCGACCCGGCCCAGCCGGTGGTGGCTGGCCGCGTTGCTGGCGCTGCCGCTGCTGGCCGCGGCCTACGACGCGGTGCGCGTGCTGGAAGCCGCCGCCGAGCGCGGGCCGCGCGTCGTGGAGCAGGCCCAGGCGCTGGTGCAGCAGATCGAGCGCAGCGGCACGCAGGAGGACCTGCAGCGGCTCAAGGACATCAACGACTTCTTCAATCGCCGGCTGGCCTTCCGGGACGACGCCGTGACCTGGGGCCTGCCTGACTACTGGGCCTCGCCGCTGGAGAGCCTGGACAAGCGCGCCGGCGACTGCGAGGACTACGCCATCGCCAAGTACTTCAGCCTCGCCGCTGCCGGCGTGCCCACCGTGCGGCTGCGCATGGTCTACGTGCGGGCGCGCATGCAGGGCCAGTCGCTGGCGCACATGGTGCTGGCCTACTATGCCCAACCGGGAGCTGAGCCCTTGATCCTGGACAACCTGCGCACCGAAGTGCTGCCGGCCTCGCAGCGCGCCGACCTGACGCCGGTGTTCAGCTTCAACACCGAGGGCCTGTGGCAGGGCGTGGGTCAGGTCACGGCGGGCGACCCGCTGGCGCGGCTGTCGCTGTGGCGCGAGCTGGTGGCCAAGGTCCGCGCAGAGGGCTTTTTGTAATGGGGAGTGAGACATGTCGTTGATGCGGCAGATCGCCTGGCTGGTGCTGGGCGTGGTGCTGGCGGCGCTGGTGGGCGCGGTCGGGCTGTCCACGCTGTCGGCGCGACAGCTGATGCAGACGCAGTTGCAGCTGAAGAATGCCGACAACGCGCAGTCGCTGGCGCTGGCGCTGTCGCAGCAGGGTGGCGACGGCGAACTCATCAAGCTGCTCGTCTCTGCCCAGTACGACACCGGCGCCTACGAGTTCGTGCGCTGGCGCGGCCTCAATGGCGAGACGCTGTTCGAGCGCGTTGGCGCGGCCAGGGCGGGGCAGTCGCCGGCCTGGTTCCGTTCCCTGGTGCCTATCGAGGCGCCGGCGGGCGTCGCGCAGCTGTCGAGCGGCTGGAACGCCATCGGCTCGGTGGAGCTGAAGAGTCATTCCAGCTACGCGCATGACGCGCTGTGGCTGGCTTCGCGCCGGCTGCTGGCCTGGCTGCTCATCGTGGGTATCGCCGCGGCCGTGCTGGCTTGGGGCGGCCTGCGCCGCATTCGCCGGCCGCTGGACGCCGCTGTCGCCCAGGCGGAGGGCGTGCTGGCGGGCAGCTACGGCCAGGTCGCCGAGCCGCGCGTGCCCGAGCTGCAACGGCTGACGCGCGCAATGAACGCCATGGTGCAGCGTGTGCGCGAGTTGTTCGAGGCGCAGGCTGGCCAGCTGCTGGTGCTGCGCGAGCAGGTGCACCACGACCCGCTGACCGGCGTGTCCACGCGCAAGCATTTCCTCGCCGAGCTGGACGCCGCGCTGCAGCGTGACGACGGCCCGACCGTGGCCGGCCTGGTGCTCGTGCGTCTGCGCGACCTGGGCGGCCTCAATGCCCGCCTGGGCCGTGGGGCGGTGGACGACGTGCTGCTGACGGTCGTCACGGCGCTGCAGGCCTATCCCGAATCGGTGGCGGGTTGCCGTGTCGGCCGGCTCAACGGCGGTGATTTCGCGCTGTGGCTGCCGGCCGAAGGCGTGGCTGCCGAGACGGCGCATGCCTTGTCCGATGCGCTGCGCGCCAGCCTGCCGGCCTTCGGCCCCGGCGTGCAGGTGGCATTGGGCGCCATCGAACTGCCTCGCGAGCGGCCCAGCCCGGTCTGGCTCGGCGAAGCCGATGCCGCGCTGGCGCGGGCCGAGCATCTGAGCGAGTCACGTGGCGGCTTCGTCGTCGAAGTCGTGGCCGACCCCAGCGTGGGCCGCGAGCAGGGCGAGGGCCTGTGGCGGTCCCAGTTGCAGGAGGCCGTGACGCAGGAGTGCGGCCGCCTCGTCGAGTTCCCCGTGCGCGACCGCACCGGCCGGTTGGTGCACCTGGAGTGCCCGCTGCAGCTGCAACTCGAGGGCGGCTACCTGCCCGCCGCGTCCTGGCTGCCGTTCGCTGCGCGGGCGCGCATGACGGCGGCGGTCGACCTCTTCGCCGTGGGATTGGCGCTGAAGGCCATTGCGGCGGACGGCCAGGCGCGCTGCATCAACGTGGCGCCGGCCTCGCTGGCCGATGCCAGCTTCCTGCCGCAATTGCGCGAGCTGCTGAGCCAGTGGCCGCAGGCGGCCCGCTCTTTGTTGCTGGACCTGGCCGAGGCGGCAGCCACCGAGCATTTCGAGCGGCTGCTGGAGCTGGGGCTGCAGCTGCGGCCGCTGGGCGTGAAGCTGGGGTTGGAGCATGCGGGCGCCGGTCTGGCGCAGGTGGAGCGGCTGTACCAGGCGGGCCTGGACTACGTGAAGCTGGATGCCTCGGTGCTGCTCGGTGTGGCCGGCGAGGCGGGGCGCGCGTCGTTCGTGCGTGGCATGGTCATCATGCTGCGCAGCTTGGCCCTGAAGGTCTACGGCGAGGGCGTCATCGACGAGATGGACGCCCAGGCCCTGTGGGACTGTGAGCTGGACGGGCTGACGGGGCCCTGGGTGACGGCGGCGCTGGGCTGACAGCGATGGTGCGGTGCGCCTTGGGCCGCTGTTCACCCATGCCGGCTGGTGAGGATTCACCCGCTTGGCGACGATGCCTTGCTTGCGAGGTCCGATAGAGTCCCGCCGCCCCCTTAGTCCCCAATGCCGGAAGCCCCGATGCGACATTTCCACGCGCTCCTCTTGTCACTCACCTTCTGGCTGCCCGCCGCGCAGGCCGAGCAAATGGGTTGCCCGCCCGTGGCGCAGCCACCGACGCCCGAACAACTCCAGGCGGCCCAGGCCGGTGCGAAGGATCGCGGGGCGCTTTGGCGGCTGCGCAAGGACGGCCTTGTGTCTTATCTGTACGGCACGGTGCACGTCGGCAAGCTGGCTTGGGCATTCCCCGGGCCGCAACTGCAAGCGGCGATGCGCGCGACGGAGGTGCTGGCCGTGGAGGTCAACCTCATGGAGCCCTCCTTCATGGCCGAGTTCCAGGCGGCGCAGGCGAAGGCCCCCAAGCTCGACGTGACGACTGCCGAGCAGGCTCGCCTGGACGCCGAGGCCGACGCTGCATGTGTGCCCCGCGCGGCGCTGGCTGCGCTGCATCCCGTGATGCAGGCCATCACCTATGTCTCGCTCTCGGGCCGCCGTGACGGCCTGGACCCGGCTTTCGCCCAGGAGGCCGTGCTGCTGGGCGCGGCCCAGGCGGTGAAGCGGCCCGTTGTGTCGCTGGAGTCCGTGGCGGCTCAGATGGCAGTGCTCCTGCCCGCCGATGCGGCTGAGGCGCGCGAGATGCTCAACCAGACGCTGGACAGTCTCCAGCGCCAGGAAAGCCGCACCTCGATGCGCCGCTTGGGCGAGGCCTGGGAGCGAGGTGATCTTGAAACCCTGGCGTCACCCGCCAAGCTGTGTGATTGCGTGCCCACGGCCCAGGAGTTGCAGCTGCTGCGCCGCGTCAACGACGGCCGCAACCCGGGGCTGGCCGACCGCATTGCCCAGGAGCATGCCAAAGGGAAACCCATGTTCGTTGCTGTGGGCACGCTGCACATGACCGGCGCCCAGGCCTTGCCGCGCCTGCTTCAGGAGCGGGGCTTCGACGTCGAACGGGTGCAGTACTGACGCGCCAGCGTCAGATCTTCATCTCCCACCGCAGCTGCCACTGCGTGTAGCTCGGCCCGCCATTGCGGCTTGTGACGATCTGGGCGTCGGTCGTGCTGATGCTGCCCGTGTAGTAGTCCAGCGGCGTGAGGTTGCTGGCCGACAGGCGCAGCGACTGCTCCGGCGTCATGTTCCACATCACGAAGGCGTCGCTCACCAGCTTGCGGTTGGTGGTCACCTCGGTGAGTGCGGTCTGCTGGATGGTGGACGAAGGCGTCCAGTTCAGCGACGCGCCCAACGACACTGGCACTGAACGCAGCCGGTAGTCGAACCCCAGGTTGGCCGTGGCCTTGGGCTGGCCTTCGATGCGGTTGTTGGGGCCGGGCAGGCCGTCCACCTTGGACGTGAAGAAGCTCAGGTTGCTGCGCACGCTGATCGGCAGCGCGTCCTCGAAATATTCGTCCAGCCGGAATTTGGCCTCCAGCTCCAGCCCCAGCGTGCTGGCCTTGCCGAGGTTGCGCGGGCGCGCCACCCAGCGCGGCGTGGCGCTCCAGGGCACCGTCTCCAGCGCGATGACGTTGCGCATCACGTTGCTGATGCTGCGCGCGAAGAAGTTGGCGCTGAGCAGGCCACCCTTGCTCAGGTACTTCTCGTAGCCGATCTCCAGGCCGGTGGCCAGTTCCGGCTTCAGTTCGGGGTTGCCGGCGCGGTCGGGCGTCGTGATGTCGTGGTTCGCATCGGTGTTGATGCTGGGCCGCGCGATCAGGTCCTGCAGTTGCGGGCTGCGGTAGCTGCGCGTGAGGCTCATGCGGATGGCTTCCTTGCCGCCTGGGTCCAGCTTGTAGCGGGCATGCGCCAGCGGCGTGAGCACACGGGAGGTGTTGCTGACCGCGTAGTTGGCCGCGCTGCTCTCGGTCTTGATGCCTTCCCAGCGCAGACCGGCGTAGAAATCCCACTGCTTGCCGACGTTCCACTCGTCCTGCGCATAGGCGGCAAAGCGCGTGGTCGACGCGTCCATGTCGTCGACGAAGTCGCCCAGGCCTTGCTGCGGCTTGCCGTCGATCAGCGTGACGCGACTCGAGTGCCGGGTGTTGCCTTCGCCTTCGAGGCCGAACACCAGGCTGTGGTCGTTCTGCAGGTTGCGCGAGTACTTGCCCACCAGGTTCCAGTTGCGGTCGCGGCTGTCGGTGGTGTCTTCCTGCAGTCGGGTGGGCGCGCCCTTCAGCGTCTCCTGGCGCAGGCTGTGGTTGTCGCCGCTGGCGCCGCCAAAGCCGCCGCGCAGCTCGATGCGCGTGTCGGGGTCAGGGCGCATCTGCCACTGAGCATTCAGCCGCGCCATGGTGAAGCGGCTGTCGCCGTCGGTCTGCACGCGGTCGTAGTCGTTCACCAGCGGTGCCGGCGTGATCGTGCGCGAGATGTCGGAGCGGTTGTCCGACTTGTTGTAGACGACGAAGGGCTGGATGAACAGCGTGTCCTGCCCGCCCAGCTTGAACTGCACGCGGCCGTTCAGGTTCAGGCCCTCCCGCGTGC
>Ga0187843_10002231_pt1 | contig 11887 bp, 10 predicted proteins | sample SpaLakP09_SKY_43_FD_134516 | JGI IMG/M metagenome (GOLD analysis project Ga0187843, IMG submission 134516) | Oligotrophic lake water microbial communities from Sparkling Lake, Wisconsin, USA - SP09_SKY_43 | ecosystem: Environmental > Aquatic > Freshwater > Lake | place: USA: Sparkling Lake... | reverse complement strand
CCCTCAGCTGCGTCGCAGCTCCTAACCGTACTAAAGTACTGTCTTCGGCGCTGCGCCTTGCTGGGACAATTTTGCGTAAGCCCTATATAAGTAGGTGCTGCTGATGTAGTGACTGAGCAGCACATGAAAGCGACAACATGGCCCTGATGATTACAGACGATTGCATCAATTGTGATGTCTGCGAACCCGAATGCCCTAATGATGCGATTTACATGGGGCCGGAAATTTATGAGATAGACCCGCATAAATGCACCGAGTGCGTGGGCCATTACAAGGAACCGCAATGCCAGCAGGTTTGCCCTGTCAGCTGCATTCCTTTCAATCCTGAATGGCGCGAAACGCCAGACCAGTTGAACGCCAAATACGAGCAATTGCAGGCAGACAAAAAGCCTGCGCAACAATAAGACCAGTCTAAAAACAGCGTACCTGGTTGCGTCCGCCGTTCTTGGCCTGGTACAAGGCGCGGTCGGCGCGCAACACCAGATCGCGGGCGATACTGCTGGCGTCTTCGCAATTGCTGTTCTCATCTATGGTCGTGAGGCCGATTGATATTGTCGCCTGGCAAGTGCCAGACTCACTCAAGATGAATTCCTGGCTGGCGATACTTTTGCGTATGCGTTCCGCCACCTGTATTGCATCATGCAAATTGGTGTTGACCAGCACCACCACAAATTCCTCACCACCAAAACGGCCCAGGGTATCGCTGAGACGCAGTTCATCCTTGATGCGTTTTGCTACTTCCTTCAACACATCGTCACCACCCTGATGCCCGTAGCGGTCATTGATTTGCTTGAAGAAATCGATGTCCAGATACATACAGGCAATGCTGTATCTCTGCCTGCGCGCGCGGGCAATTTCTTCCAGCATGCGCTGCTCTACGTAGCGACGGTTGCTGACATTCGTCAAGGGATCAGTCAGGCCTATATAAGTCAGACGCTCATTGTTAATGACGTTTTCCAGACAGATTGCAATGATGGAGCCTAGACGCTCAATAAAATCAGTCGCCATTTTGGGCTGGAAACGGTCGGCCTTGAAACTGCCCAGATTCAGACAACCTATCAGACGGCCTTGCCTGCGCATAGGGATGATGGCGATACTGGCAGGCTTCTTGTTGAAACTGCTGAAATAAGAGGCATATGCCAGGCTTTGATAGAGACCCAGTTGCGGCTTGCGCAAGGCAGTTTCTGGTTGGCTGAGTTCGACTTCATGCCGCAAGAAAATCAGATGTGGAAATTCACTCAAATCTATCTTCAGGTCAGCCAGCATTTGTTGCAAGTCGCCCAGCTTGTCAAACAGCACCAGCGACACTACATCCAGTTCAGAAGTGACGGCCAGAGCGCTGAAAATATTCGTGATCAGTTCACGAAAGCTATTCGCACCAATAATCTTCAAATCGAAACTCTGGTGGCGCGCCATGATGTTTTGATTGCGGTGCGCCAGTTCCAGCAAGCTATCGAGTCTGGCCCGCAAAGCCAGGTTTTCGCTTTGCAATTCCAGCAACGCAGACTGAGCCTGGTCTGGCTCTTCATCTATAGGTGCTGGCATCATGCTTTCCATTGCTGTTGGTATCTGTCTGTATTTTTTGCGTTAAAAGGCAATATTCATATCCATGACATCACCGACCCGTAATAACTGTCCCACACCTTGTTCGACGATGACATTCATGCCAAAAGTGATGCCGCCATCGACCAGTGGATTGGCACGATAAGTCTGCAAAATATCCATCGGGTCTGGGCCAAATTCACCGGTACTCTGGTCTATCGACGGCATGGGGCAGCGCGGACAAGGTTTTACCGGGCGTAACTTTATCTTGCTGCCCACTTCAAAATTTGCTGCATAGTCTTCTTCAAAAGCCTCTATGCCAGCCAGCACGATATTCGGGCGGAAGCGGTTCATGGGCAGGCCACTGCGTCCCTGCTTTTCCAGGCGCTGATTGAGATCATCAAGCGGGGCAGTAGCCGTCAGTAAAATCGGGTAGCCATCAGAAAAACGTGTGGCCACCAGTCTGTCGCCTGTCCATTTCTGATTTGCAAAACGTTGGGTTTGTGCTGTACTGCGTACCAGACGGCAGGGAGTGTCCAGTGCCTTGCTGAACCAGTCAGCCATTGCTTGCCCGCAATCCAGGGCGCTGAAACTTTCTTCCCAGATGGTAACGCTGGCTGTGCTGGTATCTTCTTGCGGGTTCAGGGACAATACAGGCATGCCTGGCGCATGAATATACAGGCCATCGCTGTGTATCTCGGGGCGTATCAGGGCCATCCGTGGGAATTCTCTTTGCGTCAGGAACAGGCCCTGATGGTCAACCAGCATCCATTCCCTGTCATGTATACCTTCAAAGCTGAGGCCGGTTTCATTCAGGGTTGCTGCTTCCAGCGCGATGCCGGCGCAGGAATTGATCGGATAAATAGTCAGGGAAAGTATGCTGGGCATGGTGCGAAATAAGTTGGCAAAAGTCTGTATGGGCTATTTTAATGGCTAACATGCATTCATGCTGAGCTTTCAGGCATTGCCCTGGAATTCACGTCGATAAGCTGATGGTGATATGCCAAATTCCCGGGCGAAGTAACGCCGCAATAATAAACCCGTACCAAAACCAGTATCCGCAGCAATATCATCAATGCCACGCTTGCTGGTTTCCAGTTGCCGTTGCGCCAGTGCCAGTCGCTGGTTCAAGAGCCATTTACCTACCGTTGTGCCAGTTTGTTGCTGGAAGTGGCGGGTAAAACTGCGCCTGCTCATCAGGGCTCTTTGCGCCAGGTGATCCAGTTGCTGAGGCTCCGCCAGGTGCGCCAGCATCCATTCAAGCACTTTGGCCAGGCGCTCATCAGTGGCCAGCACAGCCATAGGTTGCTCAATATACTGCGCCTGCCCACCCTGTCTGTGTGGTGCCACCACCAGGCGCCTGGCCACATGGGCCGCGACATCAGCGCCATAGCCGGTGCGCAAGACATGCAGGCAACAATCGATGCCGGCGGCCGTACCCGCCGAAGTAATCACATCACCATGATCGACATACAAGACATTCGGGTCCAGGCTGATTTGCGGATAACGTTCAGAGAATGCTTTCGCCAAAGCCCAGTGCGTCGTGGCACTGCGGCCATCCAGCAAGCCAGCCTCAGCCAGCACAAAAGCGCCCAGGCACAAGCCTATTAACCTGGCTCCCCGCTGGTGGGCCTGACGCAGGGCTTTCAGCAAGGCAGGTGGGGCAGGGCGCAAGTCATCATGCCAGGAAGGCACGACCACCATGTCGGCCCTGGCAAGCGTAGTCAGCCCATGCCGTACCAGTATGCCAAAGCCAGCATTGGTGCGCACCTCTTGGTGAATTTTTCCGGTTTGATCCAGACAAACCTTGAGATCAAATTCCGGCATCGCCAGCCCGCCATGATGCTCACCAAACACCATGCATGGCACGGACAAATGAAAGGGGCTGATGCCATCAAAGGCCAGCACCGCAATATTGACTATCTTTTCAGGTATGGATATCTGCATGGCCTGATTGTATCGAATATTGGCAATCGGGTCACTTATATTCCTGTGCCAGATGGCCCATCATACAGTCCATGAACCGAGCAAAAGCTAATTCAAACTGTTGATTCGATCATCCACACAAAAGGAAATTGCCATGAGCAACACGACCACCAACACTGTCAAACGCGCCCTCATCGTTATCGATGTACAAAATGAATACTTCACCGGCAATATGCTGATTGAATATCCTGACCCAAAAGTATCCCTGCACAATATAGCTCGCGCCATGGATGCCGCAAAAGCTGCTGGCATCCCTGTTCTGGTGGTGCAGCATTCGGCATCAGAAAGCGCCCCCATCTTCGCGCGCGGTTCCAAATCCTGGGAATTGCATGATGTGGTCGCCAGCCGCCATGCTGATCACCATATAGAAAAAAACATGGCCAGCGTATTCACAGGCACTGATGCAGCTGCCTGGTTGCAAAAAAATGAAATCAATACACTCAGTATTGTTGGTTATATGACGCATAACTGCAATGCCAGCACCATCTACGAAGCTGCGCATAATGGCTATCAAGTCGAAACCCTGAGCGATGCCACAGGCTCACTGCCGTATGCCAACGCGGCAGGCTATGTCAGTGCAGAAGAAATTCATCGTGCTTATAGCGTGGTATTCCATTCCAATTTCGCGGCTGTCGCTTCTACCGAGAGCTGGTTGGCCGCAGTCAGAGATGGTGTGGCACTGCCAGTCAGCAATGTGTTCGAATCGCATCTGGCAGGACGCCAGCGCAAGGCTGTCTGAGTCAGTTACTCAAGCCGAGTCAGAATGCAGGGCGATGCAATTGCGCCCTGCGTTTTTTGCACGGTAGAGTGCCTGGTCGGCAGCGTCAATCAGCGCAGCCAGCTCTGTCCCCACGCTTGATGAATCTGCCACGCCTGCACTGAGCGTGCATTGCAAGCTGTCGCCTTTCCAGTCTACGCGCAGATCTGCATATAGCAGGCGCACGCGCTCAGCCAGCAGGGCTGCGCCCTGCTCATTGGTGCCCGTGAGTAAAATGCAAAATTCTTCACCACCATAGCGGGCCAGGTAATCCTCACTGCGGATGATAGTCTGTAACAAAGCAGCAAGGCGGCGCAGCACTTCATCGCCAGCCTGGTGACCGTACATGTCATTGATACGTTTAAAGAAATCCACATCAATCATGATGATGGACATGGCATCGCCTGTGCGGGTCGCGCGTGCCAGCAAACGCCGCGATTCATCTTCAAAGCTGCGCCGGTTCAGCGCGCCAGTCAGGCTGTCATGCGTGGCTTGTTCACGCAAATCACTAACCAGGCGAAAAGTGATCAGCAGCACCAGCGCCAGTGAGATGGATAATTGTGACAAACCACCGAGCACCAGGAGCACCGGATTGACATTGCCTTGCGCAAACAGGGAAATCTCTTCAGCCGGTTTCAGCAAGATATTCAAAGCCCTGAGCAAACTCATCAAGGCAATAAATGAGAAGGATGCTGCAGCCAGGTTGTAGGCAGTTTTCAGTGGTTGCGTGGCTTTGACGATCAGGCTCAGTGCGCAGGCAGCAAATATGGCGCTGACCAGCAGGGAATTGGTGGCGACCACCATGCGGATATTGTCATGCACCATGCCCAGCCACAGACTTTGCAGCATCATTTGCCCGCCAACCCACACCGGGACCCAGTAATGGCAGCGTTTCCCCTTAAAAGCTTCAATCCCGTTAAAGAGAAGACCAAAGCCACAACCCGCGATGAAAGGCACACTGGCAATAATCCACAAAGGCCATTCGGGGGACATCTGGGTGCTGGTAAAAATACCTATGCCCATACAGCAATGCCCCAGCGCCCACTGACGCGCGCCCCTGACATTGTCCGCATGAAAACTGATGAGTGCCATCATGCCAGCACCCAGCAGATTTATACCGCTCCACATCAGCATGATGGTGCGGACATCAAGATTCATGACTGACTCGCACGAATGACAGGGGGGAAATACTGATAAGCCAAATGCTCTCCGCAAGGTGGGTGAGTGTTGCTGGATGGAATGTTGGGCTGCAAGGCATTATATCGCAGGCAAATGCCTTGGGCAGTTAGCATGGAATCCGCCACTGAGTAATGTCGGTATTTTCACCACATATGCCAAAGGTGAAATTAACTGGCAGACTGAGGCAGGGAAGATAGGAACCGCAAAGCAAAAGAGCCGCTCAATGTGCGGCTCTTTGTTGAAACTGACCAGTATTTAGACGTTAAACAAGAAATTCAACACATCGCCATCCTTAACCACATATTCCTTACCCTCAGCGCGCATCTTGCCTGCTTCCTTGGCACCGGATTCACCTTTGAAATTGATGTAGTCATCAAATGCGATGGCCTGGGCACGGATGAAGCCGCGTTCGAAGTCGGTGTGGATGACGCCAGCTGCTTGTGGTGCTGTGTCGCCTACGTGGATGGTCCAGGCACGTACTTCCTTGACGCCTGCGGTGAAGTAGGTTTGCAGGCCCAGCAATTTGAATGCCGCACGTATCAAGCGGTCCAGGCCTGGTTCTTCCATGCCCATGTCGGCCAGGAACTCGGTTTTGTCAGCATCGTCGAGGTCAGCGATTTCAGATTCTATCGAGGCGCAGATCGCGACGATAGGTGCATTCTGGGATGCTGCATACGCGGTCAGTTGGTCCAGCAAGGGGTTCTTGGTGAAGCCGCTGTCTGAGACGTTGGCAACATACATGGCTGGCTTGGCAGTGATCAGGCAGAGTGGCTTGATCAGCAGCATTTCTTCAGCGTCCAGGCCCAGCGCACGCACAGGTTTGGCATCATTCAGTGCAGGCATGATGCGTTCCAGCAGGGCGACCAGCTTGGCTGCGTCTTTGTCACCAGAACGGGCTTTCTTGTTTTCGCGATGGATGGCTTTTTCTACTGTACCCATGTCGGCCAGTGCCAATTCAGTCTGGATGACTTCGATATCATCCAGCGGGCTGACTTTGCCAGCCACGTGGATCACATTGTCATCTTCAAAGCAACGCACGACGTTGACGATGGCGTCAGTTTCGCGGATGTGCGCGAGGAACTGGTTGCCCAGACCCTCACCTTTGGAGGCGCCGGCAACCAGACCGGCGATATCAACAAATTCAACGATGGCGTTCTGGATACGCTCAGGCTTGACGATGTCAGACAATTGTTTCAGACGTGGATCAGGCACTTCAACGACGCCCACATTTGGCTCTATCGTGCAGAAAGGATAATTTTCTGCCGGTATGCCTGCTTTGGTCAGCGCATTGAACAGTGTGGATTTGCCGACGTTAGGCAGGCCGACGATGCCGCATTGGAGACTCATGATGTTTTGCCAGTTGGATTTGATTAACCCGCTATTTTACCGGAAAGCCTGCCCTCCAGACCGTTTCTGGTCTGAATTGCAGTAAATCTTGCTGATAAATACAGCAGACAATGACAAAATAATGCTCATTAACTGGTTAATTTGATATTGTCATCTTGCGTTTAGGGCAGTTTCCCGGTTTGTCTGGTTCAGGTAGTGGCATTGCTCAAGCCTCCAGCTTGCTTGATCCTGCCCTTGCTGAGTTTATGCAGCAAGCCTGTCAACATGATCCCGGCGACAGTGAGTCCCAGCACCAGCCCTATCCAGAAACCACGCGCTTCCATGGCTTGCTCTGGATGCCACGGCATCCATGAGGGAGCCAGGCCCAATAAGCAACCTATCGGCAAGGCAAAGCCATAAAAGGCCATCAGGTGTATCAGCATTGGTGTACGTGTGACTTTGTAGCCGCGTATGGCACAGGATGCGGTCACCTGGGCTGCATCAGATAACTGGAAGATTGCCGCATACAACAGCAACTCAGACGCCATGGCCTGCACAGCCGGGTCGGAGGTATAGGCCGCTGCCACCAGGTCACGAAAGATCATGATGCCCAGCGCCGATATCACCGCAAAGCTGGTGGACAGCGCATAGCCCGTCCAGGAAATAAAGCGCGCTCGCTCTGCATCGCCTTCGCCCAGGGTTTGCCCTACGCGTGTGGTCAGGGCGATGCCCAGGCTCAGGGGCACCATGAACACCAGTGAGGAAAAATTCAAGGCGATCTGGTTTGCGGCTACCGGTATTACGCCAAAGCGTGCAATCAGCAATCCAACTGCACCAAAGGCTGAGACTTCAGCAAAATAAGTGACGCCTATCGGTAAGCCAAGACGCAAGGTGGAGCGGATTTCGGCCCAGTTCGGCCCTTCATATTGATGGAAGGGGAAAGTTTCGCGATAGGCCTCAGCACGACGTATCCAGAATATCATTGCCCCCAGCATCAGCCACAAACCAGAGCCTGTTGCCAGCGCGCAGCCTGTTGATCCCAGTTTGGGGAAGCCCAGGTGGCCGTAAATGAAAAACCAGTTCATGACGATATTAAAGAGCAAGCCACCCAGTGCGATCATCATGACAGGCTTGGTCTGGTTCAGGCTGGTAGTGTAACCATACAGGGCGCGGTACATGGCAAATGCGGGCATGCCCAGGCTGATGACATGCACGAACTCTGAAGCCTTGGCATTGATGGCGGGGTCAAGTTGCAGGTAATTGAAGATCAGGGTGGAGATATTCAATAGCAGGCAGCCTATCAAACCCACGCCCAGGCCCAGCCACAAGGACTGGCGCACCATATGCGGCACACGTTGATGATTTTCTGCACCAACTTCATGGGCTATCATGGTATTGACTGCCATCATGATGCCCATCACACTGACCAGGATGATCACCCAGACATTCGCGCCCAGTGATACGGAGGCAAGGTCGTCGGCACTCAGGTGGCCGGTCATGGCGACGTCGGCCACACTCATGCCTACTGTGGCAAGCTGACCAATTAATACAGGCCAGGCAATGGTCCAGAGAATGGCGGCTTCAGTGCGGATACGGGTTTTCATGCAGGGCAAACAAAGAGGGAGTGGACCAGCATCTTACCGTAGAAAGTAAATTTCCTGCTATCACCAAAATTTGGTTTGTATTTAGCGCTTCAACCATAGCTCGTTGAACGACACAAAACCAAACGGCGTCATCCTCACACCTGCCACATGCGGGGCTATGCTGACTTGCTGATTTTCATGCGAAATGGGAATCAGCCAGCCTTCTTGCACCAGGCGTTTTCCTATGCGCGCATAAGCCAGCATGCGGCGCTTGCTATCTGCCAGTTCCTTGATTTTCATCAGATCTGTATCCAGCGGTTTCAGTGCACTTGCAGGCATCCAGCGGCGGAATACGCTGTCGGCCACGAACCATTCATAACAACCAAAATCCTGGTCATCATGCATGACTTCACGGGTGACGACGAGGTCGGCATCTTTCATCCATTCGCGTGCCAGAAGTTGGTCATAAGGGAGGCTGGTCCATTGGACGGTGATGCCACCTGCTTCCAGTCTTTGCTTGACCGCTTGCGCCAGGCTCAGCATTTCCGTTGTCTGGCCACTGACCATGCGTAATTTGCTGCCAGCCTTAAAGCTGCAGCATTTCGGTTTTTTTGCGACGCGGTGTTTCCAGATCGCCAGCAAGCCAGAGGCCGGTTTCCTGCTGCGCTCTTGCGGATCAAACAGGGTCTCCGGTGCCAGCCAGTCGGCCAATGCCAGTCTTTGTTCTGCAGTTTTAAAAAAACTGCGCGAAGAATTACAGATGATGTAAGTGCAGCCAGATTCTGCACCCGCAATAGTTTGTTTTTTCGAGCAATCCTGGTTGGCATAACCAAACTGCAAATCAAAGCCTGAAGGGCCGGATGGTGGTGGCAACATCCACAAATCTATCTCATCAAGTAAAGGGCGTTCTCGGTAATAATCCTTGAAGGCCTGCAAGGTCAGTTGATACGTATTGTTGCGTATCACGCGAAATGCACCGCTGCCAACCGGGAGGCGCTCAAAGTCTGCCGCACGCTGGCGCGGTACGATGGAAGAGTTGGCCGTAGCAAGGCAATTGGGCCATAATTGATCAGAATGCTCCAGATAAAAACTCACGCGCTGGCTAGGCCCGGTCTCTACATATTGCAAGTGGCGGTACAGTCGCTGGTAAATGGCACACTCATCGCGCAGGCGCAAGAAGCTGGCTTTGACATCTTCTACGCCGAGTTCAGTACCATCATGAAAACTTAATCCGGGCCGCAACCAGAAATGCCAGACACTGCCATGTTTTTCGCTTTCCCAGTGATGAGCAATCGCCGGGCGCAAGGCATTTTGCTGATGGTCAAAAGTTGTCAGGCGTGAAAAAATCTGCCGCACAAGATGTGCTTCCAGGCGGCCATAGACCTTCAAGGGGTCCAGGCTTTCTACGCTGCGAAACAGGGGCATACGCAAGCTGCGGCAGGCACTGTCCGGCATGCCCAGATAATCAGGAAGGCGGCTTGCCAGTTGCTGGCGCTGGTGATCATCCAGGCTGGCAAAGGCCTGTTCCAGGTCACCGCGCGCCAAAAACTGTGACAGGTGATCAAGCGCCAGGCTATCCGGGGTTTGCAAAAACTCAAGCTGCGAATGATTGCCACGTCCACGTCCCGCCCGCCAGTTCAACCAGCCATGTTGCTGCATTTTCGCCAACAGGTTGCGCATATTGCGTTCGCTGCAATGCATGGCGAGCGCCAGTGCAGGCATGCCTGGCTGCTGCTCTTGATGCTGAAGGAAAGCATATAGTTTGCGGTAGTGATCAAGCAGTTTCATGGTGGAGAGTCTACTCGTCTATCAACTCGATAAAAGGGGAAAAATTTTTTTAAATTATATCCATTTTTCCTTTCTGCTTTTTTTACCATAATGTCAGACATCAGTACCTGCCTGTATTGAATGGACCAAAAAAAGGAAGATGATGTCCCGCTTTCCCGCACCCGTGATACGACTATTATTCAGTTCTTTTGTTTTTGTCATGGGGCGTGCTGTTGCCCTGCCTTTCATGGCACTGTATCTGCATGAGCATCTGGGTATCAACCAGCAAACCATAGGCTGGGTTCTCGGTGGCAGTATTTTCTTTTCTACCCTGTTCAGTTTGTATGCTGGTTATCTGGCAGACCGGCTCAGCAAAAATCTGCTGATGAAACTGGCGGGCGTCGTGGTTGCTGTCTGCACGGTGTCACTGACGATAGTGCCGAATGCATGGACAGCTTTGCTGGCCCTGATATGCATAGAATCAGCATTGACCTTGCGCGGTATTTCGTTGAAGGCGACGCTGGCTGATCTGTTGCCGCCTGAGCAGAGGCCAAAAGCCTTCTCTCTCAACTATACGCTGATCAATGTGGCGTTCGCCCTTGGCCCGGTTCTGGGTGCCTGGTTGTTTGCCATTAAGGTTTCTGGCCCATTATGGCTGGCTGCCGGTTTCTCGCTATTGGCATCGCAGGTGCTGGGCAGGCCCGCAGCGATAGTCAAGGCGGCGACATCAGAAATTAAATCCAGTCCCGCCGGTTTCATGGCAACCATGGGCGTGCTCAAAAGTGATCGTCGCCTGATCTTGTTTACCATGGGCAGCGTGTTGACTTCTTTTGTGTTTGGCCGTTTTGTCTCCGGCTATTTATCGCAATACCTGATCGTCAGTCAGGGAACGCAGGCAGCTGCGCAATTGCTGCCATTTATTCTCATCACCAATGCGGTGACTGTAGTGGTCTTGCAATATCCTGTTGGCAAACTCATGCAGCAAAAATACCTGTTTCGCTGGGTGAGTCTGGGTGCCATGTTATATGCCGCAGGTTTGCTGGGCTTCATGCATGCCAGCAGCGCCGTGAGTTGGGTAGTGGCGACGCTGGTCTTCACGGTGGGGGAGGTCATCGTGATCCCCTGCGAATACATGTTCATCGACATGATTGCACCGGCAGACAAGCGCGGCAGTTACTATGGGGCGCAAAGCCTGGCCATGTTTGGTGCCGCACTGAACCCCGTTATCTGCGGTTACCTGCTGGTGCATTTTCATAGCGATGTCATGTTCTGGGTTTTGATCTCGGCAGCCTTGTTGGGGGTACTCTTGTATTTTGCAGGCACGCGCAGCAAGCCTGCAGAGGAGCATGTGAGTGAGGCGAGTGAGACTGAACCTGCGCCTGCAGTTTGCAAGCCGCAGACTTGTCTTTCAGTGTTAGCTGCCAGCAAGCAGTTTGCTGGTACCCGCGTGAAGAATTTGTATCCCTTGTCCTGACTTTATACTGACCTTTTACTGACCTCATACTGGCCTTATCTTGCCTTGCAAAGCTTGCCCAGAGTGGGCAAGCTATTTGACGTTCTTGGGTCGTTTCCGTCCATCAGTATTGATTTTCAATCTTTCTTGACATTTTACTGTGCTCATCCTAAAGTGATATCACTTTGATTTCAAAGTGCCATCTATCAGGAGAAAGTATGAGTACCACCTCAGTGTCAGCGACTGGTAAAAAATTAATACAAGAGCGCTCCCGCCCATCGCTGGACGGTTATT
>Ga0187843_10002230_pt1 | contig 11887 bp, 12 predicted proteins | sample SpaLakP09_SKY_43_FD_134516 | JGI IMG/M metagenome (GOLD analysis project Ga0187843, IMG submission 134516) | Oligotrophic lake water microbial communities from Sparkling Lake, Wisconsin, USA - SP09_SKY_43 | ecosystem: Environmental > Aquatic > Freshwater > Lake | place: USA: Sparkling Lake... | reverse complement strand
GTACAGAACAATCCTTAAGATTTGCTGATAATAGATTCAACACAACCCGAGGAGATCATCATGCTGTACACCATTGCTGTAGTTCTGCTTATCCTGTGGCTGCTGGGCCTGGTAACTTCCTACACCATCGGCGGCTTCATCCACATCCTGCTGGTGGTCGCCATCATCATGGTGCTGCTGCGCCTGATTAGCGGACGCGGCGTGTAGCCTTCTCCGCAATCGGATTAAACGGCGCCTGGGGCGCCGTTTCCATTTCTACTGGAGGATGATCATGAAACGACTGTTGATAACGCTGGCAGTGCTGGCTGCCATGCAAGCACAGGCGCAGGCGCAAACCATCAAGCCCGGCCTGTGGGAGCTGAACAGCAAGGTCAAAACCGGCAACGCCCAGACCGATCAGGCGATCAGCGCCGGCCTGTCGCAGCTGGCGGTGCTGCCGCCGGCACAGCGTGCGCAAGTGGAGGCGATGATGGCACAGAACGGCGTCTCGGTGCCGCAAGCGGGCAGCGACGGCAGCCTGCGCATGAGCGCCTGCGTGACGCCGGAAATGGCCGCGCGCAAGGAGCTGCCGCTGAGCCAGCAAGGCAAGTGCGCCACCAAACAGACGCCGGTGGCGGGCGGCGTCGATGTGGCGTTCACCTGCACCGATCCGGCGTCCAGCGGCACCGGCCAGGTACGCCTGCAAGGCGACAATGCTTACACCGCCACCCTACAGGTGAGCAATAACACCGGCGCCGGCCCGCAGCAGGCGACGGTGGAATCCACCGGCCGCTGGATGTCCGCCACCTGCCCGGCGAAGCCCTGAGCCTAGTGATTGTCCGAGTACGCCATGTAGCGGTCGCGCGCCAGCGTGGCGATCGGACCAACCGGCAGAGTGCGGCCTTCGTAACGGATGCACGGCGTCACCTTGCCGAAGTTACCGGTGTTGAAGATTTCCACGGCCGTCAACAGCTCCTCCGGCAGCACGCTGCGCTCTTCCACGGTCACACCCTCCTTCGCCAGTAAATCGATCACGCGCGCGCGGGTGATGCCGGACAGGAAAGTGCCATTCGGCACCGGCGTCACCACCTTGCCTTCCGGCGTGACGAAGAACAGATTGGCTGACGCGAACTCCGCCACATTGCCGGCGCTGTCGCACACCACGGCGTTGTCGTAGCCGCGTTCCTTGGCTTCGCGCAGCGCCTTGCTGGTGTTGGCATACAGCGAGGACGCCTTGGCGTCGGTCGGCGCCATCAGCGCGTCCGGCCGGCGCAGCACCGACAGGCAGGCCGAGAAGCCGGTGAACGGCGGCATCGGCGCATCGAACAGGGTCAGCGCGAAGGCGCTCTTTTCCGGCACCGGAATCAGCAAGCCATCGGTGCCAAACACCAGCGGACGGATGTACAGCTCGGCATCGGCCGGGAATTTGGCCACGCCTTCGCGCACCAGCTTTTCCATCTCATCCACGCTCAGCGGGCACACCAGGCCAACGCGTTCGGCCGACGTGATCACGCGCTGCAGGTGCAGGCGCAGGTCCGCCATGTGGCCGCGAATCGAGCGGGCGCCGTCAAATACGGACGAGCCCAGCCATACGCTGTGGTCCATGGCGCCAAACAGTGGCGCGTTGCCTTCGGCCCAAGTGCCGTTGAAGTAAGTGAGATACATGCTGCTTCCTGGTCAAAAACCAGCAATGTAGCATGTTTAAAAGGCGTGCCGCAGGCCGAGGTTGATGGCGCGGTCGCCGCTACCGCGATTGCTGGCGTTGCCGACCGTGTAGCCGCCACCGTTGCGGTTCTGGATTTTGGCGAACGAGGCGTAGAAATTGGTGCGCTTGGACAGCGCGTAGCTGGCGCCGATGGCCAATTGGTTGGCGTCGCGGTCGGCCAGGCTGCGGTCATCCTTGTGGATGTAGGAAGCCAGGAAGGTGGTTGCGCCCATCGGCACCGCCACACCCAGCAGCACGTCGCGGCTGTTGGTGGAGAAATCGCGCTGCGCCACCGCGCCGTAAGGATTGTTTTCATCCCACTGCATGCTGCCGTCGCCCTTGCTATGGCCGTATGCGGCGTAGCCAACGAAGCGGCCGAAGTCGACATTGGCCGCCACCAGCGAGTTGCTTGCCGACTGATCGACCGGCGGCGTGGTGCCGGTGGCGTCCAGCAGGTTTTCCTTGCGCTGATGCGTAATGCTGAGATTGACGCGACCGGCCTCATAGCCCAGCGTGGCGCCATATGCACGGTTGACCCGGCTGTTAAACGGCGATTCGCCAAAGCTGTAAATCACCGACCCGATCAGCCCGCTGCGCGAACGCGGCGATTTGTATTTGATGGTGTTGTCGTAGCGCTTGGTGGTGTAACCGACCAGATTGGCCGCACTGCCCGCCATGCCGCCGTGGAAAGGATCGGCCACATCGGTCAAGGTGTCGTACACCAGATTGTACTGGCGCCCCAGCGTGACCACGCCGAGCGGCCCATCCAGTCCCACATACGCCTGGCGACCGAACAGCCGGCCATTCTGGTCGGAAGCGCCGGTGTCGTTGAGGATGCCCGCCTCCACCGTGTAGACGGCCGAAGTGCCATTGCCCAGGTCTTCCTTGCCGCGCACGCCAAGGCGGGATCCGCTGGCAATGCCGCTGTCGACTTTGGTGCGCGCGCAATCGTTCTGGCAACCGCGCTCGGCGACTACGCCGGCATCCAGCAGCCCGTACACCTCGGTCTGCGCCATGGCGCCGAGCGGTGTAATCAAAGCCAACGTGATGAGTACGGGTTTCATGATGGGCCAAAAACATTGGGTGAGTTGTTAAGGACCAGTGTAGTCGCCGCGCAGCGCGCTTTCTGTGCGCGTGTTCACGCACCATTTGTATTTCATGAAAGAAATATATGTTCGATGGCGTACATACAGGCGTGGATGCCGCCGCTATACTGCTGTTTTATCTGACGAGGCTATCCCATGCTCGAAATTCTGGAACGCATCGACGCGGACAGCAACGACATCAGCACACTGGTGGCGCTGTTTGACACATTGCGTCCCAAGCGCGCCAGCGACGGCGCGCGTGCCACCGCGAATGTGCGCACCCTGTGCCAACTGTTGAAAGGCAATCCCGCCCACGCCATCGCGCTGCGCAACTACCTGCGTAATCTGCTGGCCTCGCGCCGCCACGCCAGCCTGTACACCGAGATCGGCGTACTGTCGAATGATGGCTTCTTCACCGAACTGAAGACCCGCATCGCCTACCGCATCCTGCCGCCGGCGCTGGGCAACGATTACCTGAGCGAAGCGCTGGACCAGATCGTCTACAAGCGCACCGATTACCTCTGGATGGCTGCCGTGCCCACCGACGACTGGCTGGCGCTGATCGATGTGGTGCTGCACGCCGAGCAGCGCGCCAGCACCGAGCCGGACGGGGCAGCGGGCCGCAGCAACGTCATGCTGCCCGGCCTGCTGGACGCGATCCGCACCCTGTCCTACCGCGTCTGCGCGATCGGGCTGGAGCCGCGCCTGACCAACTTCCATACCGAGATGGAAACCTACGAGTCGCCCTTCATGGTGCAGAACTTCGAAGTCAACGCCTATCTCGACGCTTACCACCGCCAGCTGGCCGGCCAGGAAACCGATCTCGACGACGCCCGCCATCTGCTGGTGATGCTGGACCAGTGCGACGCAGTGATCGCCAAGATTCGCAAGAAAGCGCTGAGCCAGGGCACCAGCATCGCCCTCACCTACCTGCTGGTGTCGCTGACGCAGAGCCTGGACCGTATGCGCAAGCTGCTGTTCCTGGTCGACGTCCACCAGCCCGGCGAAGAACAGGACCGCGCGCGCCGCGACGCTGCCATCGCGCTGGCGCTGGAACTGATCGAAGGGCACAACAACAAATACATGGTGCGTGACCTGCTGAGCGATAACATCGACCTGCTGGCGCGCAACGTCACCGAAAATGCCAGCCACACCGGCGAGCACTACGTGGCCGACACGCGGCGCGAGCTGGGCGGCATGTTCGTATCGTCGGCCGGGGCCGGTCTGGTGATCGGCTTCATGGCGCTGTTCAAGATCCTGATGTCCTACCTGCGCGCGGCACCGCTGGTGGAGGCCTTCATGTTCAGCATGAACTACTCGCTGGGCTTCGTCTTCATCCACCTGCTGCACTTCACGGTGGCGACCAAACAGCCGGCCATGACCGCGTCGCGCATCGCCTCCGGCCTGCACAGCAAGGATGGCCGCAACATCGACATCGACAGCATGGCCGAGCTGTGCGCCAGGGTGATCCGCACGCAAAACATGGCGGTGCTCGGCAATCTGGCGGTCTGCATCCCCACCGCGTGGCTAATCGCCATGGCCTGGCCCTACATGACCGGCCACCATCTGGTGACGCCCGACAAGGCCATGCACCTGCTGCACGACATCGACCCGATCCACGCGCCAACGCTGGCCTATGCGGCGATTGCCGGCGTCTGCCTGTTTGTCGCCGGCCTGATCTCGGGCTACTACGACAACAAGGCGCTGTACACGCGCTGGGCGCAACGCATCTCGCAACTGCGCGGCCTGCGCTGGTTGCTGGGCCAGCAGCGGCTGGACCGGCTGGGCGTCTACCTGGAGAACAATCTGGGCGGCCTGATGGGGAACTTCTACTTCGGCATCCTGCTGGGCGTGATGCCCTTCCTCGGCTTCGTGCTCGGCATTCCGCTGGACATCCGCCATGTGACGTTCTCGTCTGCCAATTTTGCGACAGCAATTGTTGGACTCGATCACAATGTCAGCTGGGAACTGGTTGTGACCTCGGTGGCAGGTTTTCTTTCCATAGGAACAGTCAATCTGCTGGTCAGCTTTGGCCTGGCGCTGTGGGTAGCGCTGCGCTCGCGGCAGGTGCGTTTCAAGCACGGCTGGCAGCTGATGAAAGCACTGGGACGGCGTTTCCGCGCAGCGCCGATCAGCTTCCTGTTCGGCGCATCCGATGACAAGCAAGCGATAGAAAAGGCCTGACAATGAAAGCTGTGCACATGCGTTACTGCTTACCTCTGTGCCTGATGTGCTGGGGCTTGCTGGGTGCCTGTGCATCGCTGCCAAACGTGACGGCGCTGGGCGACAAACTGGAACCAGCCGCCACGCCCACCGTCAAAGGTCCGAATGGCGAACTGAGCGACACGCGCGCGAAGGCGCTGCTGGCCAAGCGCTGGTCCAAGGGCACACTCGACCTGAAGGAACAGGCGGCGCTGGAAGAAGCGGCGACCGGCGTGCCGCTCATCGCCGGCAATAAAACCACCTTGCTGTTCGACGGTCCGCAGACCATGTCGGAAATGCTGAAAGCGATTACCGGCGCGCGCAACAACATCAATCTGGAAACCTATATCTTCGACCAGGACGAGCTGGGCCTGAAGTTTGCCGATGCACTGATTGAAAAGCAGCAGCAAGGCGTGACCGTGAATATCCTGTACGACAGTGTCGGCACCATCGGCGTGCCGGCCGAATTCTTCAAGCGCATGCGCGACGCTGGCATCAAGCTGATTGAATTCAATCCGGTCAATCCGGCCAAGGTCAGCGGCAACGACTGGAAGCTCAACAACCGCGACCACCGCAAGGTGCTGATTGTGGACGGCAAGACGGCTTTTACGGGCGGGATCAACATCAGCGCCACGTATGCCAAGAGCTCGCTGTTCCGCTCAGCTTCCAAACCGACCAGCAAATCGGACGTGGGCTGGCGCGATACGCATATCAAAGTCGAAGGACCGGCGGTGCAGGCCTTCCAGTGGCTATTTGTGCGGCAGTGGTCGTCGCAGGACAAGGATGATCTGAGCGAGGCCGACTACTTCCCCAAGCCGGTGATTGCCGGCGACAAGGTGATACGCGTGCTGGGCAGCGATCCGGGCGGCCAGTTCGAAATCTACAAGGCTTATGCGCTGGCGATCCAGGAGGCGAAGAAATCGATCCACATCACCGCCGCCTACTTCGTGCCCGACCGGCAGACGGTGGATGCGCTGATTGCCGCTGCCAAGCGCGGCGTCGACGTCAAAATCGTGCTGCCGGGCGTATCGGATAGCGGGCTGGTGTTCTACGCCGGCCATGCGTTCTATGACGATTTATTGTCGGCGGGCGTAAAAATCTACCAGCTCAAGCTGGCGGTACTGCACGCCAAGACCGCCGTCATCGACGGCAAATGGTCGACGGTTGGCTCGACCAACATCGACACCCGCAGCTTCCTGCACAACAGCGAGCTGAACGTGATCGTCATGGGTGATGCATTCGGCACCGAAATGGAAAAAGCCTTCCAGGAAGACATGCGGGATTCCAACCTCATCACCCTGGAACAATGGCGCCACCGCCCGTGGGCCAACCGCGCCAAAGAGTGGGCCGCCCGCTTCATGGACTACTGGCTGTAAACCCGGGGTCAGTTCTGCCAAGTGCACACGAGCTCTACCGTAGCGGTCGCTACGGTAGAGCTCGTGTGCACTTGGCAGAACTGACCCCGGATTAGGCTTCGGCGGCGAGGGACCAGACATCGCCGCTGCGGCGGAAGCATTCGGTGTGGACCGGCTCGAAGCTGGCGGTGCCTTCTACCCAGCTGTAACGCTCGACCTGAACATCGTCGGGATTCACGCGCAACACGTTGAAGGAGTTGGATTCGCCACGGCCACGCGTTGAGGTCGCCGTGCCGGCTTGTACCACCAGCGCCGCGTAACCTTCGATTTTGTAGCGCTGCGCGCTGTTGCCAGCGTGGCTGGCATGCAGATGCCCGGCCAGCAGCACGTCGACGCCGCACTCGGAAAACGCCTGCATCGCGATCGGTGCACGGTCGACCAGGTCGTCCTTGTCAAACGTGTCCGGCAAGTCGAATGGATGGTGGGTGACGATGATGCGCGTGTGCTGCGGCCCCACCGATTGCATCCGTTGCCGCATCTGCGCCAGCTGCTCCCGGTTGACGCGGCCATCCTTGAAGGTCAGCGAACGCGCAGTATTAATGCCGAGCACGGCGATTTCATCGTCGATATATTCCGGCGCCAGGTCCAACGTGACGTAGCGCGTGTATTTGCGCAGCGGCGTCAGGAAGCGGCTGGCGACGTTGTACAAGGGAATGTCGTGATTTCCCGGCACCACGATCTGCGGCCCCGGCAAGGTATCCAGCCACGCCCGCGCGGCCTTGAATTCCTCGGTCTTGGCGCGCTGCGTCAGGTCGCCGGAGACCACCACCACATCCGGTGCCAGCCGCGTCACCAGTTCCTGCAGCGGCCGCAGCAAATCCTGATCGACGCGGCCAAAGTGCAGATCGGATAGATGGACGATGGTGCGCATGCTGCTCTCCTATACGGCGACCGGGACAATGACGTGCAGCGCCGCCGCCCGCGAGCGATAGCACAGCGGCGGCTTCATCATTGTGACCTCGCCATCGGTGGCCACGCGCAGGTGATGATGGCGCGTCTCGATTTCCAGCGACGTCGCCGACAGCACGTCGAAATCGCGCGCTTCCCGCAGCTTGCCGAACAAGGCGTGGAGCGCGTAGCGCAACAGGCCGAATCGGGTCGGCTTCTGCGCCACGTACAGGCACAGCTTGCCGCTGTCGAGCCGCTCGCGCGCGCCCAGCGTCAGGCCTTGTAGATATTCGTTGTTGCCGATGAAGACGAAGGGTGTGCGGCGTAGGTGCTCGGCGCCATTGATTTTCAGTTTCACACTCATGAACGGGAAGCGGCGGATGGCTGCAAACAGCGCGCGGCCGAATGCCGGCCATTTGCTGCGCCCCAGGTGGCGCTGCTGCTGTTCGCGGTCGCGCACGATGTCCGGGTAGATGCCGAGGCTGGAATTGTTGAGGAAAATGCGGCCGTTGACTTCGCCCACATCCACCTTGCCCGCCTTGCCGCGCACCACGTTGGCCACCGCTTCGTCCAGCTCCAGCGGTATCTTCAGGTCCTTGGCGAAGTGGTTCAGCGTCCCCAGCGGCAGCACGCCCAGCCAGGTGTCCGTACCCGCCAGCACTGAGGCCACCGCGTTGATGGTGCCGTCGCCGCCGCCCGCCACCACCACTTGCGCGCCCTCCTGCAGCGCGCGCTCGGCGCGGGCGATCATCTCCTCGCCGCTCTTGGCCAGCGTGATGTCCGGCTCGGCGCCGTGCGCGCGGAACTTTTCCTCCAGCGCGGCAGCCCAGCCGCCGCAATAGCCCAGACCGGCACTCGCATTGATGATGACAACGAATTTATGCATATGATTTATACCGTTTTACCTTCGCGCCGGCGGCGCAGCGTGGAGATGGCCGTGATGCACACTGCCAGCCAGGCCACGCTTTCGGCCATAGCCGCCAGCACGTCGCTGACATAGTGCGCGCCCAGATAGACACGGCTGAATGCCACCAACAATACCATCGCCACGCAGGCCGCGACTGTTCCCAGGCGCACACTCCACACCGGCCGGGCGATAACCAGATAGCTGACCAGCAAGCCGTAGAAACAAGTCGCCGCCGTGGTATGCCCGCTGGGGAAGCTGTAGGTGGCCAAGGTGACCAGTGGATCCTCAAACACCGGCCGCGCGCGCTGGAAGTAGAATTTCAGCGCCACATTCAACACCATGCCGCCTGGCACAGCGAAGGCCAGGGCCAGTAGCCAGTAGTGGGCCTGCTTCTGCCACAGATACCAGGCCAGCAGACAGAACAGCACCACCATGCCGGCCACCGAGTGCACCGCCGACACTGCATACATGAAGCTGGTCAGCGGCTCGAAGGCATGGGCATTAAACCAATGCGCCACCTGCACGTCCAGGACCGTGATGGCATCCTGGCCCATCACCGCCTCGGCCAGTTCATGGAAAACCGCACCGGAAATCAGCAGCAGCACCATGCCGATAGTCAAATGTAAACCGAACTCGCCCTGCGGAGACAGTCTTGCTTCGACGAAACTGAGCAATTTGTTAGAAATTTGGTCCTCCGTGCATGACTGCCGATTAAGTTAGCGTAAAAATCACAAAACAACGAATTTACTGTTTATTTGCACAGTACCTGTTTATTCATACAGTAGTTATGCTATTCTGAACTCCTCGTTAAACACTACTCCAACAAAGGAACTGTCATGAGCACTCTGAATAGCAGCTTTGGCTCCCGCTTCGGTCTGGAATACCTGCCTACCTCTTTCATGGTTCGTATGGGTCGCCGCGAAATGATGGTGTGCCGTGACTTCCGCAAGCGTTTCTACGCGGTGAATCCGATTATCGAGTGCGACACCGGCGTACAGGCTGGCCATCTGGAGGTACTGATGTTCCGCCGCTGGCTGCTGATCCTGTCGAAATCGAAAGCGCACTAATGGTTGCCGGTGCCAGTTGCCACGCCCATGCACAAGACAGGCCGGCGGATGCCGCAGCCTCGCTTGCGCTCCTCACCTGGGTTTGGCAACTGGCGAGCCGACATCCTCATGCTGACTCTGGGCTTCATGCCATAGCGTCACGAACAGAACCATCACCACCGGACCGATAAACAGTCCCACCAGGCCCAGCGTTTCCACGCCGCCCAGTATGCCGAACAAGACGGCCAGGAAGGGCAGGCGCGTCGCGTTGCCGATGATGCCTGGCCGTACAAAGTGATCCGCAACAAACAGCACCACCGTGCCCCAGACCACGACGCCAATGGCGGCCGGCAGCGCACCGCCGAACGCCAGAACGCCTGCCGCACTGACGAAGGCCAGCGGCGCGCCAAACGGAATAATGGCCAGGATGCCGGTCGCAGCCGCCCACAATGCGGCGGACTTCAGGCCGGCCAGCCAGTAGGCGATGCCGATCAACACGCCTTCCGCCAGGCCCACCAGCACCAGGCCGTTGACGGTGGCGCGGATGGCGGTCGGAATTTTTTCCGAGTAGCGCGCCCAGCGTTGTTCGCTGAACCAGCGGCTGCCGATGTTCATGATCTGACGGTTCAGCACTTCGCCGTCTTTGTAGAAGAAGAACAGGCACAAGAAGGCCAGGCCAAAGTCCACCAAGCGGTGCATAAAGCCGACGCCGGCCACCTTGATGATGTCGCTGGCCGAGTGGAAGCCGTTAATCTGGCGCTCGGAGAACAGATGCGCCAGGCCATGCGGCTGGCTCAGCGTGGCCTGCCACCATTCGGCAATCGAATCGCCAATCACCGGCAGATGTGCGATGAAGTCCGGTACGGGAACGCCGTCGGTATTGGCGGTCACGATGTAGTTGGCCAGGTCCGGCGCCTGTCGTGCTGCCTGCGCCGCGCCCAGCAAGGCCGGCACGATGAAGATAGCCGCAACGCACAAGGTCAGCAAGATGGCGGACAGGATGCTGTGGCCAATGCGGGCGCGCAGCCGCAAGTACATCGGCCAAGTCGCCACGCACAAGATCCCGGCCCACACCAGCGGCAAGAAGAAGCGCTGCATCACGAAGGCCGCCAATGCTATGAGCGTCAGCGAAAAACCGGCGCTGAGGATATCGCGCTGGGTCTCGGTCATTACTCTCTCCCGATCATTGTTATTAGCGCTATGGTAAGCGCATTTTGTCGCGCTGCCACCACACCGATGGCTGGTTTCAGTCACCCTTAAGCTTTCTCGCACTGCGCGCGCAGGAAGTCGCGTAGCTGCAGCACGGTCGGCGTGATCTGCGAGCGATGCATACAGACCATGCTGAGCGGCGTCGGCTCGCCCAATACATCCGGCAGCAGCACTTGCAGGCGGCCAGCGCGGATGTCGGCGCTGAGATCAAGTCGCGACTTGTAGGCGATGCCGACACCAGCCACCGCCCAGCGCCGCACCACATCGGCATCGTCGGCGCTGCGGTTGCCGCTGACGTGCACCACATCCGGCGCCGCATGCTGTTCGCTGTAAAAACTCCAGCGGTCGTGGATGACATCGTCCAGCATGAAGCGCAGGCAGTTGTGCCTTACTAGGTCGTCCAGCGAATTCAGCTTGCCGTGCTGCTTGATGTACTCGGGCGAGGCCACCAGCACCCGGCGATTTTCCGGCGCCAGCGGCAAGGCGATCAGGCTGGAGTCTTCCTGCTTGCCGTAGCGGATGGCGATGTCGATCGGCTGCCGGTACATATCCGACACGCGGTCGTTGATGCCCAGCTGCAGCACCACTTTCGGATACAGTGCCTGAAACTGGTCCAGCCAGCCCACCACCAGATTGCGTCCAAGATCGGACGGCATGGAGATTTTCAGCGTGCCGCCCAGCGTTTCCTTGCCTTGAATCAGCGCGTCATGCCCCTCTTTCAGCAGACGCAGCGCTTCGCGGGCGTGGCGCAGATAATGTTCACCCTCCTCCGTCAGCCGCAGCGAGCGCGTGGTGCGGGCGAACAGGCGCAGATTGAGTTCGCCCTCCAGCCGCTTGACGGCGGCACTGGCCAGCGCAGGCGATATTTCCAGATCGCGCGCCGCAGCCGACAAGCTGCCACGGTCAGCCGTGCGGACAAACACACTCAGATCATCTAAACGCAACAATTTTCTTCATTCCTTTGAAAGAGTTTCGCCAAAAGGCGCTTTTTTCGCGCCAGAAAATAAAATATCATACTTTTCATCGAAAACCCCATTGGAGAAGTCATGAAAGCCATTGCCTACCGCAAATCGCTCCCTATCGAAGATGCCGAGTCGCTGATCGACATCGAACTGCCAGCGCCACAGCCTACCGGCCGCGACCTGCTGGTGGAAGTGCGCGCCATTTCGGTCAATCCGGTCGACACCAAAATCCGCCGCAACGTGGCGCCGGCCGAAGGTCAGGCCAAGGTGATCGGCTGGGATGCGGCCGGTGTGGTGAAAGCGGTCGGCCCGGACGTCAGCTTGTTCAAGGTCGGCGATGAAGTCTGGTACGCAGGCGACCTGACCCGCGCCGGCACCAACAGCGAACTGCACATCGTTGACGAGCGCATCGTCGGCTACAAACCGAAGAATCAGGACTTTGCCCAGGCCGCCGCGCTGCCGCTGACCACCATCACCGCGTGGGAACTG
>Ga0187843_10002228_pt1 | contig 11892 bp, 10 predicted proteins | sample SpaLakP09_SKY_43_FD_134516 | JGI IMG/M metagenome (GOLD analysis project Ga0187843, IMG submission 134516) | Oligotrophic lake water microbial communities from Sparkling Lake, Wisconsin, USA - SP09_SKY_43 | ecosystem: Environmental > Aquatic > Freshwater > Lake | place: USA: Sparkling Lake... | reverse complement strand
AGCGAGCGGATCTTGCTGGTGGCGTGGCGCTTCAGCGCCAGCGGCAGCTCGTCGACCGGGATGCCCAGGCCGTCGTCCTCGACCACGATGGAGCGCACGCCGCCGGCCATCAGCTTGAGCTGGATTTGCGTGGCGCCGGCGTCCAGCGCGTTGTCGACCAGCTCGCGCACGACGGACGCCGGCCGCTCGACCACCTCGCCGGCGGCGATCTGGCTGATCAGTTCATCGGGGAGTTCGCGGATGGCGCGGCGGGGCGCAAGGGACGGCGCAGAGGACGGCGCAAGAGAGGGGGAGGACAAATCCATGGCCCGATTGTAAGAAGTCCTGTCACGGAAGCTGCGCCCGAGCCCGTCATAATCCTGCGCCATGGAATTCGCAGCCTTCTTGATCGACTTTATCCTGCATGTGGACCGCCATCTGGCCGAGTTCGTGCAGGCCTATGGCGCCTGGGTCTATGCCCTGCTGTTCCTGATCGTGTTCGTGGAGACCGGTCTGGTGGTGATGCCCTTTCTGCCCGGCGACTCGCTGCTCTTCGTGGTCGGCGCCCTGTGCGGCGCGGGGCTGATGAGCCTGCCGCTGGCCATCGCGGTGCTGGTGGTGGCGGCGATCCTGGGTGACCAGACCAATTACACGATCGGCCGCCGGCTCGGCCCCAAGGTGTTCCAGTGGGAGCATTCACGCTGGTTCAACAAGCGGGCCTTCAACGCGGCGCACGAGTTCTACGAGAAGCATGGCGGCATCACCATCATCATCGCCCGCTTCATGCCCTTCATCCGCACCTTCGCGCCCTTCGTGGCCGGCGTGGCGGCCATGAGCCGCAGCAAGTTCACACTCTTCAACGTGGTGGGCGCGGTGATCTGGGTGGTGGGTATCTGCGTGGCCGGCTATCTGTTCGGCAACATTCCCTGGGTGAAGATGAATCTGAGCAAGATCATCTGGGCCATGATCATCCTGCCGGGACTGATCGCCATCTATGGCGGCTGGCGGGCAAGTCGCAAGTCGGCCGCCGCCTGACGACCCATCCGCCCAGCGGCGTCACAGCGTGCGGTGGCGCGCCAGCGGCGGGTTCTTGGCGAAGTAGCGGGCGATGCCGGTGGCCAGCGCCTCGACCAGCTTGTCCTGGTAGTCCTCGTCGCGTAGCTTGGCTTCTTCCTGTGGGTTGGAGATGAAGGCCGTCTCAACCAGTATGGAAGGCACATCAGGCGCCTTCAGCACCGCGAAGCCGGCCTGCTCGACCTTTTTCTTATGCAGATTGCCGACCCGGCCGATCTGACCCAGCACCTCGCTGCCCAGCTTCATGCTGTCCTTGATCTGGGCGCTGGTGCTCATGTCCAGCATGGCGCGCAACACCAGGGCGTCCTTGACCGCCACATTGTTGACGCCGCCCACCATGTCGGCGGCGTTCTCGCGGTTGGCCATCCAGCGCGCGGCGGCGCTGGTGGCCGCGCCGTCGCTGAGCGCAAACACCGAGGCGCCGCGCGCGGCCGGGGTGAAGAAGGCATCGGCATGGATGGACACGAACAGATCAGCCTGGACGCGACGTGCCTTGCGCACCCGCTCGTTCAGCGGAACAAAGAAATCGGCGTCGCGGGTCATCATCACGCGGATGTTCGGGTTGCTGTTGAGCTTGTCGCGCAGTTTGAGCGCCACGGCCAGCACCACGTCCTTCTCGCGCAGGCCGGTGGGGCCGATGGCTCCGGGGTCCTCGCCGCCGTGGCCGGGGTCCAGTGCGATGACGATCAGGCGGTCCAGCTTGATCTGCGCCTGCGCCTTGCTGGGCGGGGGGGCTGAGGCCGCGGGCTTGGGCGGCACGGGTGTGTTGATCGCCGAGGCGGCCACCTTGGGCGGCAGCGGCCGGTCGATGCGCCCGATCAGCTCGCCCAGCGCATCCTGCACCGACTGTGCCGCGGCCCGCTCCGCCTCTTCCTTCTCGCGTACCAGGGCCAGCAGCGGGTCAGCCTCGACCCGCGGGTAGAGGTCGAACACCAGCCGGTTCTGGTAGGCCGCCACCGGCACCAAAGTGAAGATCTGCGGCGCCACCGCCTGTTTGAGGTCGAACACCACGCGCACAGTTTTGGGCGTGTTCTGGCCGACGCGCACGCCGGCGATGTAGGGGTCGTCGGCCTTGACCTTGCCCAGCAGTTCGCGCAGGTCGGCCTTGAGCTCCAGGCCGTCGATGTCGATCACCAGCCGGTCAGGGCCTTCGACCAGCAGATGCTTGGCCTGCAGGGGCTTGTCGGACTCCAGGGTCACCCGGGTGTACTCGGGAGCAGGCCAGACGCGCACGGCAATGATGTTGGGGCCGTTTGCAGCGAGCAGTTGCGGTGATCGCAGCACGAGCGCCAATGCGCCCATCGTTTTCAAAGCCTGTCGGCGCGCCGTCATTCCTGTCCCTCCAGGCCCTGCAACAAGACCTGACCCCGCTCGGTGCCCGCGACCAGCCTGACCGCGCGGGCCTCATCTGCCTGCACATCCAGCCAGATCTGCAGATCGGCCACCGGCAGCATCCCCTCTGCCTTCTCGGGCCACTCGCTGAGCTTGAGCCCGGGTGCGGTGAAGACGTCGCGAAAGCCGGCGTCCTCCCACTCGCGCGGGTCGGCGAAGCGGTAGAAATCGAAGTGGCTCACTTCGCCCTGAGGCAACTCGTAGCTCTCCAGCACCGCATAGCTGGGACTCTTGATACGGCCCGTGACGCCCAAGGCGCGCAGCAGATGCCACACCAGGCTGGTCTTGCCGGCGCCCAGGGCCCCGTGCAGTTCGATGCTCGCATCCATAAGGCCCGGGCAGCGAGAAAGCTCACGGGCGAAGGCTTCGCAGGCGGCCTCGTCGGGCCAAAGCAGATGGCGGGTTTCTAGAATGCGCAAATGACGCAGGCTCCACAGGATATTTCAAAGATCGACGCGCAAGCCTTGATGGTGAGCCTGCGCGCCTGGGCGCTTGAGTTGGGATTCTCACAGATCGGCGTGGCCGATATCGATCTGAGCACAGCGGAGGGCGGTCTGCAGGCCTGGCTCGCCGCCGGTTTCCACGGCAGCATGCACTATATGCAGGCCCATGGACTGAAGCGCGCGCGCCCGGCCGAGCTGGTGCCCGGCACCTTGCGCGTGCTGACCGCGCGGATGGACTACCTGCCGCGTGCCACGCCTGACGACTGGCAGGCGATCGAATGGCAGGGCCTGGCCGATCCGCAGCGGGCCCAGGTCTCGATCTACGCCCGGGGCCGCGACTATCACAAGGTGCTGCGCCAGCGCCTGCAGCAGCTGGCCGACAAACTGGCCGACGCGATCGGCCCCTTTGGCCACCGCGTCTTCACCGATTCGGCGCCGGTGCTGGAGGTGGAGCTGGCCTCGCGTTCCGGCATCGGCTGGCGCGGCAAACACACCCTGACCTTGCACCGCGAGGTCGGGTCGATGTTCTTTCTCGGCGAGATCTATGTCGACCTGGCGCTGCCGCTGAGTGAGCCGGTCAGCGCCCATTGCGGCCAGTGCCGCGCCTGCCTCGATGTCTGCCCCACGCAGGCCATCGTCGCGCCCTACCGTGTGGATGCGCGGCGCTGCATCTCCTACCTGACGATCGAGCATGACGGGCCGATCCCGGTAGAGCTCCGGCCAGCCATCGGCAACCGCATCTACGGCTGCGACGACTGCCAGCTGGCTTGCCCCTGGAACAAGTTTGCGCAGAAAGCCGTCGTGCCGGACTTTGATGCCCGTCCTGAATTGCAGGCGGGTGATCTGCTGCAGCTGTGGGGCTGGGACGAGGTCGAGTTCCTTCGCCGCATGGAAGGCTCAGCCATCCGCCGTATCGGCCATGCGCGCTGGCAGCGCAATCTGGCGGTGGCGATGGGAAATGCCTTGCGTGTCGAAAACCAGCCGGCGCTGCGCGAGGCGCTGCAGGCCGTATTGCCGAGCGCAACGCCCTTGCTGGCCGAGCACATCGCCTGGGCCCTCACAGCCACTGCAGCACCATCAGCCACAACGGCAGGCTGAGCATGCCCAGCAGGGTGGACAGGGTCACCAGCCCGGCCACGAAGGCACCGTGCCCGCCCATGCGAACGGCCAGAACATAGGCGCTCGACGCGGTGGGCAGGGCGGCGAACATCAGGAGCAGCGCGCGTTGCGGCGTCGACAGCTCCAGGAGGGTCGCGAAGCCCAGCGCGATCAGCGGCAGAACCAGGTGGCGGATGCCCAGCAGGGCGGTGGCAAGACCTGGCGCCTCTTTCAGCGCACCGAAGCGAAGGCCGGCGCCCACCGCCATCAGACCCAGGGGGAGGGCGGCCAGGCCGATGCGGTGCAAGGTCAGCGCGGCCGGTTCGGGGAACTTCAGCCCCAGCAGGTTGGCCAGCAGGCCTGCCAGGGTGCTGAGTATCAGCGGATTGCGGCTCAGCTCGCGCCAGTAACCGTGCCCGCCATGGCGGGCCAATGGCCAGACGGCGGCCACATTGCAGATCGGCACGCACAGCGCCACCAGCAAGGCCACCCAGGCCACGCCCTGCGCGCCCTGCAAACGCTCGGCCAGGGCCAGGGCGACGAAGGAGTTGAAGCGAAACGCCACCTGTGCGCCCGAGGCATGGCTGTGGGCGTCGACCTTGGGTAGCAATCGCAGCGCGTAGGCCAGCGCGACGCCGCACAGCACGGTGGCCACGCCGGCCAGCGCCAGGTGGGCGGTGGCACTCGGCTGTAAAGGTGTGCGAACAATCGAATTGAACAGCAGCACCGGGAACAGCAGGTAGTAGACCAGCCGCTCGGCCGCCTCCCAAACCGGGCGGTTCAGCGCGGTGTAGCGGCACAGCACAAAGCCGCAAAGAATCAGCAGGAAATCGGGAAGCAGCAGGAGAACGTCGGGCATGGCTGCAGTGTGCCAGCGCGATCCTGAGGTAAAACCTAAGTAGTATTGCGCGTGCTCGGCGCCTTAGTCGAGCACTAGCATCGCTTCACAACCTTTGGAGACCCGAATGAAACGTCGTGATTGGGTGCGGGCCTCGGCCCTTCTTGCTGCAGGCTCCCTGGCCGCCCCCTGGGCGCTGGCCCAACAGGCTTATCCGAACAAGCCGGTACGCTTGGTGGTGCCCTTCGCGCCAGGTGGCACAACCGACATCGTCGCCCGCGTGTTGGCCGAGAAGATCAACCTGGCCTTGGGCCAGACGATGATCGTCGAGAACAAGGCCGGTGGAGGCGGTTCGGTCGGCGCGACCGAGATCGTGCGCTCGGCGCCCGACGGCTACACCGTCGGCATGGCCACCGTGTCGACCACGGCTGCCAACCCGGCGATCAACCCGAAGATCGCCTACAACCCGCTGACCGACTTCACGCCCATCATCAATGTAGCGGCCACGCCCAATGTGATTGCCGTCCATCCGTCCTTTCCGGCGCGCGACTACAAGGGCTTCCTGGCTGAGCTGAAGAAGAACCCGGGCAAATACAGCTTTGCCAGTTCGGGCACCGGCGGTATCGGCCATCTGCAGATGGAGCTGTACAAGAACCTGGCCGGCGTCTTCGTGCTGCATATCCCCTACCGCGGCGCCGGCCCGGCGCTGAACGACACGGTGGCCGGTCAGGTGCCGATGATTTTCGACAACCTGCCGTCGGCCTTGCCGTTCATCAAGGATGGGCGCTTGATCGCCATCGTCGTGGCCGCGCCGCAGCGCCTGGCGGTGCTGCCCAATGTGCCGACCTTCAAGGAAGTCGGGCTGGAGCCCGTCAACCGCATGGCTTATTACGGCATCCACGGCCCCAAAGGTATGCCCAAGGAGGTGGTTGACAAGCTCCACGCGGCGGTCAAGAAGACGGTCGAGCTGCCCGATGTGAAGAAGCGCATCGAGGACACTGGGTCCCTGATCGTGGCCAACACGCCGGAGCAGTTCGCGGCCCAGATCAAGGCCGAGTTTGATGTCTACAAGCAAGTCGTCGTCCAACAAAAGCTCAAGCTTGATTGATGGATTGCAGCAAAGCAGCCTGGGGGCCATCGACAGCTTTGTCGAGGCCCTGTGGCTGGAGGACGGCCTGGCCAGGAACACGCTCGAGGCGTATCGGCGTGACCTGAGCCTGCTGGCCGACTGGCTGGCCACCGAGGCGGGTTTGGCGCTGGACCAGTGCCAGGAGCTGAACCTGCTGGCCTATGCCAACGCCCGTTTCGAAGGCGGCAAAGCCACCAGCTCGAATCGACGCTTGAGCGTCTTCAAGCGCTACTTCCGCTGGGCCCTTCGCGAGCAGCGGATCAGGCAAGACCCTACCCTGCGGTTGGAGAACGCACGCCAGCCGCTGCGCGTGCCCAAGCTGCTGTCGCAGCTGCAGGTGGAAGATCTGCTGGCCGCGCCCGACGTCGATACGCCGCTGGGCCTGCGCGACCGCGCGATGCTGGAGCTGATGTATGCCAGCGGCCTGCGCGTCAGCGAGCTCGTGACGCTGAAGAGCGTGCACGTGGGCTTCAAGGAGGCCGTGCTGCGCATCACTGGCAAGGGCGCCAAGGAGCGGCTGGTTCCCTTCGGCGAGGAGGCGCATGGTTGGCTGATGCGTTACTTGCGCGAAGCGCGGGCCACCATCCTCGCCGGCCAAGTCAGCGACGAGCTCTTCGTCACCGCCCGAGGCGAGGGCATGACACGGCAGATGTTCTGGGTCGTGGTGAAGAAGAACGCGGCGGTGGCCGGCATCACCAGCCCGCTGTCACCGCACACCCTGCGCCATGCCTTTGCGACCCATCTGCTGAACCACGGCGCCGACCTGCGCGCGGTGCAGATGCTGCTGGGTCACGCCGATCTGTCGACGACGCAGATTTACACGCATGTGGCGCGCGAGCGGCTGAAGAAAATCCACGCCGAGCATCACCCGCGCGGCTGAGCCAGACCGTGCGCGTGACGGCCGGATCAGCCCCGGCCTGCCGGCTTCAGAACCCGTAGCTGGCCGAGAGCCTCACACCGCGTGGCTTGCCGTAGGTGTAGCCGCTCCAGCCGCTGCTGTAGTAGGCCTTGTCGAACAGGTTGTCGATGTTGAGCTGGACGGAGGTCTGCTTGCTGAGCGCGTACCTGAGCATCAGATCGGCGACGGCATGGGCCGATTGCCCGACCTGTTCCTCAAGTCCGCTCACCGGGTTGGTGGCGCGCGAGAGTTGCGCGGTCTCCCAGTTCACGCCGCCGCCGACGCTGAGGCCCTGAAGCCCGCCCGTGAAGGCGTATTTGCTGAACAGCTTCAGCAGCCTGCGCGGATGGTCGAGGGCCACGTCCGCGCCCTGTGCGTCCCGGGCTGAGAACTGCGTCCAGCCGGCGCTCAAGCTCCAGCCCGGCGCGAGTTCACCCGAGGCTTCGAGCTCGTAGCCCTGGGAGCGCACGCCCTTGCTGGCGCGCATCGCCGCCGTGGTGGTGCCGGGGACGAAATAGCCGGTGTCCGTCACGGCGAAGTTGTCCTGGTCGATGCGGAAGACCGCGGCCGATGCGTTCAGCCTGCCGTTCATGAACTCGCCCTTGATGCCGCCCTCATAGCTAGTGCCGGTCAGCGGGTCGAGGTAGCGGCCGTTGCGATCGAGCGCGTTCTGCGGTTTGAAGATCTCGGTGGAACTGGCGTAGAGGGACAGGTTCGCGCTGATATCGAACACCAGGCCGGCATAGGGCGTGAACTGGTTCTTGTGCTCGATGGTGAAGGGGGCTGCGGTCCAGGCACCGACGTCGTTGTCCTGCTTCCAGTTGCTGAGGCGGGCGCCTAGGATCAGTTTGAGCGGGTCGCTGAGCTGCAGTCGCGTGGCGGCGTAGGCGCCCGACTGGGCCGTGGTGTCCCGGCTGGCCAGATAAAGCGCCGTCATGGCGGGCCTGGCATAGGAGCCGTCCCAGTTGTTGAAATTGCCCACCGGCGCCGCCGCTCCGATCGGGTCGGCGTTGTCCCAGCCACCCCGGGCGCGGCTGAAACTCAGGCCGGCGGACAGCTCGTGCTCGCGGCCCCAAAGCCGGAACGGGCCATTGGCGGTCAGCGAGATCTGGTCCTGCGTGGGCGCCGCCAGATAGTGGTAGGGCCGGGCGTCCAGGCCCAAGCCGGTGTTGCGGTCCGGCGTGCCGGTTATCCACAGCAGCATCGATTCCTCGCGCTGTTTGTAGTGGTCAAGATTGAGGCCGACACGCCAGAGGTTGTCGAACTGGTGGGAGAGATTGGCGAACAGGGTCTGCTGGCGTGTGTCCCACTGGTTCCAGCGGGTGGCCGTGGTCTTGCTGCGGTCCCAGTCGGTGCGGGTCCCGTCGGCGTTCCAGTAGGTCAGGCCGCCCCAGTAAACGCCGTTGCGCCGGTCGTGCTGGTCGCTGCCACCGACGCTCAGGCGAGTCATGGGACCGAGATCGGCATCGACAACGCCGTAGAGCACGGTGCGCTTGGTGTTCTCGAGGTCGATGAATGCATTTTGCTGCTCCGCGTTGGCCACGACCCGTGCGCGCACGCGGCCGTCCTGGGTCAGCGGCGTGCTGAGGTCCACAGTCAGTCCGCGCTGCTGCCAACTGCCCACCGTGGCCTCAACCGAGCCGGTCAGCACTTTGCTGTCGGCGCGCTTGCGTACCAGGTTGATCGCGGCGGACGGACTGCCGGCGCCGCTGAGCAGGCCCGTGGCGCCGCGCACCACTTCGACCCGCTCGTAGATCACTGTGCTGCCCGTCTCACCGCCGATATTGCCCGTCGCCACCGGCACGCCGTCGTACTGGAAACTGTCGATGTCAAAGCCGCGCACGGACAGGCTGTTGCGGCCGCGATCGGTCTCCTTGAACGACACCCCCGTGGTGCTCTGCAAGGCGTCGGCAATGCTGTTCATCGCCTGATCCCTGATCCGATCCGCTGTGATGATGGTGACCGACTGCGGCGTTTCCCGCAGCGACAGACTCAAGCCGGTGGCGGACTGGCTGGCACCGGCCGTGTAGGAGGCGGGATCGCTAGCGCTGCGCGCGGTGATGCGCACGACCGGCAACTGCGAAGGGTCTGGCGCGGAAGTTGCCGATGCGGCTGGTGCCGCCGAAGTTGCGGCTTGCGGCTGTGCGCCCGCCAGCAGGGGCCATGCGCTGGCCAGCAGGGCCGATAGCGTGTTCAGCCGTCGCGCGCGCGCGGAGGACCGGTTGGTGATCCGGGTATGCATGGAGAACGTATCGTGGATTGTCATGGTTTGGGGAGGTCGATCCAGGAAGCGCAGCCGTCTTCTCGGGTCGAGAGCCGTGCCGCAAAAGCCGTCGAGGTTTGTGTAATGAGAATCATTATCACCTGTCGGCGGCATGATGCGGCGCGATTGTTTCGCTGGGGCCGTTTGTTGCACCCCGTTCTCGCCGTGACCGTTGCTGCAAGCGGCAGCGATAGGCTTCAGCGATTTCCGGCAAATTCCTCTCGCGCCGGGTGATCGAAGTGTCCGAGGCGACCATGACCGAATGGACAATGGGTGATGGACCACAGTTTTCTCTCGGCCTTCATCCTCTTGCTGCTCGTGCTGGACCCGCTAGGCAGCCTACCCATCTTCATTCCGATCATGCGGTCGGTGGCGCCCGAGCGGCGGCGCCGCGTTGCGGTGCGCGAGGTCGGCATCGCCTTCTCCGTACTGTTTGCCTTCATGTTCCTGGGCGAGGGTTTTCTGCGCGTGATGCACCTGTCGGAGCGCTCGCTCGAGGTGGCCGGTGGGGTGATCTTGCTCATCATCGCCATCCGCATGATCTTCGGCAGCTCTGGCGACTCGGTCTACGGCGTTGAAGCCGGCCGCGAGCCGCTGATCTTCCCGCTGGCCGTGCCGCTGCTGGCTGGGCCCTCGGCGATGGCCACGGTGCTGCTGCTGGCATCGCGCCAGCCCGAACGCATCTGGGACTGGATCGCGGCGCTCAGCGCAGCCATGCTGGTCTCGGGCCTCACGCTCTTGTTGGCCGATCGCATCCGCCGCTTGCTGGGCGACTCCGTCATCTCGGCGATCGAGAAGCTGATGGGCCTTGTGTTGACCGCGATCGCGGTCGAGATGGTGCTGGCCGGGCTGAAGCGTTACTTTGTCGGCGGGCTCTGACGCGGGCGGCGCACAAGCATCAGCAAGGCCAGGCCGACCAGGGCCAGCGTGGCGGGTTCCGGTACGTCGGCCTGGGCTTGCAGGGTCGGGTAGAGGAACTGGCGCATGCCGAACTCGTCGTTCGTCAGCGGCAGCAGATTGCTCAAGGGGTTGCCCGCGCCGATGCCCAGGCCCCGCGATTCCATCAGCAGGTCGACGCCGGCCTGCGTGGTGGTGCCGTTGCCGATGTCATAGACCGCCAGTCCGGCCGAGCCTGAGGGATCGAGCGGATCGACCAGCAGGGCCCAGGAGTTGTTCAGGGTTGCCACGCGAGATGCGGCGCTGCTGCCGTCGAAGTTGTCATCGATGAAGCGGCGGTTGATGTCAGCCTCTACATCGCCTAGGCCTAGTGCGTGCCCCAGTTCATGGGTGAGCAGTCGCTGGAATATGTCCAGCGAGTAGAGCGCATTCGAGTTGCTGTTGAGATAGACGTCGGCGCCCGAAATCGCTCGCGAGTGGGTGTAGTTGGCCACGCCCGAGGTCAAGGTTACCGGCGAATTGATGCCGTTGAACCAGGTTTCGCCCTGCAGACCGCCGTTGCCCACGTTCCAGAACGAGGCGTCGTCGGTGGCGATCAGATCGATCTCGGCACCGTTGATATTGATGCCGCCGCCGACCACGCCTTGCACGGCGGTGTTGGGGTCACAGACGAAGGAAAGGCTCGTGCCCAAATTGCTGACCGGATCAACCACGGTCCAGGCCGAGAAGGCGCCTTGCACGGCGGCCGTGAAGTCGAGCACCGAGGGCAGGGTGGTCCAGCTGAACCGGTCGCGGAAGGACTCGAAGGAACCGCCGGAGAGCGAGTAGCGCAGCCCACCATCGAGCGAGCGTTCGTTGCCTGCAATCGTGCGGGCCGCCGCATCCCAGCGGTAGATGCCGCCGGTCAGCTGGTTCGAGCCGAAGGCAACCCCCGCCTGTGCGGCGGACATCGCCAGGGTGAGCGAAAGGGCCGCGGCGGCGGCTGCAATAGCGCGTGTAGGCAACAAGATGAGGTCTCCGGTGTAGTTGGGGGTTCACAGCAATTCGCGGGCCAAGGGAAAAAACCCCGCGCAATCAAGGGCTTGATCAAGATTGGCTGCGAGACGCAAGCGGATCACGGCGCGGAATGTAAAGCGGGTCGACAGGCAATAGAAGAATTTCACGATGCGAAAACTAGTTTTCGACATGCGAAATGGCAATATGTTGCGCTGCGAGAATTTTTCTCATTATGGTGAAGCGCGTTTCACAATCAGAAATGTAAAAGTTAAGTTGTTGATTTTTATAATTAAAGTTTTTAGTCTTATATAAGACATAAGTCTTCCGTTGCTGCCGATGCAGGACTAATCTTGAGCGCATCAAGTCCTTCGCAATTCAACGTTCCAGCAGCAGGAGATTCACCATGACGACCTTGACCCGTGACCAGCAAATCGCCGCCCTCGAAAAAGACTGGGCTGAGAACCCACGTTGGAAGGGCATCAAGCGCAGCTATACCGCGGCCGACGTTGTGCGCCTGCGCGGCTCGATCAAGATCGAACACACTCTGGCCCAGCGCGGCGCCGAGAAGCTCTGGGGCCTGGTGAACACCGAGCCCTTCGTCAACTCGCTCGGCGCGCTGACCGGCAACCAGGCGATGCAGCAGGTCAAAGCCGGCCTGAAGGCGATCTATCTGTCTGGCTGGCAGGTGGCGGGTGACGCCAACAGCAATGGCGAGATGTACCCCGACCAGTCCTTGTACTCGGTGGACTCGGTGCCCAAGGTCGTGAAGAAGATAAACGCCACCTTCAAGCGCGCGGACGAGATCCAGTGGAGCGAAGGCAAGGGCGACATCGATTTCTTCGCGCCCATCGTGGCCGATGCGGAAGCCGGTTTCGGCGGCGTGCT